>Ga0315275_10000379_pt1 | contig 36771 bp, 34 predicted proteins | sample YL17G03_0_MG_FD_205557 | JGI IMG/M metagenome (GOLD analysis project Ga0315275, IMG submission 205557) | Sediment microbial communities from Yellowstone Lake, YNP, Wyoming, USA - YL17G03_0 | ecosystem: Environmental > Aquatic > Freshwater > Lake > Sediment | place: USA: Wyoming | collected...
CAGACAAGCGGGTATACTCATCAATCAGCAGCATTTCAATTCCCGCCATCTCGGCAAAGTCTTGCATGTGTTCTGAGGTGACATCATAACTGAAACTGGTGTGATGCGCGCCCCCGGCGAGGATCCAAGCCGCGGCAGCAGTCTTGAGATTAGGCCTGGGTTGCCACAGAGCGCGTGCCATTGGTAGTTTTGGCAGAGACGCTTCGGTCGGGACAACATCTACTTCGCTGACGATTAGCCGGAAGCGTTGTCCCAAGTCGACCAGGGAGGCGGCAACCGCTGTTCCAATTTGTGAGTCAAAGATTAGGCGTACTGGGTCTGCTTTCCCGCCGATCGTGAGCGGCAGGATTTCAAGTTTGGGCTTGGTGGCAGCAATCGAAGAGCAAATTTCCAGCATGTGCGCGCCCAGTACTTTATCACCCGAAGGGCTGAAGTGATAGATGTAATCTTCCATGAAGCTGGTGCCTTTTTTTAGGCCCATGCTCATGACTTTCATTGCCCGTACCAGAGCCGAGGTTTTCCAGTCGCCTTCCGCGCCAAAGCCGTAGCCGTCCGCCATCAAGCGCTGAACGGCCATGCCGGGCAGTTGCGCCAGCCCGTGCAAATCTTCGAAGGTGGTCGTGAACGCCTTAAAGTTACCGGTTTCCAGGAAATGCCGCAGCCCGAGCTCAATGCGAGCCCCTTCACGCAGGGATTGGTGCTTCTCGCCGTTCGGCAAAAGGTCGGGAACGACATCGTAGAGGTCCAGGTATTCCGTGACCAGTTGGTCAATATCCGTGTCCCTTACCTGGTTGACGGCCTTGACCAGGTCGCCGACGCCATAACCGTAAACGCTGTATCCCAACTGGATTTGGGCTTCGACCTTATCGCCCTCGGTAACGGCCACATCGCGCATGTTATCGCCGAAGCGGGCGACTTTTCCGGTCTGAGAATCCAGCCAGGCGCTGGCGGCGCGCGTCCAAACACCCAGGCTGGCCTGAACATCATTGTCCTGCCAGAAACCGACGACAACTTTGCGATCCAGGCGCATACGGGTTCCAATGAACCCAAACTCCCTGTCGCCATGGGCAGATTGGTTGAGATTCATGAAGTCCATATCGATCTCAGACCAGGGAATCTCACGATTGAACTGGGTATGTAAATGAACAAACGGTTTCTTTAATAAACTCAGACCCGCGATCCACATTTTGGCCGGAGAGAAGGTATGCATCCATGTAATCAACCCGATGCAATTCCTGGCCGAATTGGCTTCCAGGCACAATTCGCGGATGGATTCGGGGGTCGTCAGCACTGGCTTGAAAACCACCTTGACGGGGATATGCGGTGACAGGTTGAATGCTTCCGCCATTTGTTTTGAATGTTCGGCAACCTTTTCCAGTGTCTCTGGGCCATAAAGGTGCTGACTGCCAATTACAAACCAGACTTCGAGTTGCTTAAGATCCAACATGATATTCTCCTTATGATGCAATAATGGGAAACTACTGTCCGTATTTATCAGTGTAGCGTTTGTGCAGGCGAGCTACCATTTCCTCCGGGATGGGGATCAGTTCACCCAACTGCATCGCGTAATAGACTGTGCGAGCCGCATCCTCGACCATCACAGCGGTCTTGACGGCAGCCTTGGCCGACTTGCCAACCGTAAACACGCCATGGTTTTGCATTAAAATGGCGGGACTGGTGCCAATCGAGCGTACGACTTCTATGCCAATGGCTTCGTCGCCAATTGGGGCAAAACGGCCGAGCGGGATCTTGCCGCCAAACTCATCACAGATGGCGGTCAGCACCGGTGGGATGGGCTTGCCTACTGCTGCGAAGGCCGTGGCGAATGGCGAATGGGTGTGGACGATGCCATTAACGTCCGGTCGTTGACGGTAAATATAGAGATGGGTGGCCGTGTCAGACGACGGTTTCAGTTTGCCCTTCATGATCTTTCCGTCCAGATCGAGCACGACCATCTTGTCCGGAGTCAGATCAGGGTACATCACTCCACTCGGCTTGATCACCACCAACCCGCTCTCCGGGTCGCGGCTGCTGATATTGCCACTGGTCCAGGCGACCAGATTGTTGCGTGGCAATTCCTGATGCAGTTCGCAGACTTCCCTGCATAATTTATCAAGTAGCATATTCCACCTCGAGGTTCACCTTGATCCATGCACCATAAAAACGCTTTTATTGTGACTGACGCATTTTGAGCGCCTTGAGCCGCTTCATGACATTATTTTCACCACGGCCGAAATAATCGTGCAATGTCACATACTCTGCAAACAGCACATCGTAAATGGCTTTGTTCTCTGCGTTGGGTTGGAAGCTCTCTTCACGCAGGCGAGCCATTTTGAGACTGGCGTCCATAATGGAGTCATACCCACCCGCGGCAGCGCCGGCCGCGACTGCTCCATGCATGGCCGAGCCGACGGCACCAATTTGGGTAGCCTCGGGGATGTAAATCGGCAACCCTGTAACATCCGCATAAATTTGCATCAGAAGTTTGTTGCGGTCGGGTAACCCACCCGTGGCCACCAATTCCCGGATGGGCACCTTGTTCTTCTGGAAGGTTTCCACAATCAATCGCGTGCCGTAAGCCGTGGATTCGATCAGGGCACGGTAGATTTCCTCGGGTTTGGTCAGCAGGGTCATCCCCAACATCATACCGGTCAGGTCCACATCCACCAATACCGAACGGTTTCCATTCCACCAATCAAGAGCCAAAAGACCGCTCGCACCTGGCTTTTGGGCAGCTGCTTTCTCTTCCAGCAGTTGATGGATGCTGATACCACGCTGGCGAGCTTCCTTTTCATATATTTCGGGTACGCAGGTTTCGGTGAACCATCGGAAATGGTCACCCACGCAGGATTGTCCGGCTTCAAAGCCGGGTTTATCAGGTAATATGCCGTCCATGACCACGCCGCACATGCCTGGTACGATTTCTTCGCTTTCACCAACCACCATGTGGCAGATGGAGGTGCCCATGATCATGACCATCCGTCCACTTTCTGTGACGGTCGCCGCAGGCACAGCCACATGGGCATCCACATTTGCAACCGCCACAGCGGTGCCCGCTTTCAAACCCGTCCATTGCGCGGCTTGTTCGGTAATGCCGCCTGCCTTGGCTCCCAAAGGCAGGATGTCTCGTTTCATCTTCTCATCCACAATATTCTCCAGACGCGGGTCGAGCGCTTTGAAGAATGCTGCGGGCGGGAAACCTTCGGTCCTGGACCACATGGCTTTGTATCCCGCCGTGCAGGAGTTGCGCGTCTCCACGCCGGTCAATTGCCAGACGACCCAATCGGCAACTTCGAGCATACGGTCCGCGGCTGAGAAGACTTCGGGAGCTTCATTGAGAATTTGCCAGACCTTGGGGAAGAACCATTCGGAGCTGATCTTGCCGCCATAGCGATCCAGAATCTTACCAAATCCAGCTTCTCGGGCAATGGTGTTGAGTTGATTGGCCTCGGGTTGGGCGGCGTGGTGCTTCCACAGTTTGACCCAGCTATGGGGGTTATCCCGCCATTCTGACAGGAAGCAAAGCGGGGTGCCATCAGCCCGGGTGGGCAGCATGGTGCAGGCGGTGAAATCGATCCCAACACCGATAACATCTGCCGGGTCGATAACGCTCTCTTTCAGCACCGCGGGGATGGTGTTCTTGAAGACCTCGATGTAGTCGTTGGGGTCTTGCAGAGCCCAATCCGGTTCAAGGCGGATATTGGTACCCGGCAGGTACTCGTCGATCACCCCATTGCGATATTCATGCACGGCAGTGGCTAATTCTTTCCCGTTGGAAACATCCACGATCACGGCACGCCCTGAGAGAGTACCAAAATCGACGCCAACAGCACATTTCATAACTACCTCCTACATTTCGATAATGACCTTGATACCTTCACGCCGTTGCGCGACCGCAAACGCCTCGACGGCTTTCACCAGCGGAAAACGATGTGTCACCAGTGAACGCACGTCCACCAGACCTGTGGAAACCAGCTCGATCGCCCGCGGATAAGTGTGCTTCATCCGGCGCACGAGTTTAATGGTCAGCCCTTTTCTTCTTGCAGTGGACGCGGAAAATGATGTACTATCATCAACAGGGATCCCTGCGAGAATGACTTTTCCACCAGGGATAACCGCAGCGATCGAAGTGTCGACCGCCTCCTGCTCTCCGGCGACTTCGAAAGCGATGTTTACACCGCGGCCTCCAGTCGCCGCCATAACTTTCTGGATCTCGGCCCCGCCTTCCGCCAAAATGGCTTTCGTCGCTCCCATGCTGCCTGCCGCTTCCAACCGGTGGACGAGTCTGTCTGTTGCAATGATGGTTACCGCACCGGAGAGTCTGGCCAGCTGGACGATCAGCAAGCCGATCGCCCCGCAGCCGAATACTCCGACCGTCATCCCTGCCTTGAGGTGAGCCAGGTCCACAGCATGGATGGCTACTCCAAGCGGTTCGAGCATGGCTCCATCGGCATAGGTCAGTAAATCAGGGATGGGGATCATATTTTTTTCATCCCAGGCCATCCGTTCGCGCAGTGCACCATCCCGGGCTCCGTGCCCGGCAAAGGCCACTCGTTCGCACAGATTGGGATGTCCGTGCTGGCAAAGCTCGCATTGCCTGCACGGGATGGCCGGGTCGACCGCCACGCGCTGGCCGCTTTCTGTGATCCCCGCAAATTCGTGGCCCAGCACCAGGGGGTGTTCGAGCTGTGCATCGCCGATCCCACCTTCTGCAAACCAGTGCAGATCCGATCCGCAGATACCCACGGCCTTCACCTGCAACATTTTCTCGCCTGCGCCGGGAATCGGATCAGACTCATCGTGCAGGCGGAGGTCAGCGCGAGCATGCAGACGAATTACCTTCATGGAATTTGCTCTCCTTGGGCATCATAAGAGACCTCAGTCACAGAGAAACCAGTCGGGCGGATAATGCTCACTGTCAGGATGTAATCCGCGGCAGGTACGGTCAATAGAATCTCGCCCGACCATTGTGATGCAGGTGCCAGGGTCGGTAGGGACATATCCCCTTCGGAGAACTTCGTGCTGCCATCCAGTGTAGTTACTGCCCAGTGTAGGGTATACCCGCGCAAGGTGTAGGCTGGCATATCTACCTCCACCGGGCCGCGGGTGTGTAGGGCAACCGTCGCTGTACGCTGGTCATCAACCGTCGAAGAGAGAGTCAGCGAGTCGATCAGCGCCGGGGCATATTCATCCCGCAGGACTTCCCAGGAGCCGCGCCGATTCCGATCATAATCCACCAAGCCCATAATAAAGTTGCTGCGGGTGCGGTAGTCCTGATAAGTCCAGAATATTGCTCCAGACACAAATGGCTTGCTGCGGAAGACATCCATCTGTTCGTTGATGAGTTGGCGCCGGATGACATCAGCAGCTTCTGAATCGGAAGGAGTGCCATCCGGAATGAAGTAATACTGGTCTGAGTTCAACGTAGATGTAGACGGACCCCAATACAAATTCCAGTGAGGCTCGAAGCCGTATTCAGAAATAATGACAACCTTATCCGGCCATGTCTGGTGAATGAGATCAAGGCCCGGGCCAAGTCCCTGCTTGGGGCCACCCCAGGTGCCGAAGTACTGGTTTATCAACACAAAGTCGGACAGGGCAGTTGCATCAAACTGCGGCTGTGAATAAAGGCGATTCGAAGCGAATCCCACCGGGCGCGTTGGGTCGAGCGACTTCACATGAGCGATCATCTGCTTCACAAATTCAAACCCGGCGGCCGTATTCGAGACGATTTCGTTAGCTACGCTCCATGCCCACACGGATGGATGGTTGAAATCTTCAGTGACCATCTCGCTTAACTGCTGTTTTTCCAGGTCATGCATTTGCTTGCTATTCATCTGTTGTTGCGTCAACTGCCAGGCCGGAACTTCGGGGATGAGCAGGATGCCATGACGGTCGGCATAATCCAGGATAAATTCGTTTTGCGGATAATGTACCGGGCGCGAAAGCACTTCGTTCAGCGACTTCAAATCATTGTAGTCTGCCGCCATGGCGGTCACGGTCTCAGCGGAGCCTTGCCCGGGGTAATCCTCATGCCGGGTGACACCTACCAGCCGCACCCGTTCGCCATTAAGATAGAAAAATCCGCTCTTCAACTCCACGGAGCGAATACCAATCGTGACCTCGTCCGTGTGTAATACCTGGCCATCAGCGGCAATCAGGGAAGCCGACCAGCGATACAGATTGGGATGGTCGAAATGCCATAGTTTTGGCGATGCAAGTGTGGCAGTCAGCTGAACATCTGCGCTCTCGCCTGCAGGGACGCTTACAGAAGACGAAACAGGTGCACCCAAAACAGCCTGGCCACTGGCATCCTCCAGGAGATTGGCAACGAGTGTGCCACTTAGCGTGTCACCCGAGGTGTTATTAACCGTAATTGTAGCGGTCACTGTTGCTGAATCGGCTTCATCGATACCAGTATGATGTGGGGTCGAAACAATTTTCTGGCGGGCTATGTACGCCCGGCTGGTTATCTCCAATGAGACGTCGCGCGAGATACCGCCATAGTTCCACCAATCGAATGACCAATCCGTGCTGAGTACAGCTGGAATGCGGTTGGCAGTGCGCAGATTATCCACCTGGACGGCAAGGACATTGATCTCTCCTGGTCTGGCAACAGCACTTACATCGAACTCGAAAGGAGTATACCCTCCCTCGTGCTGGCCGAGGTATTGACCATTCAACCAGACGTCCGCAAGGTAAAAGACCGCCTCGAATCGCAAACGCAGATGGGCATCTTTGGCTTCAGCAGGGACAGTGAACGTTCTTCGATACCAGGCCAATCCTTCGTACTCAGAGTACTCTGGCATAACGTTCCAGGTATGTGGCACGCTCACGGTTATCCAGGCCGAATCATTATACCCGGGTGCGAACCACTCCTGCTCCTCACCCACCTTGCCTTGGTCAACGGAAAAACGCCATTCACCGGAGAGGGGTAGTGATTCTAAAGTAAGTGCGATGAGCGGGTAAGGATATGTTGTTGGGCTCATTGGAATTGTTGGTTCAACAGACGGCGTTGTTCCACAATTGACAGTGCTGACAAGGAACACAAGCGAAAATACCAGGGTGGTACAGCGGAAAATGATTTTGCTCATTACATAACCTCCAATATTTCCTAGCGATCAAAAGTTTGGCTGTTGATGCAGGTCGAGATCATCGGCCAACCGTTCTTACTGGTGAGTATTTCATAGCCTTGTGTACTTAATAATAATAGAGTCTTCAGATTTATACCGGTGATGGACTGATTCCAGTCGCTGTCTATGTAACGTACTCGGAAAAAGTGTTATAGGTAGTTTGAGTGATTGTGTTGATCATCGCCCAGAAGTTTTCAAGCGGAGTATCCAGTTGTACGGAATGAGTAGGAGCCAGAACCAACCCGCCGTTATATCCAACGGTTTCCAGCCGCAGCTTTACTTCGTTGGCAACCTCCAGCGGGGAGCCAAACGGTAATGTGTATTGCTCGTCAATGGTTCCCCAAAAACAGAGTTCGTTACCGTATTCTTTCTTGATCTTGGCAGGGTCCATCGATGCGGGCTGGATTGGGTTGAGCACATCTAACCCGATCTCGATCAACTCAGGGATGATGGGGTCGACATTGCCATCCGTGTGGTAAGCCACTTTCAGATTGGGGTTGATTGCCTTCAATTCGGTAATCATGTTTGCCATGCGGGGTTTAAAGTATTTGCGCCACATGCACGGAGAGATCATCATCTGATTTTGGGCACCCATATCATCCCCCAAATAAATCATATCCACTCCCATCTCAACTAGTTTTTTTGCGGCAGTCAAATGGTAGTGGTAGGGGATATCGAACAGGTGATTTGCCAGGTCAGGATTCCTGGCCATATCCATCAATGTCTGTTTCAGTCCGCGCAATGCCCAGGCGGTCTCGAATATGGTAGTCACCGTTGAACCCACGATCCAATACTCCGCCTTGAAATCCCGAATCATCTGCTCGGCTGCCCGGTACAACTCCGTGCGATTAGGGTCCGGTGCATGATAACCACTGATGGCCTTTTCCTCCGCGAGGGGGTGGCTGCAAATTTCGGAATAGATACCGGTACCAAAGGGAGTTTCGTATGGAACAACATTCCAACCAATGCCCCATTCATCTGTGTAAGGTTTGGTATCCATGTAATAGGAATTGGCCCAGCCCACGGATGTGATTAACAGATCTTCCCCAAGGGCCCGCTCGATTTCATAAGTATTGCCACCGCCATGAGGGTTATGGGCTTTTAAACGCTGTATGCCCTTGTCCGCCTGCAAGCGGGCTGCGAATTCCGGAGTAAAACCAGCCTGCAGAGGACAACGATCTGGCTTTTCATGGTTAAGGGCCATCCGAACCCTTTCGCGATGATTCATTGATGTGCTCTCCATACACTTTTCACAAGGTTATTCCTTCCAGTCGATATATACTGTTCTGCCCATAAGCTAATCCGTCCAGCCCACTACAAGAACCACCAGTGCAATGCTGCGAATCCTACGGGGCTGTCCTTATTGCATATAATTTTCCATCCAGCCCGCCGAAATAGACAACACCGTTTTGAACAATAGGCGAAGAAGCCACGCCGCTCCAGTTACCTTCAGCTTCCAGTGTTCTCTGGACAGGGAAATACCAGTACTCGTGGTTGGGGTCGGAAATTTCTCCGTCCACAAGCTTTAATGCGAACAACCCACCTTTATTTACTTCCTGCTTAAAGCTGGTCCCGCCGATATAAAGTATATCGTCCACAATGGCCGGTGTGCTCCAATGGAATGCTTGTGAAAAGAAGAAGGTGAATGCTTTTCCAGTCTGGCTGTCCAATCCCAAAACATCCTTATTGCCGGAACTACCGATGTAGATAATGCCATCCTTCAGTTGGGGAGACGACTCCACCCACATGTTAGAACCATAATCAAATTCCCACTTCTTTTTTCCTGTTTGTGCGTCCAACGCCACCACGCTGGCTTTACGGCTGGCAGTGTAGACTAAACTGTTAGCCACCAGGGCAGTCGTCTGCACCTCCCCACCAACCAGGGTCTTCCAGAGCATCTGGCCGGTCAGCACATCCAGGGCATACATAGAGTCATCCCAACTGCCGATATACAAGACGCCATCCGCCAGCGTTGGTGTAGCACGCACTTTCTGGCCTGTCTTAAACGTCCAGTTGATCTTGCCGGTGTCAGCGTCCAGGGCATAGAAATTCCCATCCAGGCTGCCTATGTAAATCTGTCCATCCACCACCGGTGATGACTGCAGGTAGTCATATCCGGTGGGGTCGGTTGAAGTGCCGAGTTTTTCGCGCTTGTCGCGCGGCAAAGAATTGCCGATATCCGTGCGCCAGACCTGCGTCCCGGATTGCGCCTCTACCGCATACAGATAACCATCATCGCTGGCAAAGTAAACCAACGCACCAAAGATGGCCGGCCGAGAGCGCACAATTCCTTGCGTTAGAACCTTCCACTTAAGGTTGCCGTTCTGCGCATTGACAGCATACAGATTCCCATCGTCGCTGCCAAAGTAAACCGTACCATCGCTGATGGCCGACGCGCCCCAGATAGCGCCTCCGGTTTGAAAGGCCCACAATGGCTCAGGCGGGGAGCCCTGTGTAGGAACGGGGCTGGCGGTGGGTGAGGCTGTAGGCAAAGCGGTCGGCAATGGCACCGAAGTGGGGTTTTCAGTGACTGCCGCTGTTGGGTGGCAGGCACTGATCAACAAAACATTGAGCGCCAGACCACTTAAGAGATTACAGACTTTCTTTGACATGTTCTTTTTCTTTTCAGAAATCGTTCGAAATAGACCTATTATCTATCTTTGGAAAGCGAGACTGCACTGGATCCGCATTTGAATTTGGTGTCATTTTATCTATGGGCCACACTCACCGCAAAGAATTTTTGTAACCAACCGTTATTGCAAGGAGCGCTTTTTGCTAGGAATTAATCCCCCACTGTGACTGAGATTGCTGCGCAAGAGACGCTCGGAATGATGATGGCTGATCAGTTACACAGATCGAAAACTTAACGGTGTTCATGACCATTTTCCCTTATGCGGCAGTAAGAATCAACACGCCTTGCGGTTCAATTTGAACTTCCCCAAGGAGCGTTTTGCCATCGAGCAGATTGGTGTAACTCATATTCAACTCGATTTTTTGCGGCTGTTCCAAGTGATTAAGCACGAATAATAATCGCTGTTCACCCTGCCAACGCTCTGTAACTTCAACGCCTGTGGGGGTTTCCATCAAGGGTTCAACTCTAGCCATACCAGATATCCAGCGGGCGATCGCATTGTAAAAAGTGCTGTCACCCATAATGCCAAGGTAGATCACCTTACCGTTTTCAAAATGATTGATGGTTGCAGCTGGTTTTTCGGCGTAGAAATCCTGGGTATGCCAGGCGATCACCTCTGCGCCCTTCGGTTCGATCACATCCGCCCATACAGATGTAGGGAATTCATCCTCCAAATCATGCAAGCCAAATTGAACCCGGTTGTCTTCATCAACTGGCATGGAAATGTACTCTTCAATTTCAATACCGCACATTTTGGCGACCAGGCCGGGTAGTTTCATGTTGACAACCGTGTTGGATTCGTCCTTCACCCCTGTACGTGGCGTGAAAACCACAATCCCGCTCGCCGCAGCGAATTTTTCCAGGTTTGCGGCGGTCTCCTCGGTAAGGATATACATGGCAGGAACAATGACTACTTTGTAACCGGTTAAGGAGTCTTTTTCGGAAACGATGTCCGTAGGTATGTTGTTGTTATAAAATCCGCGATAGATATCCTGGATGTGTTTTTCGTATCCAAACCGCGGATTGTTGGGTTGCACCTGGAAGGCGAAACGTGTATCGTAGGATTGCATTATGGCGATCTTTGGTTTGACCTGTGAACCTGCAATCGTCTCGGCGATCCGTTGTAATTCCTTGCCAACCCTGGATACCTCCTCATAACGCCGGCCTGGGATGCCATGATGCTCAAGGATCCCCTGCCAATACTGTTCAGTTCCAACACGGGCAGTGCGCCAACGGAAGTAGACGATCGCATCCGCCCCGTGAGCGATGGATTGATAGGTCCATAATCGCAGTTCGCCGGGTTTAGGCGGGACAGCTACATATTCCCATCCACCCCCGCCAGACTGCTGCTCCATGACCCAGTAATTTTGTTTCTTCAAACCGCGCATGGCATCATGGCTGAGAGCAGCCCTGGCAGGATCTATTTCTGCCTGCATCCCCCATTGCATGCGCATGTAGTTATCCCAGGAAACAAAATCCAGATCCGCGGAGTTGTCGTAATAGTTGAGCTGGTTATAGCCGAAGCCCATCAAGTTATGGGTGATGAAATGGCCGGCGAAGTCCCCGCGATTTTCGGGGAGGCAGTGTCGGCGGATGATATCGATCTGGAATTTCTGGTAATCCCGGTAAGTATCGGACATAAAACGGCGATAGTCCAAACCCAAGCCGGGGTTCTGGGAGCGGATGGTGGTCAGGGGAACGGGAATTTGGGACCAATCGGTATAGATATGACTCCAGAAGATTGTGCCCCATTTCTCATTCAGATTTTCAAGGGTCAGATAACGTTTTTGCAGCCACTTATGGAACTCAGTCCGGCAGATGCTGCAAAAACAACGATCTCCAAACTCATTATCAATTTGCCAACCAATCACGGCCGGGTTATCTTTGTAATGGTCAGCCATTTGACTAACGACGCGTTCGGTATATTGGCGGTAGAGCGGATTATTGGGACAATATTCCCTGCGTAATCCGTAGGTCTGCCGTACGCCGCTCTGCTCAACAAGGAAGAGGTCTTCCTGTTTTGTCATTAACCAGGGAGGTGGGGATGCTGTCGGCGTCCCCAGGACAATCTGGATACCGTGTGTAGAGAGAATCTGAATTGCCCGATCAAGCCAATCGAAATTAAATTTGCCTTCGCTTGGCTCCATCTTCGACCAGGCAAACTCGGCCAGGCGGACGACATTGAAGCCGGCTTTCTTCATCAAACAGGCATCATCCGGCCAGCGTTCTTCGGGCCAGTGTTCGGGGTAGTAGTCAGCGCCAAAAAAGAACTTCATGAGGTCTCCTAATTTGAATGAGTGACGACATTCGCCACGCCATAAGGTTCCAGTTGCAGTTCGCGCGCATCCAGCCCGCTGAGATGTTCGCGGGCCTGCCAGGGCAGGTGCACCCGTTTTTCTGTCCGCTCGTGATTGATGAGGAAGAAAACCTCACCAGATGTGAAAATGATTGCACTAGATCTCCGTAGATTTCTCCGGGAGAAGACACCCACTTGGGCATACGAGCTGGGTTTATACACGCAATTTCCTGCGCAGCACTTGGACCAGCCCCTGGCGCGGGAGGCAGTTCTTGAAGGCAAAGGACTGCATCATGCCATCGATCTCTGTTTCGCTCATGCCGCGGAACTGCTCGGCGAAAGCAGGCAGCAATACCTGGGACAGGAGGCCATCCTGAAGGCCAAACTGCAGTTTCGACAGGATTTCACTCTCAGAGGCGGAGGGGATCATTTCGGCGGCATACTCTGCAATCTGGCGTACCAACGTGTTGATTGGCTGGGCTTGCCGCTCGACCCACGAGTCGCAGCGCAGCCGCGTTTTCGCCTGGCGCACCAGCAGCGTGCGCCGCATCCATTCAGACTCTGGGTGGACTAACACCGCCCCCATCATGCCAATATCTTTATAGGTCCAAATGCTCCAGTGATGGCCGTGCCCCTCGATGATGTCAATCATATCGTTCATCACGCGCAGGTTCGATTCGGTCAGAGAGGGGTTTTCGTAAAGGCAGCCGAACTCTCCGACCCAATTCGGGACCTTATGGCGAAGCATGAACGATGCCCGGTTGCGGTAGTCCCGCTCGAGCCGTACCCGGTCGAATGCTTCGCCATGAACCACGCCCGGATACATCCCATCCATTGGCTCGACGTAGTTGTGGCTGCTGTAAACCGTATTCGGGTCAAACGGCGGATCAAGCATGTCGAACTGTTGGGAGGAACGATTACCCTCCAGGAAAATAATATGGCTGGTATCAATGGCACGGATGCTTTGGGTGACGCGCCGGTAATAGTGGTTGAGCCAGACCACCTCGTCGGTATCCGGCTCGTTCATGACGTTGTATCCGGCAACGAAAGCCTCACCCTTGTAGCGCCGCGCGAGCTCCTGCCATAAAGCAACCGCCCGGTCCTCGAAACCTTTCTGACCGAAGAAGCGCGGCTCCCTGCCGGAGTTGTCGCAGTGCCAGCCGCCGTTCTGCCAGCCCTGAACGGCATGGAGGTCCAAGATGACATAATGTTGCAGGTCACGCGCCCAACTGATCACCCGGTCCAACCGGATAAAGCCCTCTTCTTTGTATTCAAATGGACGGTCGTCATCCTCGAAGTGACGGTAGTTGAGCGGGATGCGGATTACATTACAGCCCAGATTCTTGATGAAGGATAAGTCATCTTCCTGGATGAAATAGTGCAGGAAACGCTCAAAAAAGAAGCGGGATTTTTCTTTTCCAAGGACGCGTTCCACTGCCGATCTCAGACCGGCTTCGTGCCCCGGATAGCCGATAATGAAGTTCTCCATGTTCATCCAGCCTCCCAGACAGAAGCCGCGCAGCTGGATGGTTTCCCCTCGTCCGTTGACGATGTTGGCACCACTGACATGCAGGAAGTTATTATCGGTCGATATCATGTTAGTCTCTCTACTGAGTGTGTAATGACAGCCACACCGTAGGGTTCCAGGTTCAACTCACTTACTCTTTGCCTGGTTAAATGCTCGTATCCGGGCCAGGGCAAATGTACCTGGCGTTCTTCCCGCTCGTGGTTGATGACGATGAAGATTTCCTCGCCCTTGGCATTCACTCGCTTTCGGGCTTCGACGCCAACCGGAGTTTCCATGACCGGCTGGATGACGGCCGCTTGCGCAATGCGGTCGAGAAGCAGTTGCTGCGAAACCTCGTCGAGATATGTGCCAATAAAATAGACACAGCCTTTGCCATACAGATGGGATGTAACGGCTGCTTGACCGTCGAGCCAGCCATTGGATACGCCATAGCGGGCGATTACTTGTGTCCTCGCTTCGTCCCGGACCTTGAGCCGTTCGGCCCACAGGCGTGATGATCCGCTGAACCATTCACCGGAAACAGGCACAGGCTCAAGCAGGGCATAATAATCTTCTACTTCGATACCTGCCATTTCAGTGAGGTCACCGGGTTGGCGCACAGGGAGCAGGGCGTTATAGTCATCCTTCATCCCGGAACGGATAGTCAACACCAACCGCCCTCCATTTTCAACAAAGGCTTTCAGGCGCGCCGCGCGTTCTTCATTCAACATAAGCAATGTCGGAGCAATCACCAATTTGTATCCATCGAGTAGTGCATCTGCCGAGATGATATCGATGGCAATATTGCGCGCCGCGAGCGGGCGATAGTAATGATTGAAATGCGTCACATAATCGAAGTTGCGGTGATGGCGCTGCCAGTGGATCGACCAGCGATTGTCGAATGAATTCAGCATGGCAACTTCAGCAACAGGAACAGTATTGGCCAACAAGGATGATGTTGCCGCAAAATCATGCGCGAGCGATTGAGCTTCTTCGTAAAACGGACGCGGCTGCCCAGACTGGTCCACCAGCGTGCCATGCAGTTGTTCCTGTCCGCCTAGCGCGGAACGCCACTGCCAATAGAGTATGGCGTCCGCGCCGTGAGCCACCGCGTGCCATGCCATTGCTCGCGCTTCCCCCTTGTCGGTCGAATTGTTAATGCTTGTCCAGTTTACATTTCCGGGTTGGGTTTCAATGAGCCAGAAGTTACGGCGTTTGAATCCACGCGTGAGGTCATGTGTGGCCCCGGATGTTAAATAGTCGTGGTGACCCGTAGGCAGGTACCAGTCCCAGGAAACTAGATCGAGGTCTGTGGACATTTCGTAATGGTCGTAGCCGTCGTACCAGCCCATGAAGTTGTGCGTAATCCATATATTCGGTGCAAGGTGTGGACGAATCAGATCAATCTGAAGACGTTGATATAGGCGATAACTTTCGGTGATGAAGTGCTTGAACTCCAGCATCAGGCCAGGGTTATGCGGACCAACCGGGATTGGAATCTGCTCCCACGCAGAATAGGTCTGGCTCCAATAGCGGGTTGACCAGTGTTCGTTGAGCGCCTCGAGCGAGCCGAACTTTCGGACAAGAAACTGCTGAAAGAGACGCTGGCAGCGCTCACAGTAGCAGACCCGGTTGAACTCGTTGTCAATCTGCCAACCAAGGATGCTCGGATTCGAGCCGAAATGCTCCGCCATTGCTCCGACAATGCGTCGCGTGGCGTCGTGGAACTCTGGCGAGTTGACGCAGTAATGACAGCGGTTGCCGAACTGCACGCGGTGGCTGCTCTCGTCCACAGCCAGCAGGTCCGGGTGTTGTTGCACCAGCCAGGCAGGCGGGGCGGCAGTCGGCGTTCCGAGCACGGAAGCAATGCCCGCGGCAGCCAGTTTTGCTATGGCCCGGTCCAGCCATTCGAAGTGGAACTCACCCGCCGTCGGTTCCATAGTTGACCATGCAAATTCCCCCAGGCGTGCAACAGTCAACCCGGCCATCCGCATCAAACGGATATCTTCGGACCAGCGATCCTCCGGCCAGTGTTCAGGATAATAGGCCGCACCGAGATGCAGCTGTGAAGAGGGATAGTGTTGTTCCATGACATTGAAGCACTTTTTTCCTGAAAATATTTAAGGTATCTTGGGTATATGATTGTTACATGAACAAGATTGTTGGGTGCAGGATGCAACTCCTGCACCCGTTGGAGGAGAATTTACCCGGACCAGCTAGACTAACAGAACCAAATTGCCCATGTTTACTACAACCGCTGGTTGTTCGAGCGATATGAAGAATATCGACCCTACCCCTTGACCGCCCCGGCTGCAATCCCTTCCATGAGACGACGCTGGAAGATCAGGAAGATGATTAATAGGGGAATGATGCTGATCACAGAGGCCGCCATTTGAGTATCGTAAATTGTGCGTCCCACCGGACTGGTCATCGAGCGGATAATGAGGGGCAGTGTGAAATTCTCCGGTGATTTCAGGTAGATCAGGGGGCCCATAATGGCATTCCATGCGCCCATGAAGAAAATCAAACCCAGGCTGGTCAGGCCAGGCGCAATTATCGGCACAATGATTCGCCAGTAGATTGTGAATTCTCCAGCCCCGTCAATCCGTGCCGCATCCATGATATCTTCCGAAATGGTTGAAATATATTGCCGCATGAAGAAAATGCCTAAAGCGTTGGCCGCGCCCGGGATGATGAGCGGCAAAATAGTGTCTATCCACTTCAAATCACGCATGATGAGAAAGATCGGCACCAAGGTGACCGCACTCGGGATAACCATTGTGCCGAGCAAGAACGAAAACAATGCTTTCTGGCCTGGAAACTTGAATTTGGCAAAGGCATAACCGGCCAGGGAGCAAAAGAACAGACTCAAAACCGTTCCGGAGGTGGCAATAATGAAGGTGTTCCAAATAACGCGAAAGACAGGGTATTGCTGCATGAGATAAATATATGCATGCAAATCAGGATGTGCTGGAATGACGATCATGGGAATGTGAAAAATTTCATCGGCAGTTTTAAGCGAAGTTATGACCATCCATAAGAAAGGGAATAGCATGAACGTACAAACACCGATGAGCAGGGCATACATCAGCGTATCTCCCGTCCAGCGGGAAAGTCGGCGAGTGAACATGACGGCCTCCTTAGTCGACCCTTTTTCCGAAATAACTGACCTGGATCAGGGTCAGGGCGAAGAGGATGACAAAATAGACATAAGCCATCGCTGAGGCATAGCCAAAGCGGAAATTGGCAAAAATCTGGTTGAAGATATCGACGAACGGAGTGAGGGTGGCATTCATTGGTCCCCCGCCCGTGAGAATAAAAACCTCGTTAAATAGACCGAAGCTTCCCATGAGAGAAAGCACGACCGAGAACAGGATTACAGGGCGCATGAGCGGGATGGTAACATAGAAGAACGATTGGGTCGGGTTGGCCCCATCGATCATGGCTGCTTCGGTTAATTCGCTGGGAATGGTTTGCAGACCAGCAAGCATGATCACCATGTTGTATCCCAGCCAGGCCCAGATGATCAGCAAGCAGAGCGAGACGCGTGCTCCCCAAATACTCTCCAGCCACGGGATGGGCGGGATATTGAATATTCCAACCAGAAGGTTGTTGACCACTCCGTATTTCTGATTCAATACTAAACGGAAGGCAAACCCGGCTGCAGCAATATTCATGATGAATGGCATAAAAATGATGGTGCGAAAGAACTGGAAACCGCGAACACGTTTTGAATTCAATACTACCGCCAAAACCAGCGCGAGAAATGTCATCAGCGGAACGTACATAAAAAACAAGAGGAAACCATTCTCCATGGATTGGATGAATACTTTATCCTTAAACAGTGAAACATAGTTTTTCAGGCCCACCAATTTAATAGGTCCAAGCCCTTTCCACTCAGTGAAACTCAAGTAAAAGGAAAATATCGTGGAATATAGACCAAAAATGAAAAAGCTCAAGTAAAAAGGAAAAATGAACATGTAGGGCCAGCGGGCCTTAACAATCCCTCTCCATATTGAGCGACGCGTCTCAGAGGAATTTCTTACGGGTTTTTCTTTGGAGCGTGACTCAATCATGACGGGCTCCTTCCACAAATATGGATCATTGTCCTCGGTGGGGGGAGAAGCCTCCCCCCACTTTTTGAGGAGAACGATTAGATAGAGTAGGGTGATGTTTAAGGCATGCCAGTATCGTTCCTGATTGCATTAGCCGCTTCTGTCAAAGCATCAGCCACCGACGCCGTGCCAGTGGCGACTTTTTGGATGGCGGTTTGAACATAGCGACTCATCAATGCATAGTTTGGGCCATAGACATACCCGACCGGGATGATCTTGACCACATCGACATATGTATTGCGGACGTTCTGATTGTCGAAGAACGGGTCAGGTTCGGTGAAGACAGGATCGGCATAGGCCGGTTCCAGGGACGGGAATATATCGTTAGCCTTGAAAATGGCGACCTGGCTATCGACCCGACCAAACAACCACTCAGCCAAAGCCCAGGCAGCTTCCTTATTCTGGCTCTGGTCAGGAATAACAGCATTCGAACCGCCATCGTTCGATGCACGCACCTGGCCTGCCTTCATGGCCGGCATCAAGGCTACGCCCCACATCCCCTCGGTCCCGACGGCAATCCAGCTCTTCAGGAAGACGCCCATCCATGCCGCTTCAACAAGTGTAGCCACCGGTTTCACGGCAGGGGCTTCAGGTGTGCCCGGTCCCGCGGTCGGGATTGGCGTAGCACCACCGGCTGCAAGTTCAGCATACCAGCCATCTGTCCACGCTGACTGATCCGAGAGAAGGTTGGCATCCCAGAATTTCTTTAATTCTTCCAAGGTGGCAATATTCTCCGGGCTATCCACTGTGACTTCGCCGGCCGCATTAAAATAGCCGAGGCCCTGCTGCCAGAGCATCATCTCATAGAGACGGGCGTCGTTATTGGCTTTATTGCTTGAGAAGCATTCATCACCAGTCTTTGCCTTGATGGTCTTACAGACATTCAGATAATCATCCCAGGTAGCAATAAGAGCACTTACGCTATCTGGATCTGAGGCAAGGCCGGCTGCTTCGAAGACATCCCGGCGATAGTACGTCACGACCGGACCGCTGTCCCACGGCATGGCATAATACTTGCCATCCAGCATTGCATCAGACCATTTGTAAGCGTTCATCTTGTCTACGTAGGGTTGAACCTGGGTAGTCAGGTCGGTCAAACCGCCCAGGGCAACGATCTGCGCCAGGCGACTGCTCTCTACGCAGGCAAAATCTGGTGCACCCGTTCCGGCTGATATTGCCATTGGTAGTTTCTGGTAGATATCGGTGGGTGAGATTTCTACGTACTCGATTTCAACATTCGGATTTTGGGCTTTAAAAGTGTCGAGACCGCCACTTTTCACGATGGAGTCCGTCCAAGCAGCCTTCCAGCACCAAACGATGAGCTTGCCTGAAAGGGCAACCGGTGGTTGTGTTGCAACAGGTTCGCTCGTGGCATCAGTAACAGGTGGTTGGGTGTCCGGAGCGGCGGTAGGGGTAGTCTTTGGAGCGCAAGCTGAAAGAAACATAACGCTCAGCAGGATTACCGACATAAGTTTATGGATCATTTTGTGAGACATATTTCTTTCTCCTTATATGAACTTGATAGGGTTGAGATATAATCATTTTGAGCGAATAAACTCATCTTGAAACACGAGAGTATTCGTTTGCTCCGGAAGTGCTCTCGTTGGCCACAAATCAATCAGAGCACTTCCCTTTTTATTTTGAATGTAAATATCACCTCCTTTTTATGGTGTCTGCGAACTTTGGCGAATGATCAATTCCGGTTTGATGGTTATATATTTCGGCTTGATCACATCATCAGTCATTAACTTATTTTCTACCAATCTGACCAGCTCCTCAACAGCAATGCAACCCAATTCATTCTGGTTTTGATTCACCGTCGATAATGAAGGGCAATAGAATTCAGACTCGGGGATTCCATCAAACCCAATAACCGCCAGATCATTAGGAATCTTCTTGCCTTGCTCAAATGCCGTTCGTAATACGCTCAACGCCATTTGGTCATTTCCAACAAACAACCCGTCCATCCCTGGAAATTTCTCCATCAATTCCGTAAAGGCTGTTTGTCCACTTCTGGAGGACCAATTCCCCTCTGCCCACATATGTTCTGAAAGTCCATATCCCGCATCCGATAATGCTGCTTCCCAGCCCAGCTTACGCTGGCGTGCCTCCCACCAATCGAGCGGTCCTGTTATGTGGCCAATATTTTTCCTGCCCAGACTGATCAAATGCTCTGTTGCCGTTCTTGCACCCAGGTAATTATCTATTGAGACAATGGAAACATTCTCCCGTTTCTCCATTGTCAAAAAAATGATTGGGGTATCTATTTCGGGCAGAAGATCTCCTAACCAGTTTCGATTATCCTCAATTTCAGGTGCAGCCCAAATAATTCCATCCACCTGATGAGATTGAAACCACCCCAACAATGGGTGAACATTGTTTGCGCTGAAGCTTGCGAGCTCCTTGAGCAGCAAGCCATAACCCAGTTCTTCGGCTTTACTGGTAATCCCGCTTAAAGTCCTGGAAGGTCCGATATATTTTAACCCCGCTGTCACGACACCGAAAATGTAGCTTTTTTGTCGGCTTAGGCTTCGGGCAATCGCGCTAGGGTGATAGCTTAAGCTCTCCATAATTTCTTGAACGCGTTTTCTTGTCTCCACTGAGACATCCTGACGATTGTTTAGTACGCGCGAAACTGTTTGCCTTGAGACTCCAGCTTTTTTTGCTACGTCATAGATGGTAATTTTATTCTTATCCGTCATAAGGTTATTCTCAATTAAACAATATGTGAGCGGTACCGTGAGCGGTCACGTGACCGCTCACGAATATAATAACAAAATTCTGGAGCCGAGTCAAGAGGTTTAAGACAATCTGATAATTAAGACAGATTTTGTCCCTCAATTTTTTATTTACAAAAGAAATCAGGTTAACTAGGCTATCGGATCGGCTAGATTCCTGCCAGCAAAGCCCCCGAAAACGGACCTCCCCCATATCTGGTACGGAACCATAGAAAATTACCGCCAGATATAAGGGTGCAAATTTAGAGTTTAAGCTATAGAAAAGCAACCACCGGGCTCATAATCGGTTGGTCGCAGGTTTGAGTCCTGCCGAGCCCACTTTATGACCACATATTATTAAAGGACAGTATGGGGGTTTTTTAACCATCTCTTAAACTTACCCTGTTTAGTACCTGGCTAATTAATGACCGGGGAAATGATCCTTTCACGCCAAAAACAGCAATTCGAGTCCGCTTGGGGGCACTTCCTTTTCTCCCATCCCTTTCATACTCTCCGAGTACTCGAGGCTAAAACTGGAGCCCCGATATGGGGATGTTATTCGAATCTCCATTGGGGCACAGAACCGCCGAATAAGCGGTTTTTGGTTTAAAATTGGTACTCCCATTGAGGGGATATGATCCGAATCTCCATGGAGGCATAGAAGGCCGCCGTAAGTCGGTTTTTTTGATTCCGAGGCAGGGAGCAATATGGTATATTTACGACAAAGGATGACCACGCGCCACTCATGGCGCTTATTACAAGAAGATTAGCCCATGCATTCTTCCAACCTCCGCAACCCTGGCACACCCCTCGACCTGGACTGGGTGCTGGCCGCGCACGTCAACCGCAGTGCGGTAGATCGCGTTGGTTATCCTATCCTGTGAAAACGGAACTGTCGCACCATTCCTCTTGATCACATATTTTATCTTGGCCATACTTGCCTCTAATGTTTCTGACTAGGCCTGAGCGGCCTCGACGATGTCAATAAAGGAGCGGGCCTTTAAGCTGGCTCCCCCGACCAACGCACCATCAATTTCGGGCTGCCTAAAAAAATCCCCGGCGTTGCCCGGGTCAACCGAACCACCATACAAGACGCGTACACTCTGAGCAATATCTTCCCCGAACAGGCTGGCTAGTGTTGGACGGATCACGTTGCGGATGAGGGTATTGGCTCCTGCGGCAGTGGCAGCCCTGCCCGTACCGATCGCCCAAACCGGCTCGTAGGCAATCACGATCTGCTCTGCATCCAGAATGTCCAGACCCACCAGTGCTTCTCTAACCTGTCGCGAGATCACCCCCGCGGCTCTTCCGACCTCGTTCTCCTCCAGAGTCTCGCCTACACAGATAAGGGGCATCAAATGATGTGCGATAGCCGCCCGCACCTTGCGGTTGACCTGTTCGTTGCTCTCCCCGAAATAGGTTCGCCGCTCAGAGTGACCAAGGATCACGTACTGGCAAAACTCGGCCAACATGCGGGGGGATATCTCGCCGGTATAGGCTCCTTGCTCCTCCCAATACATATTCTGCGCACCCAGGCGGATATCCGAATCCTTGATTAAACGAAAAACCGCCATCAGGGCAGTGAACGGCGGACAAAGCAACTTCTCAACCCCCCTGATATTCCTCAGGCCCGGCAGCATTTCCTCCACCAGCTTGTAGGCCTCGGTGGAAGTCTTGTTGCATTTCCAATTACCAGCGATCAAAGGCACCCGCAGAGCCGTCATCATGTCTCCAGCGATTCAATATACAGCGAATCGACAATCCCGACGATGACGGAGATCACACAGCCATCCGGCAGATTGAGGGCATCACGGGCGCCATTGCCCTCGCGGTTGACCAGTACGGTGTCGCCAATGCCGGCATGGGTATTGTCCAATGCGATGAAATCTTCATTGAGCGGATCACCCGGCAGGATCAACGGCTGGACGACCAGCAAACGCCGGTTCTTGTAGTGCGGGTGGCTGATTGTGGTGACAACAGTTCCAGTAACTTTGCCTAAGATCATGATTTCTTATTCCGCGTGCAAACACTAGATTGCCACGCCGCCTTTGGCGGCTCGCAATGACACACGCTAAGTATATTTGGTATCGCCCTTTTTCATGGTGAAATCGAATTCACCGTCCGGACGGACAACCAGTTCGTCTACGATGCCGATCAGAGCCAGGTCGACGGGGACGAACTTGTGCTCGCGCAACGCCAGGGCAGCCTCACGCGAACGGACCATGACACACAGGTCACCGGGTCCAGCCATGACCACGTCAACGGCCACCTGCATCGGCCCAACCGGTTCTAGGTGCTTGTCCAGGGGCTGCACGACCAGTAACTTCATCCCCTTAAGATCTGGGTATTTGATCGTGCAAATCGCAGTTCCGCGTACACGTCCAAACAGCATAGGTGGATTCTACTTCGTGCTGATGCTCTTGACCACACGCTGGACGATCGTTTCCAGCAGCTTGGGGTCGACCGAATTGCCCAGGCGCTCTTGAGCCGCTTTGTACACGCGCTGCTGTAGGGACTCGTCGCTTGCCGCGTTGCGGCTGGGGACGGGAGTCGCGAGGGGAGTGCTGGGTGGAGTACTGACAATGGCCTTGCCAGAACCGCTCGCGGCAGGCGAGGGTATCTTGGCAATATATGGGCGAACGGGAGCGCCCGGCGGCTGGTCGCTTTCGCGCAGCAGTTCCAGCCCAAGACGTCGCGCCTTCTCGTAGGCCAAGTCGGTTAGCACGACGTCATCATCTACAATCAGCGATTTGACCCCTTGCTTGACGAGGTCATCAATATCGCGTTCGGTATAAAAAGTCTTCGGCATGTGAATCTCCTAGAACTCGCTTTCAATACCTTCCAGATCCTCGAGAGCACGGATGGACGCATCACGAGCGGTCTGGGCATCCGACTCGGTGCCAGACAACCACATGCGCCCGAAGCGCCCGACCGAACTGACATGCACGATGCTGATGCTGGATTTCTTCTCTGCCTCGTTGCAGGCATAGTTGATGTATGCCGCTGGGAAGCACTCGATCACCAAGAGCGTCTGACCTGGCACCAACATGCTGCCGCGTCGGAAGCGGTTGAGCAATTGCGCCTGGTATGGGTCAATGTTGGTGATCAATTGCACCGAGGCAACTTTGGGGCGGATCCGATCTTCGATCTTGAGACCCAGGCGCTCCAGCACGATGCGGCCCGATTCGATCACCGCTGCCTGGTTGTGTGAGTGCACCTCGAACATCCCGAACTCGCGTTCGACGATCTGTGCGCCCGGCCTGGCTTCAGTTGCCTTGACGGCGATGTCCACTGTGCGGAAGACTTCGTTGCCAGGGGACATTTCGATGTACAGAGCAGCCATGCCCTCGGTCGGCAGGTCACCCTGGGTCACCGTACCGACGAAGGCCGCGTACTGCGGCTGCATGCGGTCCAGGTAACAGTAGCAGCGTAATGAAAATTCTTCTGCAGTCATCAATTCTCCATAAAACTTATCAGTGCTTTCGCTACGATACTTGATCGTGCATGGCGATCCCTAAGGGGGTCACGAATAACGGGCGGTCAGGGACTGCGGTGGGCACGCCGGTATACTCTTCGACCACACCGGCGATGCCGGGGAATTTCGCCGTGCCTCCGACCAGCACAATTTGATCTACAGAATAACCGCTTTGGGTTCGGTAGACCGCGATGTGCCGGGCTACAATGCTGGCAACCTTTTCCATCACCGGGCGGATGATCGGGAACAGGCGGGTCTGTTGCGTTGGGTCGATCTTCATTGCCTCAGCCGCCTCGAAGGAGATGTCGTGCGCCCCGGCGATGACCAGCGAGAAGTGCGTTCCGCCGGTCGGTTCGTCTGCCGTGTAGACTACCTGACCTTCGCGCAGGATGGCAATGCCGGTTGTTCCGCCGCCCACATCCACAATGATGCCATCCCGCAGACCAAGCAGCGCGTTGGCAGCAGTTGGTTCGTCCACCAAACCAGTGCAACGCAGCCCGGCGGCCTCCAGCACATTGCCCGTGGCGCGTACTTCGACCTGGGGCACACCCGGTGGATAACCACTAGCCGCGTGAGTCAGTTCCCGACCCAGGCGCTGCTCGACCCGCTGCTTCATTTTGGACAGCCGGTCGACCGCGCCGACGAAGTCCAACACCAGACCATCCCGAACGACCTGGGCAAACTGATACTCGCCAGCCAGTGGCTGCCGGTTCTGATCGAGAACGACGAGCACCAGGTAGGCGGTACCCAGATCTACTCCGATTTGCAACGGCTCGTCTGGGCGCGGGTCCAGCGGCTTCACTTGGGAGGGCCCGCGCTGAGGATCATCCACCCAGTGGATGACTTGCTCGGCGCGTTCGAGGGTCTGGAGCAGATCGGGCCGGGAGAGAAATTCCCGGGCGACTATTTCTTCTCTCCGCCGGAGCGGCCGCCGAAGCCACCTTTGGTGCTCTGCGGCAGGATCAACTCGACGTTCTCGTGCGGGCGCGGGATGACGTGCACCGAGACCAGTTCACCGATGCGCTTGGCCGCCGCACCGCCAGCGTCTGTAGCCGCCTTGACTGCGCCGACGTCGCCGCGCACCATCACGGTCACATACCCGCCGCCAACGTACTCCGAGCCAATCAGGACGACATTGGCTGCCTTGACCATGGCATCGGCTGCCTCAATGGCGCCCACCAGGCCGCGGGTCTCGACCATCCCTAATGCGATAAAAGCTGGATTTTGAGCCATTTGATTCTCCTTTACATACTTTTGATCTTGTTACCGATTTCAAAATGCACATCGAGCGATGCGATGATGCCTTTCACTTGTCAGAGCGACATTGAATTATGGGCTCTCAGAATTTCCTTCGCCACTTCCTCGACCTCGGATGCTATTCGTTGTAGATCGGGACCATAGATCGGTCCGGCCGGCACCGTGCCGGGTTGCAGCGCCGCCGCGGGAGGGCGCACAACTTCGAAGGCCATCCGTTTGACATTGAATAAATGATAAACCGTGATGTTATCTCCCGTGACCGCGCCACCAATCCCGCCCGGGCCAAGCGTCAGGGAGGGCATAATCTTAGTAGTCAGGCCAATGGCGCCCAAGGTGGCCATGGTGTTGACAACGATGCGGAAAACGGGTTTCTCCAGGCCGAAGGCCATGATGACTTTCTCGTCCGTGGCATGGATTACCAGACTGTGTCCGCGCCCGCCGAACTGGATCAGCTCAATGCAGCGCTCGCAACCTGCTTCCCAACCGTCAGCCTCGTACCAGCCCAGGACGGTGGTTAGCTTCTCGCGCGAGAGCGGTTCCTCCCTCCCGACCTTGTTCAAGCGCGCCGCCAGGATGCGCGCGTGCGGAGGCACCTGTATGCCAGCCATGGCCGCCAGATATTGTGGCGACTTGCCGACCGCGGCCGGGTTGATGGCGCCGCCTGGCTGGAACAAGGTGGCGCGCAGCGCGTCTGCCTGGGTCTCATCGACGAAGAAGGCGCCTTCGGCTTCCATGAGCTGGGCCAGCCGTGGCGCGATCGGGCGGTCAGCCACGACAGCCTGTTCTGTAGCGCAGATCACGGAGTAATCGAAAGCCTTGCTCGCCACGATGTATTTGGCAGCCTGCTCCAAATCCGCGGAACGATCCACGTACACAGGCACGTTTCCGGGGCCAACGCCGTAGGCGGGTTTCCCCATCGAGTGAGCCACCTGCACCATTTCGCTCCCACCGGTTGCCAGGATGACTGCCGTCCGTTTGTGAGCCATCAGCTCCTGTGTGCCAGGCAGACTGATCTGCGTCAGGCAATTGATCAGTCCCGGCGGAGCACCAGCGCTAAAGGCTGCGTCTTTCATCACCCTCGCTGTCTCAATGCAGCATTTGACCGCCAACGGATGGGGTGCAACCACGATGGCATTGCGCGCCTTGACCGAGATTAAGATCTTGTTCATCTCAGTCGAAGTCGGGTTGGTGCTGGGGATTAAAGCCGTCACCACCCCCATCGGCCAAGCGATCTCGTAAATCCTTTTCTCCGCGTCATAGTTGATCACCCCGACTGTCTTGATGTCCTTGATGCTCTCCCAAATGTGCCTGGAACCAAACTCGTTCTTTAACTTCTTATGCTCTGGGACGCCGTATCCCGTCTCTTCGGCAGCCATGCGGCCCAGGCGTTCAGAAGCCAGGAAGGCCGCATCGGCCATGGCGGCGCAAACCCGGTCAACCTGGGCCTGCGAGGCCTTGGCCCAAACCTGTTGGGCCTGGTAAGCCTGCTCAACCATCTGGCGAGCCTCCTGGATAGAAAGCAAATCTTTGTCAGTCAGGGTCATGACACTATCTTTCCTTTACCAAATATAAAAACCGGAACAAAATGGCCATGGTCATTCCTTGCGATAGACAACCTTACCGCCTACTTCGAGGTGATCAATGACCGCCATGATGACTGCATCTACAGGGCGGTTCTGGGTCAGATCGGTCATGCGTCCGCTCGAGCCGTGAGCTGTCAAGACCAGATCGCCAATGCCCGCATCCAGCGTGTCAACCGCCACGTAGGGTTTGCCGAAGGGAGTACCGGTCTCATCCGCCTGGCGCAAGATGAGCAGCTTGCGTCCGGTCAGTTTCTCATCCTTGATGGTCGAGATGGTCGTTCCGATAACTTTCGCGATCAGCATCCGTCTTCACTCCTTGCGAAATACCACTTCGCCATCCACTTCCAGATGATCGATAACGGCCATCACGACTGCGTCCACCGGGCAGTCCTTGGTCAGAAAAGTCTGGCGGGCGCTGGAACCATGGCCGGTCAGCACCAATTCGCCTTCACCGGCATCCACCAGGTCGACCGCCACAAAGGATTTACCGATCTCGTTACCGAGATGGTCGGTCTGCTTCAGGATGAGCAACTTATCACCCTTAATCTTAGGATCTTTGATGGTTGAGATGGTCGTGCCGACGACTCTGGCAATCAACATTGTCAGATTTCCTAGTACGCCATCGCGGGAACGGGAACACTGTCCATTTTCATCTCTGCCGCCTGTTCGCCCTGCACGATCTTGACGCCTGCGCTGGCGCCGATGCGGGTCGCGCCGGCCTGGACCATGCTCCTGGCCTCCTCGAAGGTACGCACGCCGCCGGAGGCCTTGACACCCATTTCCGGTCCGACGACGCGCCGCATAAGTGCCACATCTTCGACTGTAGCGCCGCCCCCTGCAAAACCGGTGGAAGTCTTGACATAATCGGCCCCGGCTTGCTTGGCCAGCAGGCAGGCCGTCACTTTCTCCTCATCAGTCAGCAAGGAAGTTTCAATGATCACTTTTACGACCGCTCCAGCGTTATGGGCGGTTTCCACAACGCCCCGGATATCCCGCGCCACCCAGGTATAATCCCCGCCCTTGAGAGCGCCGATGTTGATCACCATGTCGATTTCAGTGGCTCCATCCCGCAAAGCGGTTTCCGTCTCGTACACCTTGGCCTCCGGGGAGGTGGCTCCCAGGGGAAAACCGATCACGGTACATACCTTAACATTGGAACCGCGTAAGAGGTCCGCGCACAGTTTGACGTGACCGGGATTGATACACACAGAAGCAAAGCCATATTTGCCGGCTTCATAGCAAAGCTGGGCAATCTGATCAGGTGTGGCATCCGGTTTCAGTAGCGTATGATCGATCTTCGCGGCAATATCCAGGTCATGAGGAATACCACCCAGGGTGGATGTGATCCGCTCAGCACCCGCATTAATAACGTGACCAACATGATCAAAACAAGTTTTCACACAAATTCCTTCCTCGCATTCCCCAATGCAGTGCTCGCCGTGGGGCAATTTTGTTAGTTGTTCCTGTTCCGCAAGGGCCAGCAGCACCTCGCGGGTGACAACTTCCACAATTCTTTCTACATCTCTCGGGTCGATTGGCATATTCTTATCCAGATCGTAAATATTTCTTCTCGATAGCCATGATCTTGTCGACGCGCCGGGCGTGACGCCCACCGCCGAATTCGGTCGAAAGCCAGGTGTCCACGATTTGACGGGCCAAATTTTCACCGATCAAGCCGGCGCCGAGGGTGAGCACGTTGGCATCATTGTGTTCGCGGCTGTTGACTGCGACTGCATGGTCGTAGCACATGGCTGCCCGTACGCCTGGTATTTTGTTGGCGGTGATGCAACTTCCGATCCCAGCGCCATCGATGATGATGCCTCGCCAGGCGTAACCCAGGCTCACTTTCTCTGCAACAGCAAAAGCGAAATCAGGATAGTCAACCGATTCGGTGCTGTTCGTGCCACAGTCAATGACCTGATATCCAGCCTCGGCCAGATGCGAGGCAAGCTTTCCTTTCAGGTCATAGCCGCCGTGATCCGCACCTAGCGCAACGATCCTTGGCTTACCAGCCTGCGACAGTTCCTGCGTGACCACTTGCGGTGGATTTTCAGGACCTGCTTCCCGGCCATGCAAGGTACGCTGCACGACTTTCTCGACCATGGCCTTCAGCTCAGCGTCCGATACCGTGCTCATCTGAATTTATCTCTGCAAAAGATCCACCGGCAATCGACGAAAGGTGAAGTCCTCCGGCGCAGATTGCAGCCGCAGGTTGGTATAGAAGCGGAAGCGGTCAGCGCGCAGTTCAGATTCCACGTATTCGATCACCTCGTCACTTTCCAGGCGCGTCTCCCGATGGAAGACTAGGACAACGGCCGGCTGCGTCAGGCACAACAGGCGGGCAACCTCCGGCGTGGCGAGACTGGCATCAATCTCCTGCTCGGCGCGGTAAGGCCGCCTGTCATAAACCGTGGAAAGAGTCTCGTAGAGCGACTGCTTCGAGAAATCGAATTTCAATATACCGGGGCAAAGCGCGTGAGGGAGGTAAGCACGCTCGATTGCCACCGGATCGCCGTCCATTTCGCGCACACGGTAGAGGAAGACAACTTCCGTGCCAAGTTGGACGTGCAACTGGCGGGTCAGAAAAGGGTCCGCACTGATCAGTTTAGCTTCCAGCACCCGACTGGTGACCTCCTTTTCGTGCAGACGCATTTCCTGCGTCAACCCGATCAGGTATTCGGCGGTCTTGGTCAGTCGGCTGTCTTCCACGAATGTCCCCAACCCTGGGATGGTTTTCAGGCAGCCCTCATCAACCAGCTTGCTGAGCGCCCGGCGGACTGTGTTCCGCCCCGCTGAATGGATCTCACACAAGTCACTCTCGGAGGGCAGGCGGTCGTTTGGCTTCAATTCGCCAGATTTGATCTGGCGTAAAATCGACTCCGAAACGACCTGATAAAGCGGTTTGGCGTGTTGTTCCATAAGTTATTGCATCAGGATTGTGACAGGGGTACATATACCAACCTGTACCAACAGGTTTATACATATTCTACACCTTTCCCCCACACAAGTCAAGCGCGTTTGAATGGACCGCGCGAAGGGCGAGGGTCACGAGTTCCCGCACGAGGCCGTGAGGGTGTAAAATACCTGGGTGTCAACCGGCAAGTGATCATTTCCGCCATTTACCGAAACCTATACATTTACGAGGAGAAAAATGATGAACGGATTGCTCCCCCGCGATTTTTCATCCGTGGATCGCAAAGCACGCATGAAGATCGAGTCGCACGGCTTGCCGCTGCGCCCGGCTGACGAACGGATCAGGGACTTCGACGAAGCCATCATTCGTTTAGACGATGAATGGGCGATGTACGAAGCCACGCGCTGCATCCACTGCCCGGATCCGGCCCCCTGTCAAAAAGCCTGCCCGGCCGGGAATGACATTTCCTACGCCGTGTGGTTGATCGAAAACGGCCAATTCCTAGAAGCGGCCAGCGTCTACCGCCAAACCAGCTCCTTGCCGGAGGTGTGCGGCCGCATCTGTCCGCAAGAGAGATTATGTGAAGGGGCTTGTGTACGCGGCAAGAAGGGCAGCCTGCCGGTCCCAACCGGCGCATTGGAGGCCTTCACCACCCACTATGAACGCCGTAAACAGGGCGTGAACATCCCGGTGGGCAAGTTCACAGGCAAGAAGGTAGCCATCATAGGCGCAGGGCCGGCCGGCTTGGCTTGCGCCAAACAGTTGGTGCGTTGCGGCCACTGGGTGACACTCTTCGACGCATGGCCGGCCCCCGGCGGGTTGTTGATCTACGGCATCCCGAACTTCAAACTGCCCAAGAAAGTCGTCTTCGATATTTGGGACGATCTGCTACGGGCTGGCGTGACTTTCGTGGGCAATACCTACATTGGCCCCAAGATCACAGTGGATAAGCTCTTCGCGGGCGGCTACAATGCCATCTTCCTCGGTGTGGGCACAACTGTGGATACAAAATTGAACGCGCCGGGCGAGAATTTGCCCGGCATCTATAAAGCGACCGATTTCCTGGTGCGCGCCAACGTGGACATGGACCTGCTGCCCCACGAGATGTGCACCCGCCCGGAAGTCGGGGAAAAGGTGGTGGTGATCGGCGGCGGGGACACCTCCTCCGATTGCCTGCGCACGGCGCTTCGTTCCGGGGCAAAGGAAGTGACCTGTCTATACCGGCGCAGCGAGGCCGAAATGCCCGGGGGCTACAAAGACCGTAAAATGGCCGTGGAAGAAGGCGCCCAATACCACTTCCTGACCCAGCCGGTGCGCTTCATTGCCGGCGCGGATGGGAAACTGGCGCAGATCGAGTGCGTCCGCACCGAGCTGGGTGAACCGGACGAGAGCGGCCGGCGCAAGTTCAAGGTTGTGGAAGGCTCGGACTTCATCCTCGAAGCGGATACAGCCATCCTCGCCATCGGCTATAAACCGGACCCGATCATCAGCGCCACCACTCCCGGCATGGAGACCCACTCCGATGGCCTGTTCAAGGCAGACCAGCATACCGGCGCGACCAATCGTAAAGGGCTTTTCACCGGCGGCGACATTGTTACCGGCCCTCACCTGGTCGTGACGGCGATGGTGGCCGGGCGTAAAGCCGCGGCCGCAATTGACCGGTATTTGGGCTGGTGAGGCTGCCAAAGGTAGCGGCGAGATATTATTTCGCCGCTACTTTTTCTTCTGTCTTTTCCCGCTTGAGAAAAGGTACCAGCAGCAAGAATCCCACTACGATGATCGCCTGGCCTATCTCGACGCCGATGGCTTGCAAAGGGCCAAAGTACGGCACGTAATCGGGCGGCGGACGCGTGCCCAGACCGAACACGTCTGCCATGCCGGAGAAGACCGCAATGACGTAACCCGTAGCGACCATACGCTGGCCGATGTCAGCCGCAATCGTGCGCTGGCCGTTCTGCCAAAAGACCATCAGGCTGATGTACCCACCCACGCAGATCAACGCCAAACCGACCAGGAAGACGGCGATCTGGACGAAACCGACCACAGGGCTGCGATCCAGTAAGAAAAGCCCCGGCCGCGCCCCAACCAGAAAAACGATAAAACCGAGCAGGGTCACGCTCAACCCCAAGCGCACCCGAAAACGGGAAGGTACCGCCGCTTCAGGCGTGGTATCGGGGGAAAGCAATTTTTCCTTTTTAGAATTTTTCATGATGGCAAAGTCTCTCTGAGATGGCGCAGCCAGTTCCCCCCCAGGATGGCAGCGATGTCAGGATCACTGTAACCTCTGGAGGCCAGGATTGGGTCGAGTTTTTGCAGGTCGGCAATCGTGTCCACTTCTGCCGGGGCGGCTTCCAGCCCAAAGCCGCCGTCGAAATCGCTGCCCAGGCCAACGTGACTGGCGTCACCCGCCATCTGGCAGATGTGGTCAATGTGCGCCACGAGCGTCTCCAGGGTCAGGCCGTCGCGGGCATCGCCTTTTCTCCAGCCATAGTTCAGGAACTTGCAGAAAGGCACCACACCGATCACGCCGTCCCGTTCGAGGATGCCTTTGATGATCGCATCGGGAAGGTGGCGGTTGCCTTCGTACTCCGGGATGATGACAGCCGCGTTGGCGTGACTGGCAATGATCGCGCCGGGATAGCTATCGAGGGACTGCCGCGCCGCCAGTTCATCCATGTGACTGAGATCCAGCGTGAAGCCGATCTCGGCCATCCCGCTCAGGAGGGCGCGGCCGGCTTCGGTCAACGGGCCCGGTTCCCGGGTCCCGCCACAGTAGCGAGTGCCAGCCCAGGCCGGGCCGAGGATGCGCACGCCGAGTCCCCACCACTCCTCTAGTTCGGCCGGAGTCCGTACCCCGTCCGCCCCTTCCATCAGCACGACCAGGCCGACTTGGTGAGTCTCCGTCTCGTCAGCCCAGGGAGCCACGACTTCGTCAAGGTCAGCGACCGTCTGAATCAGCCGGAATTTATCGGCATGGCGGTCGGCCAGCGAGAGATAGGCGTCGAGCTGAGCGCGGTAGAGACGATGAGCCTGCTCGAAATCGGCATATACCAGTATATCCCACTCACCCAACCGGCGGCGGAGCGGGACGGCAGCAAGCGTGCCAAAGACAACTGCGGTGCGGGCGCGCTGGTAATCGGGCCAGCCGAGCATGGTGTTGTCGTTGTGCTCGACGTTCGGGGTACCCTTCTCGTGCTGGCGCGTTTCTGCCGCCGAACGGGTGTAATCCCGTCCGAGGGCAAGGATGTTCCATGCCAGGTCTTCGTGAGCGTCAACAAGCAGGTGCATGGCAGCAATGATCTCATTATGAAAGAGCGCACCTGATCAGGTGCGCTCTCGTGAGATCAGGCTTCTTCTCCGGAATCTTCTTCAGAAGCTTTTTTCTCAGAGGCTTTCTTCTTGGGGGTTCTTTTTCTCTTGGGAGGCTCTTCCACCGGGATTGCGTCCAGGGGCAAACCTTCATCCGTTCCTAGGTCGAAACCCGCCAGGTCAAGCTCTTTGTAAGCGCCAGAATCAACTTTCCGCAGGCTCAAGCCGATGCGGCGCTGTTCGGGGTCAATGCGGATGATGCGCAGGGTGACCACTTCACCTTCGTGGAGGCGTTCCTTGGGATGCTCGATGCGCGTCTCGCCGATCTCGGAGATGTGGATCAGGCCTTCCACGTCGCCTTCCAGGCGGGCGAAAGCGCCGAACTTGGTCAGGCGCGTGATGACGCCTTCGACCAATTGGCCTACCTGGAACTTCTCGACCTTCTTCGTCCAGGGATCTTCAGCCAGGGCGCGCAGGGAAAGGCCAATGCGCTTCTTCTCGCGGTCAACGTTGATGATCTTGACGGTCACTTCCTGGCCTACTTCGAGTACCTCGCTGGGATGCTGGACGCGCTCCCAGGAAATCTCGGAGAGGTGCACCAGGCCGTCTGCGCCGTTGATGTTGACGAAGGCACCAAAATCGGCCAGGCTGGTCACGCGTCCGGTGCGGATCTCGCCCTCTTTCAGCTCTTCGATGACGCGCTCTTTGAGCGACTGGCGCGTCTCACTGCTGGCGGCCCGCTCTGAAAGGATCAGGCGGCGGCGGTTGCGATCCACTTCGATCACGCGGATGTTGATCGGGTCGCCGATCATCTTTCCCCAGCGTTGCTCGGGGGTCTCGCCGGTGACGGCCATGCGGCGCAGCATCCCGATCTGGGAGGCCGGCACGAAACCGCGCAAGCCGTGTACGGGGACGATCAAGCCGCCCTTGTTATATCCTTCTATCTTGCTGGCGTAGATTTCGTCCGATTCGAGGATTCTTTCGACCTCTTCCCAACCCTTCTGTTCCAGGGCGCGGGTATAGGAGAGGACGATGTTGCCGTTTGCATCTTCAGAAGCCAGCACGTAGACCGGGATTTCCGTGCCGACTTGCATCGCTTCGCGCTCCGCGGCCGGGATCTGGTCCAATTCCCGCCCGGTAATCACGCCTTCGGACTTCGCCCCGACGCTGACCAGGAGCTGGGTCGGGTTGATGCTGGCGATCACGCCGCTGCGGATCTCGCCCGGCTGCGGAAAATCCAGGGTCAGGCCTTCCTCCTTGAGCAAGGTTTCCATGTTCGTATGGGTATTGGTAGTATCTTCTGCTGGTGTGTTGCTCTCGGGCATGGCCCCCTGCCCGACGAGGGCGTCGTTTTGTTCCATAATCTAGGTGACTCCAGGGTTTATTAAAGATAGCCGGGATTATAAAGGCGAATTGATAAGTTGGCAACCCTGACTTCCAGAAAATCACCTCCAGCGTTTACCAGTCTGGCAAGAAGCAGTATAATCTTGCCTGGAGTCACCTATGCCCTCGATCTATCCCTTTACTGCTATCGTCGGACAAGAGCGCATGAGACGCGCCCTGGTGCTCAACGCGGTTGACCCGCGCATCGGTGGCGTGCTGATCCGCGGCGAGCGCGGCACGGCCAAGTCCACAGCCGCGCGCGCTCTGGCGGCGCTCCTGCCCAAGGTCCGCGCCGTGCGTGGCTGCCGTTTCGGCTGCGACCCCGACCAGCCCACCTCGTGGTGCACCGAGTGCCGCGAGCGAGCCGCATCGGGGGAACCGCTGCCCATCGAAGAGAAGCGCATCCCCTTCGTCAACCTGCCCGTCTCGGCGACCGAAGACCGCGTGGTCGGCACGCTGGACATCGAACAGGCCATCCAAAAGGGCGAGCGTCACTTTGAACCCGGCGTGCTGGCGGCTGCCAACCGCGGCCTGCTCTACATTGACGAGGTCAACCTGCTCGACGACCACGTGGTGGACGTGCTGCTCGACTCGGCCGCCATGGGTATGAACATCGTCGAGCGTGAGGGCATATCCTTTTCTCACCCCGCCCGTTTCATCCTGGTCGGCACGATGAACCCCGAAGAAGGCGACCTGCGCCCGCAATTGCTGGATCGCTTTGCCCTTTCGGTGGATATCACCGGCATCCGCGACGCGCGCGACCGGGTGACCATCATCGAAAACAACCTGGCCTTCGAATCAGACCCGGAAGCCTTCCGCAAGCAATGGCTCCCGCACGAGGAGAAAATCTCGCGCCAGATCGCCTCCGCCCGCACGATGGTGGACAAGGTCAATTATGCACGCCGCGATCTGCTCTCCATCGCCGCGCTGACCGCCTCGCTCAACGTGGACGGCCACCGCGCCGACCTGGTGATCTTAAAAGCGGCGCGCGCCCATGCCGCTTTCGAGGGGCGCACCGCCATCACCAACCGCGATATCGCCCTGGCCGCCGAGCTGGCCCTGCCGCACCGCATCAAGCGCGGCCCCTTCCACCAGACAGAGATCTCGCCTGAGCAGTTGCAGGAACGCATCGAACAATTACAAGGCTCGTCTTCAGAGGGCGAACCCTCCGAGCCGGAGCCGAAAGAAGCCGAGGCCGAGGCGCAAAAAAAAAAGTCATAACTGAAAGCGCCGAGCAGGAAACCCCTGACCAGCCGCCCAGCGAGCCTGGGTCGCAAAAGACCGTCTTTGATGCGCACAACGCCCACTGGTGGGATGGCGGCCAAAAGGTCAAGATCGGGGAAACGTTCGAGCCGCGCAAGTTAGATACCCCCCTGGATAAACTCACCCGCCGCCACGCTGGACGGCGTTCACGCACGCACACCGAGCGCAAGCGCGGCCGGTACATCCAGGCGCGCCCGGCCAACGGTAAGACCGACGATGTGGCCTTCGACGCCACCATCCGCGCCGCCGCGCCTTACCAGAAACGTCGCACCGAGCAGCGCAAACGGGTGGCATTCGCCATCCAGAAAAGCGACTTGCAGCGCAAGGTGCGGGTCAAGAAGGCCGCCAACCTAGTGCTCTTCCTGGTGGATGCTTCATGGTCCATGGCTGTGGCTGAGCGCATGGTCGCGACCAAGGGCGCGATCCTGTCCCTGCTGACCGACGCCTACCAGCGTCGCGACCGGGTGGGACTGGTCGTCTTCCAGAAAGACCGCGCCACGCTCATCTTGCCCCCCACGACCTCCGTCACACTCGCCCAACGCGCCCTGGCTGATATCCCCGTCGGCGGCAAGACCCCGCTCGCAGCCGGTCTGCTCATGGCCTACGACGTGCTCACGCAGGAACAGATCATTCACCCGGATGTGGAGCCGCTGCTGCTCGTCATGACGGACGGCGCAGGGAACGTCTCCATCGGCGTGCTGCCGCCACAGGAGGAGGCTTATCAGTTCGCCGAGCAGATCGCGGCGCGCAATTTCCGAAGCGTGGTGATCAACATGGAGCACGCCTCCTTCGATCAAGGTCTGGCGCAGGCGTTGGCCGATCATCTCGAAGCCCCATGCTACACGCTGGACGAACTCAAGGCTGAAAATCTATACCAGACCGTCCGGCAGGAGATGAGCGAGCCGCGTAAATCAACAAGCTCAACATGATCTTCTTTATGAACCGCGAAGCCGCGCCCCCCAACCCGCAGGGTGCTTCGCGAAGAACGGGGGCGAGAGGGCGCGAAGATTTATATGCAACTAAAACACAAAAGGCATCCGGCAAGTATGCCGGATGCTGGGATTGGAGATCGAGTCTGGCTACAATGGTAGCCCGAAATCAGGCTACCACAAGGAGTTCCCGCAATATGTGCAGTTCTTCCATTCAAGCTGAACCGCTTTGCCGCACTGTGCGCACGCCCGGCCAGG
>Ga0315275_10000380_pt1 | contig 36728 bp, 36 predicted proteins | sample YL17G03_0_MG_FD_205557 | JGI IMG/M metagenome (GOLD analysis project Ga0315275, IMG submission 205557) | Sediment microbial communities from Yellowstone Lake, YNP, Wyoming, USA - YL17G03_0 | ecosystem: Environmental > Aquatic > Freshwater > Lake > Sediment | place: USA: Wyoming | collected...
GTGCCCACCCCCAGAATCACGCGACCCGGAAACATCACCGAGAGAGTGCCAAACGCCTGGGCGACAATCGACGGGTGATAGCGGAAGCTCGGGGTCAGCACACTCGTCCCTATGGCGACCCGGGACGTCCGGGCACCGAGCGCGCCCATCCAGGCAAATGCGAAGGGTGCATGGCCACCCGTGTGGCGCCACGGCTGGAAGTGGTCGCTGATGAATACGGAGTCGAACCCCTGCTCCTCCGCCAGCACAGAGAATGCCAGGAGTTCGTTCGGCCCGAACTGTTCGGCTGACGCCTTGTAGCCAAGTTTCAGCAATATCCTGCTCCCGCGATCAGTGCGCGCCGCTCCATTCTCATCTCTTGCGGCAGGCGCTTATAGAGAGTGGTGCGCTGCACTGCCGGGCGGCCGATGCTGCGCGCGAGACTTTCGATCGCCGCTGCATCGAGCACTTGCCCGTGCACACCGCCGGCGGCGCGAGTAATGGATTCGTTCATCAATGTTCCGCCGAGGTCATTGGCACCGGCCTTGAGGCACAACGCCGCGCCCTCTGGCCCCATTTTCACCCAGGAGGTCTGGATGTTGGAGATGAGCGGGTGCAGTGCAAGTCGCGCCACCGCGTGCATGAGCACGGCCTCGCGCAGGGTCGGACCCGAGCGCGCGCGGCCCTTGCGCCAGAGCGGCGCCTCCATGTGCACGAACGGCAGCGGCACAAACTCGGTAAGACCCCCGGTCTCGGCCTGCAGCCTGCGGATCCGCAGCAGGTGCCGGGCCCAGTACACCGGCTGATCGACATGCCCGAACATGATGGTGGCAGTCGATCTGAGGCCAACGGCATGCGCCGTTCGCATCACCTCGAGCCACTCGTCAGTGTTCAACTTGTCGGGACAAAGGATTGCGCGCATCTCGTCATCGAGGATCTCTGCAGCGGTGCCGGGCAAGGTCGAGAGGCCTGCCTGCCGGAGACGAGTCAGGTAATCCGCGAGTGTCAGGCCGAGGGTCTGGGCGCCGTGACGGATCTCCAGCGGAGAGAACGCATGGACATGCATCCGCGGCACCGCTGCCTTCACGGCAGCAACGATGCCGAGATAGGTGTCGCCGGTATAGCTCGGGTGAATGCCACCCTGCAGGCACACCTCCGTGGCGCCCGCCTGCGCGGCCTCGACGGTGCGGCGAGCAATCTCATCGAGGTCGAGGTCATAGGCAGGGCCGCGCAGGCCGCGCGAGCTGCGGCCTTTCGAGAACGCGCAAAAGCCGCAGTGATAGGTGCAGATATTCGTGTAGTTGATGTTGCGGTTGACAATGTAGGTAACGGTGTCACCCGCGACCGCCTCGCGCAGCCGATCGGCCGCGTCGAGAACCGCCCGCAGATCCGAACCGTCCGTGGCGAAGAGCGTGGTGATCGCGGCTTCCGTCAGCTCTTCCCCGGCCTGTGCGGCCGCGAGCAGCGCAGCAATCGCCTTCGAGGCGGCCACAGGACGGCGCCGCGACGGGAGCCACCCTGCAACCGACGGTGGCAGCGCAGTCGCGGTCCCCGCATGCCAGGCATCCGGGCGCGCGAAGCCCCGGCTGTCGGTCAGATGGAGGATCCTGGGAACGAGCGCGGCATCGACCCAGCGAGCCGGCGCACGGGCATAGCTTGGGCCGAGTGCCAGGCGCTCGACGAGCTGCCGGTCGGCCGCAGCTGTCTGCTGCTCCAGGTCCACGAGCTGCGGCCAGGGCGCTTCCGGATTGACGTGATCGGGCGTCACCGGCGACACGCCACCCCAATCGTTGATGCCCGCCCGGATGAGGGATTCAAGTTCACCCGAGCGCAGGTTGGGCGGCGCCTGGACCGACAGGCTGTTGCCGAACAGGAGCCGAGTGACTGCAACGGTCCACTGTTGCTCCTCGAGCGCGGGCTCAGGCGCATCTTTCATTCGCGTGCCGGGCTTGGCGCGGAAGTTCTGGATGATCAGTTCCTGCAGGTGGCCGAACTTATCGTGCAACTCCCGGAGGCAGAGGAGCGCCTCGATCCGCTCCCGGCGCGTCTCGCCGATCCCGATCAACAGACCGCTCGTAATCGGAATTGCGAGTTCGCCGGCCAGCCGCAGCGTTTCGAGCCGGCGGGCCGGCCACTTGTCCGGTGAGCCGAAGTGTGGCCCGCCCCGCTGCGACAGCCGTTCGGAGGCCGTTTCGAGCATGATACCCATCGATGCCGACACGGGCCGGAGCCGCTCGAGTTCTGCGCGGTCCATGACTCCCGGGTTTAGATGCGGCAGCAACCCGGTCTCGCGCAGCACGAGGCCTGCCATTTGCTGCAGGTAATCGAGAGTCGTCGCCAGGCCCCGCGCATCAAGCGCACGCCGGGCCATCGAGTAGCGCAGCTCCGGCTGGTCGCCCAGCGTGAACAGCGCTTCCTTGCAGCCCGCAGCCTGGCCGGCGCGCGCGATGTCGAGCACGGCCTCCGGCGACAGGTAGGGACTTGCAAGCTGACGCGGCGCCTTAGCGAAAGTGCAGTAGTGACAGACGTCGCGGCACAACTGCGTGAGCGGGATGAAGACCTTCCGCGAATAGGTGACCGTCCGCCCGAAACCAGCAAGGGTGAGGGCCTCGGCGGCGCGCATGAGCGGCTCGAGCGGCGCATCGACGAGATCGAACGCCGCGGCACAATCCGGCGCGTGGCCGTTGGCCGCGTCTTCGATCAGCCGAGTCGTGTCTGTGGCAGCCATGGGCCTCCATCAGAAAACAGTGGCAGGGACGCATAGCGTGGATCTGCGCAGGCCTGCAGGCGAGCCAGATCCTCCACCACATCGAGGTCGAACTCCAGGCCGCGCGCCCGCACGAGTTGTGGCTTCAGCCCGAGTCGCATGGCCTCCTCGATATGGTGGCGACGGCTGCCGGGACCGAAATGAAACCGAAAGGCTGCGGGCGCCGCGAGGTACAGCGCATTGGTGCTCGTGCCCGCGACGTCGGTCGCCAGCGCAAAACCCGTGCGCCGCCCGCTCTCGACGAGCGCATCGATCTCCGCGGCCGTGACCACCGGCAGATCGGCTGGCAGGACAACGAGCTCGCTCGCTCCCTGGTCGACGAGCATCTGCCGCGCGGCGTCCAGCGCCGCGTTGAGGCCGTGACCGGGGTCCTCGAGCACGGAAATTTCGGGCGGCACCGTATCCCGCTCGGGACTGACGATGGCGATGCAATCGATCGTCCGCGCCGCCCTGAGCGCCGCGAGCACGCGATCGAGCATGAGACGCACGAGCGACAGACGCACCTCGGCGGCGAGCCTGCCGGCGAGGCGGCCCTTGCACTCCTCCCGCCGCTTGATGGCAACCAGTGCCCAGCAGGTCTTGGTCATCGGCCGCACCCATAAAAAATCCGCTTCGGCTCTGCAGCGAAGAGCCGGCCCCCGCACAGTGCGCGCTGCTCCACCACTTACGACGGCGCGGTCATCTGGGCACCAGGTATCGGGTTGAAGTAGTGAATGACTACCGCCCGCCTGGCGATCTTCCAGATGCCGTTGCGCCGCTCGAAGTCGTCGGTGTAGGTGGCGCTGATCATCTGCACGACGTCGTCCCTGGTCGCACCCATGCAGTCGACGTTGCAGATTCCATGCGCGTGGTCTCGATCCTTGAATGTCAGCCGCAAATTGGATGTCAGGTGATGGGTCTCGCGCCACACCGGATACAGAATTTCCTCGACCGCCTTGCGAATGCCCGCATGCCCGTCAAACGTGCCGAAAGGCGGCCCGATTTCCCACACCGCGTCAGGATGCCAGATCCCGATGAAACGGTCCCAGTCGTGGGTGTCGAAACCCAGGCAGTAATCGCTGACGAGATCGCGCAGCGCAGCCCGGCTCTCGATTTCGTCGATCCGCCACAGCAGGGTGTTGATCTGCGCCTGCATGTCGTTGCTGCCGGACATTATTCAACCCCTTGTTCGCCTGGGTCGCGAGCGCCCAACGCGTTACGCGACCCACGGATTCCCGGTCAGTTCCGCTTCGCACCCTGCTCGATCCATCGGCGTATCGCTTCGAGCCGGGCTTCTTCCAATGGCTGGGTCGGCGGCATCTGCAAGCCGCCTCCACCCACCGTTTCCTGCATGCCGATCAGCTTCAGGTACATGTAACTCTTGTCCGGCACACCAGGGTCGACCAGCTTCAGGGAACTCTCTTTCGAAGCAATCCCCACGAGGCTCAGCCACGCATCCGGGTACAGACTCAGGCCACCGAGCTCGGCTCCCGCAACATGGCACATGACGCACTGGCTGTTCAGGATCGGCAGCACGTCCATTTCAAAACTGCCGGTGTCCGCCCGCCCGACCGCCGGCGCCATCGCCAGGGTCAGCGCCAGTGTGCGCAAGAGCATTTGGGCCATGGCTCGCACTCAGCCGTTGTCCCGCGGTTCCCGATGGGCCGCGTTCGCGGCGATATAGCCGAAGGTGAGCGACTGACCCAGGGTGTGGCCAGCGCCCCAGTAAGCCAGTCGTGACGGGCTGGCGATGCAGTTCCCCGCGCCATACAGCCCGGCAATCGGTTGGTCCGTGGTGTCGAGGACGCGCGCACTGGCATCGATCATCGGGCCACCGTTGGTGTCGAGGGCGCCAGCCGCGAGGATGATCGCGTAGTAGGGGCCCTGGTCCCGGAGCGCGTGCATCGTGTTGTTCGGCGCGTCGTTCGCCGGCCACTCGGTGCCAGCCCGCATCGGCGAGAAGACTGGCTGCCACTCGCGGTCATAGGCCGCAGCACCGCGACCGAACTCGTCGTCCTTCCCGGCACGTGCAAAGCCGTTGAAGCGCGCAATCGTCTTCTTCAGGTGTTCGACGAAACCCGGAGCCAGCAGGTAGCCACCGGTCCGCGGTGCCACTTCCGTCAGTCGTTGCTGCAGCACTGCGGCCAGGCCTTCAAGCGTGTCGGCATGCAGCACGTGCGCTGCGCCGGTCGGCTTGGCCGGCAGCGGGTAGGCACCGCCGAAGCCATCCGCGGTGCGCTGGTCGTAGACCATGAACAACAGGTGGTTGGGAAACTCGGCCTGCGACGGATCGAAGATGCCGTGTGCCTCGGTCCGGTCGTTGTAGTTGCGCTTTTCGTTAACCGCGCGCACCCCGTACTTGTTGACCTGCAGCATCGAATCGCCGGGCGGGAAGAACACGCCGGCCGCGAGATGCGAATTCTGCAGTGCCTCGTCGAGCAGCACCTGGGTCCGCCAGGCACCCGACATGTTGCCCATCCGGGCGCCGGCAGCGCCGGCGATGCTGATGAAGTCGCCGGTCGCCCACGGCATGGCACAAGAGCCATAGATGCGGTTGCGCTGGTAGTTCTCCACGAACTCGGGATTGTGGACATAGCCGCCGGTGGCAAAGATCACAGCCTTGCGCGCGCGGAACGACACGACTTTGCCGGCCGCTTCGGCCTCGATGCCCACGACCCGCCGGGCATCGTCCAGCACCAGTCGCATGGCGCGGTGACCCAGCAGGATGGGGATGGCACGCTTGCGGACCGCGTTCCCTAGCTGCTCCATCAGATCGACGCCGAGACCGACGCTGCCGTCGCCCTTGACGGGCCCGAGTGCGCGGCCGGCGGGAACCTTGTTCTCTGGCACATGGTCGAGGTAATCCGTCGCGGATCTGTCGAGCGCGAACATGCGCCACTCGGCGACATTCAGTGCACCTGCCTGACGCAGCCCATCAATTGCGGCCGAGGCATTGTCGTAGAAGGCCTCGAGGAGTGCGTATGCGCGCGCACTGAGGCCCAGATCGGGCTGTGTCTGACTGTAGAGCTCCGGATAGGAAAAGCGCGCAAGGTATTGCAGGCAGTCCTCTTTGCGATCGTTGATGCCCTTGGCCCTGAGCGTGAAATTGTCGGGAATCCATAACACGCCCGCGGACTTCGCCGAGGTGCCGCCGAGGATCGGGGCTTTCTCGACCATCACTACGCTATCGCCGTTCCCGTGTGCGATGACAGCGGCCGTGCAGGAGCCGACGCCTGTGCCAACGACCACGATATCCGCTATGTGGTCCCACGTGCCCGCGGCGTGAGCCTTCGACGTGACGAGCGAACTGACGCCCAGTACCGCAGTCGCGGCACCCGCGCCCACCAGCACCCGCCTTCGCGTCATGCCATTCCGTGCGCCACCCATGTTTCCTCTCCCGTGCCGTGTAAGCCGTTACCGCTGCAGCACAATGCCGCTCTTTTCCCTGTCCCAGCAATCCGGGGTCACGCCTTCGGCTTTCAGCTTGAATTTCTCGACGCGCTCGCTGGGCGTTTTCGGCAGTGAGGAGCGGATCGCGATATACCGCGGTATCGCGAAATAAGCCATGCGAGGCTCGCACCAACGGACCAGTTCCTCCTCGGTGACCCGATGTCCTTCCTTGAGGACGATGACGGCCTTGACTTCTTCCTCGCCGACCTCCGAAGGTACGCCGACCACGCAGGACTCGAGCACGGCGGGGTGCGAACCAATGACCGCTTCTACTTCGAACGACGAGATGTTCTCGCCGCGCCGCCGCAGCGCCTGCTTCTTCCGGTCGACGAAGTAGAAATACCCGTCGGCATCCATGCGGCCCAGGTCGCCGGTATGGATCCAGCCGTTCCGGAACAGTTCCAGCGTCGCTTCGGGCTTGCTGTAGTACCCGGTCGTGCCGACCCACATCTTGTTCGAGCGCGCGATGAACTCGCCTTGTTCGCCGTGCGGGACTTCGTTGTCGTCGTCATCGACGATGCGCACGTCCCAGCCGGTGATCGCCTTGCCGCAGGACCCGGCCCGCGGCTCGTCGTAGGGGCTGACCAGGCAGCAGTAGCATTCCGTCATGCCGTAGACCTCGAGCAACTTGGTGTTGAATCGCTGCTGGAATGCATGCCACTCGTCGGCAGGCGCTGCGGCACCCACCATCAGGCGAACGGGATTGTCGCCGTCATCGTCGTGCTCTGCCTGTTTGAGCAGAATCGGAATGATGCCGCCGATGTAGTTGGCTTCCGTGCAATTCCAGCGCCGGCAGTCGTCCCACAACTGGCTGGCGGAAAAGCGCTCGACGATCACCGCCTTGGCGTTTGCCAGGATGGCGGGCCCGATGGTGATGCCCTGCGCGTTGCCGTGGAAGAACGGCAGGCCCGTGTACAGCACGTCGTCCTCGGTATAGCGGGCGTACTTCACGCACTCGGCCCAGATGTCGTACCAGTAGTGGTGGCTGAACTGGACGCCTTTCGACACCCCGGTCGTACCAGAGGTGTAGAGAATCGTCGCCAGGTCGCTGTAGTGCACGGCGACGCTTGGCGTACCGGGCGAATGCGCCATTAGCTCCTTGAATGTCAGCTTCTCCAGTCGCGGCCAGTTCGGCTGGCTCTGCACGGCCTCCGCACGGCCGGCGAGCACCAGGTGCCTGACGGTCTTCAGGTTCTCCGCGACATCCTCCAGGCGATCGAGATACTCGATGTCCGTGATCAGCACCACGGAGTCCGACTGGTCGATCTGGTACGCGAGCCCAGCCCCCTTGAGGGCGACATTGATGGGAACCTCCACGGCACCGATCTTGTTGAGCCCGAACCAGGCATAGAGGAACTCGGGACAGTTCGGCAGCATGATCGCGACCTTGTCGCCGTGCTTGACACCGAGCGCCAGAAAGCCGTTGGCGGCCCGGTTGATTCGCTCGTTCAACTCGCCGAGTGTGATCGGGTCGTCCCTGAACTGGAAGACGACGTGATCCGGGTACTGCCTCGCCTTGTCCTCGATGATGCGCGTGAGGACCCGTTCGTGTTGGGGGTATTCCTGCATTTGCCAGGTGGCCCACTTCCTGGCGGCCTTTTCGACTTTGTCATCCCATCGTCCCACGGCTTCAACCCCTTGGACCTTTCAACACTCGGCTTTCCCGGACGCGAACCGACGATCAGAGCGGCCGCGTCTTCGCCGCCTCTTCGAGCGCGCGCGACTCGCCGAACCACACGCCCGGATCGTATGCCTGCAGCATCTTGCCGAAGTCCCAGGTCATGATCTTCTCCGGAATGACCTTGATGATCGCACGCAGCGGCGTGTGCACCGCGGCGAACGCGGCTTCGCGCTCTTGCTTGCCCTTCAGCTCTGTCCAGTACTTGTCGATGATCGCCCAGTGAATTACGCGCATGAGCGCGTCGTCGGTGTACACCTCGGCGTGGCCGATGATCAGGATCGCCTTCTGGTGGCGGAGGTTGCAGCCGTCGTTGTGGATGCTGACGGAGATCTTCGGGTTCTCGATCAGGTGGTGGACCTTGTGCCGGTACTTCTGGATGCTACTCATCTGCAGGTGGCCGTCCTGGATGACGTAGAACATCGGCGTCACGATCGGATAGCCCCGCTTGTTGACGTGGGCCATCTCGCAGTACGCGTTGTAGGTGAACAGGCGCTTGAAGTCCTCCGGCTCCATTGGGTAATCCTTGGAGACGTTGAGTTGCTCGAGCTTCGTGGGATCGAATTGAACACGGGGTGCTGCAGTCTCATTCTCGTTCGTCATGTGACGCTCTCCGTTATTGATCAGTTGATGGGTCGCTCGACCGGCGTTTGACCGTTTTCGGTGACTTCCGTCGTCTCGCGCGTACTGCAGCGCAGCGGATCCGCGGCGCCGCCATGTCCGGCGCGTTGCCGTCAGATCCTCCCGCACCTCGGCAGGACTTGAACTTAATTCAAACTTTTCACACAATGACTTACTTGTCAAGATACAGCAAATGTGTCCGGTGGCTGCACCGGGGTATCCGCGCGGAGCAACGATCAGGGCCAATCGGCCCGACATTCCAGTGGGGTTGAAAATGTCCGACATCACAACGGAGCGAAAGGGCGAGGTTGCCTGGATCCGGTTGATGCGACCGGAGCGCATGAACGCCTACGACGCAGCGATGGCTCGGTCTCTCATTGTAGCCATTGAGGGTGCGGCCGATGCCGGCGTGATTGTCCTCACGGGATCTGGCCGGGCCTTCTGTGCCGGCGGCTATCTGGCAAACCTGAGCAAGCCGGATGCCGGCGCGTTGCGCAGCATGTTCTACGGTTCACTGCATCTCTACGAGGCGATCAGAAACAGCCCTCGTCCGGTCATCGCAGCCGTCAATGGCGTTGCGGCCGGTGGTGGCAATGAACTCGTGGTGGCCTGCGACCTGGCAATTGCTGCCGAGAGCGCGACATTCGGCCAGACCGGGGTGAAGGTGGGCAGCGCTCCGGTCCTGGGCGGCACGAATTTCCTCGCCATGAACATCGGTGAGAAGCGCGCCAAGGAGGTGGCATTCCTCTGCCGGCGCTATCCGGCGAAGCAGGCGCTCGAACTCGGCTGGATCAATGCCGTCGTCCCGGATGCCCAGCTCGAGGAAGAGGTCACCCGTTGGGCCGACGAGTTGCTGCGCATGAGTCCGCGCTATCTCGAGATCGCGAAGATCAGTTCGAACCTCTGGTGGAACCAGTGCCGGGATGGTTACCTCAGCGGCCTCGGCATGCTGGTGCAGGCGATCGGCTCCGCCGACATGATCGAGGGGGCAACCGCGTTCATGGAGAAGCGGCAACCCCGGTTCGAGGGACGCGCCAAGAGGATTCCTCCGCGTGAGCTTTGAACTCGAACCGGCGTACCTGGAACTGCAACGCGAAGCCCGGGCGTTCGCCCGATCGATCGAACCCCTGGCAGTGGAGGCCGACGCGTCCAGCGAGGTGCATCCCGGCATGCTGGCCGCCCTGCAGAAGAGCGGACTCAGCGGACTCATGGTGCCGGCCGAGCATGGCGGACGGAGCGCCCGCCCCGATCCCCTGGCCATCTGCCTCGTGCGGGAGGTGCTGATGGCAACCTCCTCCCACGCCGATTCGCTGTTCGCGCTGCAGGGCATCGGTAGTTACGCGATTACCGTGGCTGGGTCACCGGAACAACGCGCACATTGGTTGCCACGAGTCGCCCGGGCCGAAGCGCTTGCCGCGCTTGCGCTGACCGAGGACAACGCGGGTTCGGATCTCAAGGCCGTCTCGACCGAAGTCAAGGCATACGACGATCGACTGGTCCTGCAAGGCTCCAAGTCATTCATCTCCAACGGCGTCAGCGCGGCGTTTTTCGTCGTCTTCGCGCGGGAGGGATCGGGCTACTCGATGGTGCTCGTCCCGGCGGCGACGCCGGGTGTAACGGTGACACCCTCGCCCGAGCTGATCGCTCCGCACGTGCTCGGCGAAGTCCGCTTCGACAATGTCGTGCTGCCGCCCGATGCGCGCCTCGGCACGGCCGGACAAGGCCTGCAGCTCGTGCTCGCGACGCTTGGCATTTTCCGGGTGTCCGTTGCGGGCGCCGCCGTTGGCCTCGCGCAGGCTGCCCTTGAAGAGGCGGTCCGGCACACCCGGACCCGTGTGCAGTTCGGTCGCCCGCTCGCACAGTTGGGGCCAGTGGCACAGATGCTCGCGGACAGTTGCGCAGAAGTCGAAATGGCGAGACTTTTGACGTACCGCGCGGCCTCCCGCGCGGTCAACGATCCGGCCGCTGCGCTGCACCACTCCTCGATTGCCAAACTTGCGGCAAGCGAGATCGCATCCCGGGTGGTGGACCGCTGCGTGCAGATGATGGGCCGCTACGGCCTGATCCGTAACTCGAAGATCGAGCGGCTCTATCGACAGGCCCGCCCGATGCGCATCTACGAAGGCGCTTCGGAGGTGCTGCGCCTCGGCATCGCACGCGAACTCGTCAAGGAGGTTCCGTGATCGACTTCGAGCTTGAAGGTCGAGTCGCGATCGTGACCGGCGCCAGCCGCGGACTTGGACACGCGGCGTCCGTGGCGCTTGTCGAGCAGGGTGTGCGGGTGCTGGCCGTAGCCCGTTCCCTCGACGAACTGCGCAAGCTCGAGTCCATCGCGCCGGAACGCATCCGGATCATCCAATGCGACATGCGGGATCCGGCCGCTGTCGCCCGGCTGCCTGACGAGGCTGTCGCCGCGTTCGGGCAGCTCGACATCGTCGTGAACAACGCCGGTATTGCGCCCGCTGGCGACTTCCTCGAACAACCCGATCGCATCTGGAATGAGGTGATGGCGGTCAACGTGCTGGCGCCGATGACGCTGACCCGCGCCGCAGGCAAGCACCTGGTCGCCCGCGGCTCTGGAAAGATCATCAATATCGCCTCGACCTCCGGCATTCTCGGCAAGGCGACGCTGGTTGCCTACTCCACATCCAAGGGTGCCCTTGTGCAGTTCACCAAGGCGCTCGCAGCGGAATGGGCTGGCAAGGGCGTGCAGGTCAACGCCATCGCGCCCGGCGCTTTCGCGACCGATGCCCAGCGTGTAGTGCTCGACTCCCCCGAGTTGCTGGCGCGCCGCACGCGCAAGATTCCTGCCCGGCGCATGGGCGAGAGCACCGAAGTCGGGCCGCTGGTTTGCTACCTGGCCTCGGTCAAATCCAATTTCGTCACCGGTGCGGTGTTCGTCATCGACGGTGGCGAATCCTGCAAGCTATAGACCGCGAATTCCCCGTGGACGTGGATCACATAAGTGAATGAACGAGCGAACGCCCGGCAAGCCGCAGCACCAATGGAACTGCGCGGCGACAAGCGACGTCGCTCCATCCTCGAGGCGCTACATCATTGCGTGATCGAGAAGGGTTACCCGAAGACCGCCCTGGCGGATGTGGCACGCGCTGCCGGCATGTCGCCCAGTCACCTTCTGTACTATTTTTCGGGAACGGACGCGATCCTTGCCTGTTACTTCGCAAACGTCACGCGGCGCATCGTCGAGCGTCTGGAGGGTTTCCGGAGCGAGACTCCGGAGCGGCAGATCCAGCTCCTGACTGAGCTGTTCTTTGCCGGCAAGGGTATCACCAAGACCGAGATCGGATTCATGCTCGAGTCCTTCGGGGTGGCCGTGCACGACAAGGAGCTTCACGAAGAGAAGGCGGAGCTGGATCGATACTGCAAGGCATACCTGCAGCAGCTCTTCGAAAAGTCTCCATGCGGAGCTTCGGGAGCCAGGGATTCCGCCGAGATCGCCTACGCGATGCTGGTCGGCCTGCGGACTGCGGCGTACTTTGACGAGCAGCTTGGGCCACGCCACGCGCGCCGCCTCTTTCATGCCGAGATGCTGAATCTTGCGAACCTGCCCCGGATTGCGCAGTAGCAACGACCGATGACCGAGCAGGTCCCGTGGCTTGCACGCACGACCGAGGATGCCATCGATCCCGCGCTGCCGATCTGCGATCCGCATCATCACCTGTGGGACCACCCGCAGGGCCGGTATCTGGTCGACGAGTTCATTGCCGACATCGGCACCGGACACCGCGTCACCAGCACCGTGTACGTCGAGTGCGACCAGATGTACCGGACCGAAGGCCCGCCCGCACTGCGGCCCGTCGGCGAGACGGAGTACGTTGAGCACATCGTCACCACCAGCGAGCAGCGCGCCGGCAGGCCGCGCATCGCCGCCGGCATCGTGGGCTTCGCCGACTTGACCCTGGGTTCGCCTGTACTGGCCGTGCTCGAGGCGCACCTGCAGGCCAGCAGCCGGTTCCGCGGAATCCGCTATACGAGCGCCTGGGACCGGAGCGACCAGATTCGCGAGGTACACACGCACCCGCCGCCGGAACTGCTGCTGAGCCGGGACTTCCGCCAGGGCTTCGCCTGCCTCGGCAGCCTCGGCCTGTCATTCGACGCCTGGGTCTACCACCCGCAATTTCCCGAGCTTGCCGACCTCGCCCGCGCGTTTCCGGACACCACGATCGTGCTCGACCACATGGGCGGCCCGCTCGGCATCGGTCCCTACGCCGGCCGGCGCGAGGAGGTGCTCATGGCATGGCGGCAGAGCATTGCCGAACTTGCGCGCTGTGCGAATGTGGTCGTCAAGCTGGGTGGACGGACGATGTCGATGAGTGGGTTCGGCTGGCACAAGCGCGTGGCGCCGCCGGGTTCCGCCGAACTGGCTGTGGCAATGGCACCGTATTTTGAAAGCTGCATCGAGCATTTCGGGGCGGGGCGCTGCATGTTCGAGAGCAATTTTCCGATGGACCGGGTGGCTTGCTCCTACACCATCCTGTGGAACGCGTTCAAGCGCCTGACCCGGGGCTACTCGCAGGCCGAGCGCGCGGCGCTTTTTCACGGCACTGCCACGCGCGTCTACCGGCTGGATCGCTGACGACGCAGCGTCAGCCGAGCCTTTCGATGATTGTCGCCGTCGCAAGCCCTCCGGCGCAGCAGATGGCTTGCAGGCCGAGGGTCGCATCGCGGCGTTCCAGCTCGTGCAGCAGCGTCGTCATGATGCGCGCGCCGCTGGCGCCGAGCGGATGCCCCAGCGCGATCGCACCACCATTGACGTTCAGCTGCTCGTGGCCGACTCCCGTCTCGCGCATCCACATCAGGGGCACCGGCGCGAACGCCTCGTTCACCTCGAACAGGTCGATGTCGGAGAGCGCAAGGCCCGCACGCGCGAGGACGCGCCGCGTGGCGGCGACCGGCCCGGTCAACATCAGGGCAGGATCGGAGCCGACGGTGGCGACCGCACGAATGCGCGCCCTCGCCGGCCGGTTAAGCGCCTCGGCGACCTCGCTGGACATCAGCAGCAAGGCCGCGGCGCCGTCGGAAATCTGCGAGGAATTGCCGGCAGTCACACGCCCGTCCGGCCGGAAGCTGGTCTTGAGAGTGGCGAGCTTCTCGGCGCTGGTACCGCGCCGTATCGTCTCGTCCTGTGCGAAATTCACAACCGCCTCTGCGCCCCGGGTTTCGCTCCATTCTTGCACCGGGACAGGCACGATCTCCCGCGCGAAGTAGCCCAGATCCGCGGCAGCCGCTGCGCGCTGATGGCTGTGGAGCGCGTAGTCGTCGAGCTCGACGCGAGTGAACCCCCAGCGGTCCGACACTCGCTCGGCCGCTTCCCCCTGGCCGACCTGTTCGAACCGCTCGAGCAGCTTCCACCCGAATGGCTGGCCGTGCACGTCGCGATTGCCGCCCATCGGCACGCGACTCATGTTCTCCGCGCCGCCCGCGACGACGACATCACAGACCCCGGCCAGGATCTGGCCGAATGCCACATGGATCGCGGCCTCCGAGGACCCGCACTTGCGATCGACCGTCATGCCCGGGATCGTCTCCGGCCAGCCGGCGCTCAGGAGCGCGGTCCGCGCGATGTTGCCGCACTGCTCACCCACCTGGGTGACGCAGCCGAAGACTACATCGTCGACACGTTGCGCCTCGATGCCCGCGCGGCGCACAAGCTCGTTGAGGACGATCGCCCCGAGGTGATCCGCACGGATGTCGCGCAGCCCGCCGCGAAACTTGCCGATCGGCGTCCTGGCCGCCTCGACGATCACAACCTCGCGCATCAGCTGACGCTCAGGCCCGAGCCCGGAACGCGCTGCCCGTCGACGTACTCGTAGACACCCTTCCCCGCCTTCCGGCCGAGGCGGCCCGCCTTGACCATCTTGATGATCAGCGGGCACGGCCTGAACTTTTCGCCCAGTGTCTCGTGCAGGTACTGCAGCACCGCGAGGCGCGTGTCCCAGCCCGTGAGATCGCCAAGCTCGAGCGGGCCCATCGGGTGGTTGAAGCCGAGGCGCAGCGCGGTATCGATGTCCTCGGCGCTGGCCGTGCCCTCCATCAGCATGTACATCGCCTCGTTGCCCATCAGCGCCGACATGCGGCTGGTGGTCAGCCCGGGCGACTCGTTCACGAGGATCGACGTCTTGCCGATCGACTCACCCCAGGCGCGCGCACGGGCGATCGTCTCGTCGCTGGTGGCCATGCCGCGCACGATCTCGAGCAGCTTCATCTTGTGCACGGGATTGAAGAAGTGCATGCCGACCACGCGGTTGGCCCGGTTCGTCGCGGCCGCAATTTCCGTCACGCTCAATGCCGAGGTGTTGGTCGCGATCACGGCTTCGTCCGGCAGCAGGCGATCCGCCTCGCGGACAATGTCCTTCTTCACGGTGATCGACTCGACCGCGGTCTCGAGCAGCAGTCCGATGCTCCTGCTATCCAGAGATCCCGCGAGATTGGTGCTGGTTGCAACCCGCCCGATCGCAGCGCGCGCATCCTCTTCGGTCACCTTGGACAGCCGGACACCGTCTGCCAGTATCCTGCGGATTGAGCCGATGGCCGCGTCGAGCGCCCCGGGGGAAACGTCGACCAGCGTCACCGCATGGCCTGCCGTGGCAAACGCGTGGGCGATGCCCGTGCCCATCAGGCCGGCTCCGACCACCACCACGCCCTCGGTCACGGCACTCGTCCGCATGCTGGTTCCTCGTGTCACCTGTTCCTGAATACGGGGGCGCGCCCTTCCCGGAACGCCCCGGCAGCTTCCAGGTGGTCCTCCGTCGACAGCAGCAACGCAAAGAGATCCCGTTCGATGCGGAATCCCTCGTCGAGAGCGAGCTCGGCGCTGGCTCGCGCCGCCTCCTTGACGAACCGTGTTGCCATCGGCGGCCGCGCCGCGATACGCATCGCCAGTTCACCAGCCTCGGCAGCCAGCGCCTCGGCCTTCGATGCCAGCCGCGAGACCAGGCCGCAGCGATAGGCTTCGCCGGCATCGATTCGATCGCCGGTCAGCAACAAATCCAGCGCCTTGCCAAGACCAACGATTCTCGGCAGCCGTTGCGTGCCGCCGCCGCCGGGAATCAGCCCGAGCCCGGTCTCGGGCAACGCGAAGACGGCATCCGGCGAGGCGATCCGCAGGTCGCAGGCGAGGGCAATCTCCAGCCCGCCGCCCAGGCAATAGCCGTGGATGGCCACAATCACGGGCTTGCTGATGCGATCAAAGGATTGAATCCACGTAAAACGGCCCTGCGGCCCGCGTGCGGCCATTGGACTTTCGCCCGTCCGCTTTTCCTTCAGGTCAGCGCCGGCGCAGAAGCCGCGGGGACCGGCGCCGCGCAGCAAGATGACACGGACTTCCGGGTCCTCATCGAGCGCATGCAGTGCAGCGGGCAACTCCTGGCGCATCGCGTCATTGATCGCATTGATCGCGTGGGGCCGGTTGAGCGTGATGCAGCCGACCCTGTCCTGCCGCTCGACCAGAATCGTGCCGCTACCCGGACTGCCCATGCTCTGTCACTCGGTTGTGGACGGGCGAGTCGGCACGCAGCCCCTTCGGGGCTGCGTGCCGCTCACAAGGCGGGTTCAGAACTTCTGCGTCAAACGCAGCCCGTAGGTCATCGGCGGACGCGTTGCCGTGTAGGTCCAAAGGCCAGGGAATGTCCGGCTGGTGCCCACGTCATAAGCCTGCGACCACGAATCCTCTCCAGTGAGGTTCAATCCCCACAGGCTGATCAGGGTGTTGTTGCGCTGGTAGTTGATCGAGGCATCCACAATGTCCTGGGACGGATTATGGCCCTGCGGCGAGTTGTAGAACGTCAGCTCCAGCTCGTCGATGTGATGCCAGCTCGCCAGCACCGACATCTGGCCATCGAGCATCGGCCACTCATAACTCGGCGTGATCGTCGCGGTGAGGTCCGGAGCGCGCCGCAGCTTGAGGTAGCTGATGTCCACCACGTCGGTCGGATCCGGTGTCGTGGTGTCCAGTTCGGTGAACTTCGTATACTTGGAATCGAGCAGGCCCAGCGTGAAGGCCACCGTCCATCCTGTCGCCGGCAACATCAGCAAGTCGACTTCGAGTCCCTTGATATCGGCAGTCGACGCATTGAACACGATCGTCTGCTGGCCGGTGCCCTGCGTGGCCGGAACGCTCTGTTCTTCCTGCTTGTCCTTGTACTTCATTAAGTAGGCCGAAGCGTTCAGGCGCACGCGGTGGTCCATCCACTCCGACTTGATGCCCACTTCGAAATTGTCGACAGTCTCCGGATCGTAGGCGGTCGAGGCCGCTTCATACGAGTTCGGCCGGCCGGAGAAACCGCCGGCACGGAAACCCTTGGAGTAAAGACCGAAGACCATCAGGTCCGGCGAGACCCGATAGCGCAGGCTCGCCTTGGGCGTGAACTCGCTCCATTCCTTCTCGAAGGGATTGTCGAGACTGCCCTCGGTCGCGAGCTGGGGCATACCCGCGTCGATCAGGCCGCTGTCCTTTTTGTCCTTCGTGTAGCGCCCGCCGAGCGTCAGTGTCCAGGCATCGGAGAACTGGTAGTCGCCCTCGAAGAATCCGGCATAGGACTCGGTGTGCTGGGCCACAGTCTGCGGAATCGCCGCCACGAGGCAGGGCACATGAGGTTGCCCCGGGGGCGGTGCCGGGCAGGTCCAGAAACCAATAGCGTCGCCGAAGCCGATGAAGCTCAGCAGGTCGATCCGATAGTTCGACTTCCAGTAGTACGCGCCCAGGGTGTAGGAGAGCGGGCTGTCCGTCACGTGCGTGAGCCGGAGTTCATGGCTGCTCTGTGCGTAGGTTGCCGGCCGGTCCGTGTGATATAGCGTGAGCGCCGTACCGTCCCAGTCCTGCGTGACTTCCTCGTCGGTATCGAAGTCACCGAACAGGTACTCGAGCCGGTAGCCCGGGGCAACGTCCCAGCGCGCATTGAAGACGTGCAAGTCCGAATTGAAGAAGGCGTCCTTGCCGGGCTCATTCTGGAGCACGTCATAGCGATCCCCGGATTGCGGTGTGGTCAGGCTCTGGGCGCACTGGCCGTAATAGAAACAGAACAGCTGGTCAGGTTGCGCGAAGTTGTGGACGGTATTCGAGTCCTGATTCTGTTCATTCCTGTCAAAGCGGTAGTAAAACTCCAGGTTCTCAGTCGGCCGCCACAGGATCGACGGGCTGATCGAGGAAAAATCCTGCTCGCCCGAGTCCTTGCCGAGTGTGAGGTTGTGGAAATAGCCATCGCGGTTGCTCAGCGCACCCGCCAGCTTGAACGACAGCTGATCGCCCGCGGGAATGTTGATGTATCCCTCGAGCTGCATGTCGTTGTAGTTGCCGTAGCCGGCCCGCAGTTCGCCACCCAACTCCGAACCCGGCCTCTGCCGCGTGATGTTGATGACGCCGGCGATGGAATTACGGCCGAACAGCGTGCCCTGCGGGCCACGCAGGATTTCAACGCTCTGCAAGTCGAGCGCCTTGACCATCGCGCCCGAATTCACCCCGATGAACACGCCGTCCACGACCACGCCGGCGGTCGGATCGAAGTTCTTCTCGACATCGGTCGTGCCGATGCCGCGGATGGAGATTGCCGCCGGGCTGCCCGGACCCTGCTGCAAGTCGTCAATGATGACGTTCGGTGCAGCACTCGCGAAGTCCTGCAGGTCCTTGTCGGATCGGAGGCTCAGTTCCTGGGTGCCCAATGCGATCACGGCCGCGCCGACATCCTGCAGGTTTTCCTCGCGCTTGCGCGCGGTCACCACCACTTCCTCCAGCGCCGATTGCTGGGCAACAGCCAGATCAGCCGCTACCAGGCTGCCCAGCACCATCGTTGCAGTGGCGGCCAATCGCAGGTTCACTGATTGCTTACGCATTTCCCCCTCCCTGAGTTGACCGGAGGTCCGGCAACTCGTCGTGGCAGACAATTAATATCGTGCTCGGCAGTGAAGCATCGATATTCGTGCAAAAATCCTTGCACACAATAATACTAGTTGTCAACCAGCAACGATTTTCTACGCAAGCCCGCCTGCCGGTGCGCGCGTGTTGCCCGCGAGCCACGCGCCAGCAGCGCAGCACCAGACCGCAAGGCGCCCAGGTACTGACTTGTTTGCAGCGAACAAGCACTTTATCCTGAATGCGTCATGCAGAAAAAACGCCGCGCCGCTGCAAACTCCCCAAACACGCCGGTCGCCCGCCGCCGCCAGGCGGAACGGTCAGCATTGTCGGACCGGCGTTTGACCGAAGCCGCCATCAAACTCCTGGTCAAATCGGGCATTCAGGGCACCACGTTGCAGGCCGTGGGCGAGAGGGCGGGTTACAGCCGTGCTCTTGCGACGCATCGTTTTGGCTCCAAGGCCGGGCTGTTTAGCCAAGTGCTGAAGGCGGCGACCGCGGACTGGCTCGAGCGGATGCAGAAGGCAGTCGGGACGAAGGTGGGTGCCGAGGCCTTGTGTGCGGCGACGGATGCGACGGCGAGGTTCATACGCGAACGCCCCAGCGAAGTTCGCGCCATGTACCTGCTGTGGTTCCAGAGCATCGATCCCTCGGCGGAGTATCACCCGAACATCCTGAATGTGCACCGGGCACAACGGCGGGACATCGAGAACTGGATCCGCGCCGCCCAGAAAGCCGGGCAGCTCGACCTCAGTGTCAATTCCCGCCGGGTGGCGGAGCAATATTGCGCTTCCATGGCCGGCATCGCCTACCAGTGGCTTGTAAATCCCGGGATGCCGCTGGGCCTCATGTATCGCCAGCTCAAGACGAACCTTCGCGTGCAGCTGCAGGCCCGGAGCGAATTGCGTTTACGGGTACGCATGCCATGAGCGGGTCCGGTGACGCGATCCGGCGTCTGATGAACGAGTACTGCTTTCGCATCGACGCGGGTGATCTCGACGGCTTCGCAGCGTTGTTTGCGCACGGGACATGGTGGGTGCGGGGTGACCCGGCGGGCGGCGCAACCGGTGCCGCGGCGGTCCGCGAACGGCTCGTCAACGTGATCCTTTACGAGGGCAAGCCAAACACCAAGCACGTCATGACAAATGTCGAGGTCAACGTCGACGAGCCCGGCGTTCGTGCCACCGCGCAGTGCTACATCACCGTTTTCCAAGCGGTGCCGCCCGACTTTCCATTGCAACCGATTTTCAGTGGCCACTACCACGACCGCTTCGAGTGCCTCGACGGGTGCTGGCGGTTCGCACTGCGGGAAATCTCCCCGGATCTGCTCGGCGACCTCAGCCGGCACCGGGCCGACATGGCTTGATCGCAAGCATTCGCGTACCTACGCGCCTCAACCAGTCATCCAGTGTTGCCTGATTGCGGGAGACGGTGGTGGCGGCTAGTCGAGCGCGTCCAGGTATTCGCGAACGTAGGGCGGATCGCCTTCGAGGCAATCGAGCAACGGCGGGGCGATCTCGGCCAGCCAGGCCGAGTGCATGTGCCGCTCTTCGGCCGCCTGGTCGGCGAAGGATTCGAATACGGCAAAGCGCCGGGGCTCCCGCAATCTGAAGAACTCGTAGTGGACGGTACCCGGCTCATGCGCCCTCACCTGCGCCCGAAGCCGCTTGCACAGTTCGATGAATTCGGCTTCCCGGCCCGATTTGACGGTCATCCGGGCAATGAAAGTGATATTGGCCATGTCAATCTCCTCCCGAACCTGATGCTAACATCGCGGCCCGGATCAGCGGAGCCAGGACGTTGCACGACGATCGGTACACCTTTGTCGCCAGCACTACGGACCTATGAGTAGCCTGCTCACCCCCGAACTGCTAGCCCAAGTCGGCAAGTCTGGCCCCCGACAGACCGAACTGGTGACGCGCCGCGATATCCGCAAGTACGCCGTCGCCACGGGTCAGCGCCAGCGCCGGTTCCTTGATGGCGATGAGGCCCCACCACTCTATTACATCACGCTGTTCTGGCCCGTGGTGGAGCTTGGCGAGTTGACGCGGGATGGCGTCTTCGTCGACCGACTGGTGCCGGACTTGTCCCTGCACAAGGCAATGGCCGGCGGCATCAAGGTCGAGTATTTCCGTGCGATCCGCCCGGGAGATGTCCTGGTCGCCAGCCGCACGTTCACCAATCTCTACGAGAAGCAGGGTGCGAGCGGGCTGCTGATTTTCTACGAGGTCGTTATGCAAGTGACTACAGAACAGGGCGAACCCGTGCTGACAGAAACCGCGACGCGGATCATGCGCTGATGACGACGGATCGCATCGCGCGAATCCGCCCCGGCGATGTACTGCCGGAGATCGTGAACCGGTGCGACACGGTACAGTTATTCCTGTACAACGCGGCGCTGTGGAACGCGCATCGCATTCATTTCGATTACCCGTATGCGACGCAAGTGGAAGGCTATCCGGGCCTGGTGCTCGCAGGTCCGCTGATCGGCGATTGGCTGACCCAGTGCGTCATCGACTGGCTGGCCGAGGACGGACAGCTCATTTCGGTTGAGTACTCCAATCGTCGGGCATCCTTTGTCGGCGATGTCCTGGCGGCAAGCGGCGTTGTGCGCGCCGTGGACCAGACTTCCCGCAGGGTGGAACTCGAGTTGTTCGTCCGGACAGAGTCTGGGGAAGTCGTGGCGCCGGGTTCCGCCGTCGTGGGCTTCCGAGCCGCCTGATCCAGCATCGATATGCACCCACTACGCGGCAAGATTGCGATCGTCGGGGCGGCGGACTCGGAGGTCGGTGCCGTTCCATATTTGAGTGCGACGCAACTCTGCGTGGACGCGGCCTTTCGCGCGATGGCCGATGCGGGAATCAGCAAGCACCAAGTGGACGGGCTGCTGACCTGTAACGCCCTGGCCGAGCCTTACATGTATCACGCCGAGATGATCGCGGAGTATCTGCAGATCTTCCCGCGCTATTGCCTGAGCGTCGGTGCCGGCGGCGGCACCAGCTTCGCCCTGGTGCATCATGCCGCCTGCGCGATCGCCGCTGGACTCTGCGATACGGTTCTGATCGCCATGGCCGACACGCTGCGAACCGGGCTCTCCCGGGAGCAGGCGTTCGCGCTGATGTCGTCGGCGGGCCATCCGCAGTTCGAGAGCCCCTATGGCCCCAGCGTGCCAGCGTTCTATGCCCTGATCGCACGGGCGCACATGGCCCGATACGGCACGACCGCGGAGCAACTCGCGTCGGTTGCGGTCGGTGCCCGGGCTTACGCGGCGCGCAATCCCGCCGCGCAGAAGCGCGACGCGATCACCATCGAAGACGTCCTTGCGTCACGCATGGTGGCTGATCCGTTGCATGTGCTCGATTGCTCGCTGGTTTCCGACGGTGGTGCCGCGGTCATACTGACGTCGGCCGACCGCGCGCGCGACTTTCAAAAAACACCGGCATACCTGCTCGGGGCAGGCGAGGGCCACAACCATGAACACATCAGCCAGGCCCAGAGCCTGACGACCTCGGCGGCTGTGGAGTCCGGCCAGAGAGCCTATGCCATGGCCGGTGTGGGTCCGGGGGATATCGATGTCGCGGAACTTTATGATTGCTTCACGCCCGTCGTGCTGATCGAGCTCGAAGACCTGGGTTTCTGCAGCAAGGGCGAAGCAGGGGCGTTCGTGCTCGCCGGCGAACTGGGCCCTGAAGGCCAGCTGCCGACCAATACCCACGGCGGGCTGCTGTCTCACTGTCATCCCGGCAACCCGGGCTCGATGTTCGCGCTGACCGAGGCGGTCAGGCAGTTGCGCGGCGAAAGCACGAGTCAGATCCCTGGGGCCGAGGTCGTGCTGGCCCATGCCCAGGGCGGCATCATGTCCAGCCACACCACCCTGATCGTCGGCGGAGTATCGACCCGGTGACGGAAATCGCCCGCAACATTCCGCGCCCCACACCTGAGACCGCCCCCTTCTGGGACGGCTGCCGGGAAGGCCGGCTGCTGATCCAGCAATGTACCGGCTGTGGCCATCGGCAGTTTTATCCGCGTCTGGTCTGCAGCCAATGTCAGGAACGGCCGGTGTGGATCGAGGCGTCGGGCAAGGCGACGGTCGAAAGCTTCACGATCGTCCGGCAGGCCGTTTCTCCGGCCTACGCGGCAGACGTGCCCTATGTCGTGGCCCTCCTCCGTCTCGCCGAGGGACCGGTGATGATGAGCAACATCGTGCAGTGCGACCCGCGGCTGCTGACGATCGGCATGCCCGTGACTGTCGTCTTCGAGCCGATGAGCGCGGAAATCACCCTGCCTAAGTTCCGGCCCGCCTGAAATCGCGCTTGCGCATCCCGGCGGGGTCAATGACCTCGCGGATCAGTTGCACCTGGGCGGCCGTCGGGACCGGCGTTTCGGACACGTTGCCCTCGGAAACGGGAAGCGGGAAGCCGGTTGCTTCCTGGACCTGCCGGACACTGACACCCGGATGCACGGAACGCAGACGCATGCGTTTGCTGACGGCCTCGAAATCCATGACTGCGAGGTTGCTCACCACCAGTTCCGGTCCGCCGGTGAGTCCCAGGCGTTCGCGTTCATCGCCGCCGCCGAGGTAGCCAGCCGCGCTGACGAAGTCGACCTTGCGCACAAGGGTGCGTGGCGAGTGATTCGGCACCCAGTAATAAAGCGTCTTGCCGATCGAGCCCATGTCCGCGAGGCCTGCCGTGCCGGGCAGCCGGATCGTCGGCCTCGTGAAACTCGTCCCGATGATCGAGTTGTTCGCGTTGCCATATTGATCCAGCTGAGCCGCACCCACGCAAAACTTTTTGAGCCAGCGGCCGTTGAGTGCCAGGTCCCAGAAGTCCCCGTATTGCTCGATGTACATCACCGAATCGCGCCAGAGCGGAGCTTCGAGAGTCGACGCTGGAATCCGGGCAGGCCGCGGATCAAGTCCCGCGGCGCTCGCCAGCCAGACGAGGTCGGGCGCATGGGTGAGCCGGGCCAGCATGAATGCGGCCACCGGCAGGAACGACGCCATGCCGTTGCACGCCTGATCGCCGTCACGAAACTGCGCGGCGAGAGTGGCGATCATCAGTTCGTCCACTGCGTAGTCGGCAGCCGGCGGGCTGGTCCTCCAGTCACTGGTCAAGCGCTGTCCTCCCAGGCCTCGATACGGCGCCGCGTTTCCGGCCCGCCCACGGCTTCGAGATAGGCTGGCTGGTCGGGCGGGCCACTTACGAACCGCTCGAGAAACGCCGCTGCAGCGGCATCGTCACGCGCGGCATCGGCCCAAGCCTGGTGAAACCGCGCATCGTAGCCATAGCGCGGGAAGAACGACGTTGGGTGCGCCCCATAGGGCACTTCGACGACGGCGTCCACAACGAAACCCGGAAGGATCGTCCGCTCCGGGTGCTTGCGCAGCACCTCGGTGTCGACGATCTCCTCGGCCGACACGATGACGCGGCGGGCTGCCTTCGGCATGATGCCGATGTCGGGCCAGAGAATCGTCGGCTCGTACTGGACATTGCCCTGGCGGTCGGCCCGGTGCGCATGGATCAGCGCGACGTCGGGGACCAGCTTTCGGCAGGCGAGAACCGGCGGCCCGCCAAAGGGATCCTCGAGCATCTTCAGGTTCTCGGGGTTCTGTGCGATGAGGTCCGTGCCGATCGCGCCGCGGGTCGGCAGAAACGGGAGGTTGCGGGCGCCTGCGCCCAGTCGTGCGTTCAGGATGGTCTCCGATATCTCCTCGACCGCGATTCGTCCATGCTCCACGGCACGGCGGTATTGCTGGCAGAGGCCGAACTGCTCCATGGTCACGGCTGCGCCGATCAGCCGGTCGATGACGCCCGCGGCCGCCAGCCAGTCCACCGCCATGCCGCCCACGAGTACGACCAACCTGATGCGCTGCCTGCCCTGACGAATCAACTCGCGGACCAGCGCCATGGGCGAGGCCTGCGTGGCCATGTTTTGCAGGGCAACCGTATCGCCGTCCTGGACCAGGCTGATGGCATCCGGGAGACTGGTGAGCTTGTCGCGCATCGACTTTTTTTATCCGGCCAACCTTTAGTTGCGGTCCAGGTGATCAGCCGGGTTCAGACCATCAGAGCGCCGTTCTGAGGCAGCAACGCCCCGCCATCGACGATGATTGTCTGGCCAGTCACGTAAGCGGCCTCGGGGCTCGCCAGATACAGCATGGCATGGGCCACGTCCAGCGGCTGGCCCCAGCGCTTCATCGGCACATATCTCGCCATCTCTTCGCGCCGCCGCGCGGAGATGGCGCGATCGGTGCCCGGGGTGAGGACCAGTCCCGGTTCGACGCCGTTCACCGTGATCCCCTGCCCGGCCAGCTCCAGCGCGGCAGCGCGGATGAGGCCGTTGATGCCTGCTTTCGATGCGGCGTAGTGGGCACAACCGGGCACTGCCACGTGATTTCCCTGCACGGAAGACGAGAAGATGATCCGGCCGCGGCCCCGCTCCTTCATGGCCGGCACGCAGGCCCTGATCAGCCTGAAGCCGCTGGTGAGATTGACATTGAGTACCTCCTGCCACTGGTTTTCCTCCATCTGCTCCAACGGCTGGTACGGGAATATCCCGGCGTTGTGGACAAGGATGTCGATGGCCGCGAAGTGCTTGAGCGCCTGCTCGACCAGCCTGCGAACACCTGCGATCTCACCCACATCCGCGGGCACGGCAACGGCCCGGGCATTGTCGGAGCGGATGGACGCTGCGATGCGTTCCACGGCCGACGGTGTCCGCGAATTGACGACGACGTTGGCGCCTTCCCGGGCGAACAGGCGGGCGACTGCCTCGCCGATCCCCTGCCCTGCGCCGGTTACGATGGCGGTCATGCCCTGCAGTCGCCCTGCCGGCAAAGCGCTCATGAGTGATGAAGGATGAGTTCAGTCATCGGTAAAGGCGCCAGGAAACGCCAGGCAATATGGTATCCGCGTCGGCTGGAGAAAACAGTCAAGGCTGTTTCTTCGTGCAACGGAGGCTACTTATAATGAGCCTCGTGACCGAATCACTGACACAAAGACTGCTGGATCGAAGCGACGCAGCAAAAAAGCAGGGAGCCCCGCAGGATTTCCCCCGCGTACTGGAGATACCAACCGGCCGCTACCGGGATCCCCGCTTTCTTGCGCTGGAACGTGAGTCGCTTTGGTCCAGCGCTTGGCTCTACGCGGCACACCTTGACGAGTTGCCCGACCCGGGCAGTTACAAGCTCTGGGAAAGCAGTGGCGTACCGATCCTCATTCTGCGGGATCGGGACGGCCGGGTCCGGGCCTTCTACAACGCCTGCCGTCACCGTGGGGGCCCCCTGGTCTGCGAGCCGGCGGGGCGCATCGGCAGCCGCCTCGTCTGCCGCTACCACGGCTGGACCTATGAGCTGGATGGCAAGCTCACGGGCGTGCGTGACCGGCTGGATTTTCCGGGACTGAAGCTCGCCGACCGTTCTCTGGTCCCGCTGCGATGCGAGTTGCTGGGAAACTGGATTTTCGTGAACCGCGACCCCGACGCGCCGGAGCTGACCCGCCACCTGGGTCCCGTGCACGATTATTTTGGCAAGTTTTCGCTCGAGACGCTGCGGCTGGTCCATCGGGAGATCTTCACCGTTCGCTGCAATTTCAAGATGCTGCTCGAAGGCTTCCTGGAGGTTTATCATCTGAAAGCCGTGCACGCCGGCACCGTGGATCGTTTTCTTGATTACCGGGGCACGCACATGGAGCTGTGGAAGAATGGCCACTCCTTCATGGTGACTGCCAACCGAAGTCCGGACTGGAAGGATCCCGGCGCGCGCGGCATGGCGGAGATTCCGGGCGCTGATGATCTCGAGCGCCATTACAACCCAAGCTTCAACGTGTTCCCGAACCTGGTCACACCGGTGTCGCCAACGGGCCTGCCGTTCAACCTGGTCTGGCCGGTATCCGACGGCGAGACCATGCTCGAGGTGGTGTGGTTCGCACCGGACTGGGGCGGGGGTCCCCGGCCCGCAAGCTGGGAGCGACGCCTGGAGAATTACAGTCGCATCCTGCGCGAGGACATTGTTCTGATGGAACAGATTCAGACATCCGTACATTCGCCGGGCTTCAAAGACATGCCCCTCGGTTATCCGGAGCGGCGCATCTATCACTGGCATGAAGAGCTCGACCGGCGCATTGGCGAAGCGAGAATCCCGGAAGCGCTCAAGGTAAAGGCCGTGCTGGGACCCTGGGTTACCGAAGGCTGGGCATGATCGAACGCGGCAAGTGCGTAGCTGCGCCCTGCTATTTCTCCCCGCTGATGTAGCGGTCGAGTTCTCGGTGGAAGTGCCGGATCCGGACTTCCTGCTCGCTCCACAAGGGTCCTTTGAAGCCACTTGAACGGCAGCCCTCTCCGACGGCCGCAACGAGGTCGACATCCTGGTCGAGCACCTCACCGAGTTCCGGTTTCTGGCCCTCGGGCACATGCTCGACCTTGGGCCGCAGCTTGCCGGTGACGTCGGAACCTTTCGGCAAGCCCATCCAGGCGGGCACTGTATAGGTGGGGTCGTCGACGTGGCGAAACATCGTGATGTTGTCGTAGAAGAATTTCCTGGGGTCGTCCGGATGCGGCAGGAAACGCATGATGAAGACGCCTTCCGGATGCATGCCGATCTGCACGTTTGGAAACAGACCGGTCGCCCAGCTGTCTGTGAGCTGCCCGTCGGTCAGCCGGTCGTAGTGCTTCAGGCCCAGCCGCTGGGCGCGTTCACGCTTCGCTTTCTGGACCGCTGCACGAACCTCGCGGGCTGAGCCGGTGAAAATGTCGGGGTCCATGCCGGCATCCTGCATCATGAAACGCAGGCCCGCGTCCACCGTCTCCTGATCCTTGACGCGGTGCGACTTGACGCACAGCGGCACGATCATGCGACTGAAGCCGCCGGGATAGAGGTCGTACTGGCTGAAGTCCTCCATTACGCCCTGCGTCTGCGGGTGTATGTGCGGCAGATGGTAGGTCTCGTAGAACGAGTCGACGCCAACCTTCCAGTTCGCATTCCAGGTACTGCGCACGTGGCGCACCACATGCATCTTGTCGATTTCGTAGTTCTCGATGTAGCCCCTGGGCAGGCCGATCCATTCCGGAAGCGGCGGGGCCTTGCCGTCCATGTTCACGAAGATCAGCCCGCCGAGTGAGTCGCATCGCAGCTCGGTCAGGCCGGGGCGGTGTGCGATGAGCGTCGGCGCATAGGTTTCCTCGTCGGTGATGCACTTCAGCCGGCCATTGCAGTGGAATTGCCAGCCGTGAAACGAACATGTGAACTGTGCGACGCTGCCAAGTTCGCTCTGCGCAAGGCGGTTTCCGCGGTGCGGGCAGACATTGTAGAAAGCCTTGATGCTGCGGTTGGCCTGGCGCACGACCAGGATCGATTCGTGGCCAATTTCAAAGGTGAAGTAGTCGCCAGACTCGGCAATGTCGGACGTCACGCCGGCGAGCAGCCAGACGCGCGGCCACAGGCGGTTCCATTCCTGTTTCATGAATTCGTGCGAGTGGTAACGCGACGGATGCGGCACCTCAAGGCCGTTGTCCACCGCTGGCCGCTTGGCCTCCAGTGATTCTGCTGGAGCGCCTGGATTCACCTGGTAATTGAAGCTCATGTCCTGATCCAGTCATGGGTGGTTGGCGCAAAATATTGCGCCGCTACGGTACGTATGCTGACTATAGCCAGCCAGCACGTATCTTAGGTAGTTCGCGACAGGGCCACGAGGGCCGCCCGAGGTACATGGCCCCACAGTGGAATTCGGATCGCTTGTGTGGCCTTGGGCCAACGCATATTGCAGTGCAAGAAGAATAAACCGGACGGATTGATTCTTTTATCGACACGTAACACACTCGTCCTCGTCCACAGCGCGCGGTTGACCTCTCCTGATCGCCAGGCTCAACGTGCAGACGCGCAAGACGCCGGCACAACTCGAGGGGGAACAAGCATGTCGATCCAGTTGAAACGAGCCATTTCCACGGCCTTGCGCGTGGCGCTCGCCGCGGGCGCGGTTGCCAGTGCGCCGCAGGCCATGGGAGCCGAGACCGAGGCGAAACTCGAGGCGGTGACGGTGTCGGCCACCCGCGCAGCAGTCGAGACCGAGCTGCAGACCACGCCGATTTCCGTATCGGCGGTAACCAGCGCCGACATCGACCGTTTGATCGCGAAGGACCTGTCCGGAATTGCTTCCGCTGTGCCAGGCCTTTCTGTCTCGCGCATTACGGCGTTCAATGCGGTCTCGTTCGCAATGCGCGGCGTGGGCCTGACCGACATCATCGTCTATCAGGACACGCCGGTCGGCGTGCAGGTGGACGACTTCGTCATGCCGTCCGTGCAGACACAGTTGCTCGACACGTTTGACATGGCGCACATTGAAGTGCTGCGCGGCCCGCAAGGGACGCTGTTTGGCAAGAACACCACCGGCGGCGCGGTAAACATCCAGACCAAGCGCCCGAACATGAGCGAATTTGGCGGCGAAGTCCGGCTCGGCTACGGCAGCTTCAACTCGTCGCGCGCCCAGGGCGCGTTCGACCTGCCGCTCGTCAAGGATGTCTTCTCGCTGCGCTTCGTCGGCAGCAAGGTGAAGTCGGACGGCTACTACAAGAATGGCGCCACCTACGGTCCGATCAATACCTTGGACCTGTTCCTGACCGGCTCGGGTGCGCCTTTCAACATTCCCGGCATCACCGGCCAGTCGGGCAGCGGCTCGGGCAAGACCACCGGCGGCGACGACGTGGTCAACGCCCGCATCAAGGCGCAGTGGAATCCGAACGAGGACGTGAGCGTCCTGCTGCAGTATGAGTACATGCGCGACCGTTCGGATGCGGTGCCGTCCTACAACGACACGCCTGTCGGCGGGCCGTACGTTTGGAATCTTCTCGGCTTCACGCGACCGTCGGGCGACCCGCTCGACCACATGGCCTCAACCGAGCGTAACGAGTTCCTGCTCGGGATGGGCAATGGGCAGCGGATCGACGTGGACGGCCTGTACCTGAACCTGGAGTGGGATCTGGGCAACTACACGCTGTTCGCCGTCGCCGGCAAGCGCGACCAGGACGAGCACCTGCCGAACACCTACACGGGCGCGGCGCCGGTCAACTCGATCACCGGGCAGCCGCTGTCACTGTTTGACGCGACCCGCGATACCGCCCGCGAGACCACTCAATACGAGGCGCGCCTGGCCTCGAAGCTCGATGGTCCCGTCAACTTCGTGGTCGGCGCCTTCCAGCAGACCAATGACGCGGCCTTCTGCGTGGTGCAGGTGCTGGGCTTCCTCGACTTGGTCATTCCGTTCGGCAGCTTAGGCCTGCCGCCGCAATTCAGAAACAGCTCGCCCGTGATTCTGTGCAACCAGCAGGACTCGGACTCGCTGGCCGGCTTCGCGGACGTCACCTGGGATGTCAGTGACAAGTTCGCGCTCAGCGCGGGTTACCGCTATACCAAGGACAAACGCTCCTGGGCCGGCCGCACCCAGGTCTTTTTCGATCAGCTCGACGACAACTTGTTCAATGGCAGCCTGTCGGTTGACGACTTCTCCGATCCGCTGCAGGCCGGCAACTTCAGCCAGTACCCGGGTGGCGTCATCGTTGATTCCTCGACGCCCGGCTACGAGAACCTGAGCGAGACGTGGTCGGAGCCGAGCTGGCGCGTGACCGGCTCCTACGCCATCAACGATTCCTGGTTCTCGTACCTGACGGTATCGCGCGGCTACAAGGCCGGCGGTTACAACGACCAGACCGGCACGAGCGGCGTCATGGTGTCGGCCCTCACGCGGCCCGTGGATCCGGAGTTCGCGACCAACTACGAGTTGGGCCTCAAGTTCGAGTCCGAGGACCATCGCATCCGCTTCAACCCCACCGCGTTCTACACGAAATACGAGGACGCGCAGCGTGCTGTGAACATTAACACCGTGCAAGCAAGCGGGGCGCCGGGTCAGGAAACCGTCTTCTACAATGCGGCCGAGGTCGAGTCGAAGGGCATTGAGCTGGAGTTCCAGGCGCTGCTCACGGACAAATTCCGCGTCCGCGCGCAGGCGGCGTATCTCGATGCCAGTTACAAGTCGTTCATCATCGACCAGCCGGGCCTGACCGACCCGGTCACCGGCGCGATTATCCTGCCATTCTTCGGCGATTTCTCGGGCTTGCCGGTGCCGCGCTCACCGAAGCAAAGCGCTGCGCTGTCCGGTAACTACACGATGGACGTTGGAGGCGGCAGTCTCGACATCGGCGGCGAGATCTACTACGAGGACAAGAACCTGTTCTACATATCGGCCGCCGGTCGGCCGTACGACGCCTATCTCGACGCGAAAACCCTGTTGAACGCCTCGGTGACCTATACGAGCGGAGACGATCGCTACTTCGTGCGGGCGTATGGCAGGAACCTCTCGGACGAGCGCTACCGCATCGCCAGCCAGTCGGTGGCGACGCTGTGGACGCACTCGCAGTGGGGCGCCCCGCGCAGTTACGGGGTCGAGTTCGGGGTCAACATCGGCGGGCAGTGAGCCGTGGCCCTTGGCGACTGAACGAAGGCCGGCGCAAGCCGGCCTTCCTTCTTCTGGGGGAGGCTAGCGATGAGTGAGGGCAAGGGCAGGCTGGCCGGCAAGCTAGCGATCGTCACGGGCGCGGCCAGCGGCATCGGTGAGGCCATCGCCAGAACCTATCTGGCCGAGGGCGCAAGGGTGGTCGTGGCGGACCTGCCGAACTCACGACTCAAGGAAATCTTCGGCACCGTATCCGGCGCGCACTGCCTCGCGGCCGACACGACGGCGACCGACACGCCCGACCGCCTGATGGCCGCAGCGACGGCGCTCGGCGGGCTCGACATTCTGGTCAATAACGCGGGCATCGCAGTCGCCGGCCAGTTCGAGACGCTGACCGATGAGCAGTTCGACCACATCATGGCGGTCAACGTCCGCTCTTACTTTCGGATCGCGCGCGCGGCCGTGCCGCTGCTGCGCGCACGGGGCGGCGGCCGCATCATCAACCTGGGCTCGATCATGTCGGAGATGGCAGGGCCGTCGCTCTCGATCTACAGCACCTCGAAACACGCGGTGGCCGGGTTGTCGAAAGGCATGGCGGTCGACCTCGGCAAGTACAACATCACCGTCAACTATCTGCAGCCGGGCTCGATCTGGACCGGCATGTCACGACCGTTCATGGCGGACGAGAATTTCCGCAAGTACTGGGAGAACAAGGCGCCGATGGGCCGCATCGGCGATCCCGAGGACGTGGCCGCGGCAGCGCTGTTCCTGGCTTCCGACGAGGCGCGGTTCATCACCGGCCACGGACTGCACGTGGACGGCGGGGCGATCATCAACTTCTAGTCGTGGGTCTCGCGCCTCACATCACTCAGGCACGAACGGGCAGTAGGCTTCCTTCTCGACCAGCCCGAGGAGGAATGACAGCTTGGCCATGCCACTGATGATGGCCATGACCACCCCGAGTTCCAGGATCTCCGCCTCGCTGAAGTGCGCGCGCAGCCGCGAGAACAGCACCGGGCTCATGTCGCCGTGCATGTTCGTCAGCACCATCTGATCGGCGTACTCGAGCACGGCCTTCTCGGCGTCGGTGAATGGCCCGGTGGCATAGGCGCCCGCGATCATCGAATCGACCTGCTCCTGCGTGATGCCCGCCTCGAGCGCGCCCGGCACGTTCTGCTTGTTGCAGGTGCGGCAGCCGTGCACGATCGAAAGCCGCAGGCGGACGAGTTGCTTGTAACGCTGCGCGACGCGGCCACCGAAGAACATCTTCACGTAGAACTCGTTCATTACGAAGCCAGCCAGTTCCGGTGCGCTGGCGAACACCTCGATGAATGCCGGCTCGCCCGTGAGGCGGTTCATTGCGTCCCACGCTGGCATCAGTCCTCCCGGCAGGCGTGCGCGCGGAGTGCGCGTGAACAGCGTGTCGGCCATGGTCTTGCTCCTCGTGTGCGGAAGTGCGCCCATCAGTCGAGCAGCCCTCCACGACCTGAATGGCGGCGCTCAACAAACAGATTAAGGATAACTGGTATGAAAAGAAACGGGCCTGACTGTTTTGTTATGAGCCCACCATGTACAGTCCCGACAAGTCCCATTCGGCTGGGGGCATCTCCGTGTCGGAGTTGATCCTGCATCACCACGATCCGTCACCATTTGCGGAAAAGATCCGCCTGGTCCTCGGTCTCAAGCGCTTGCCCTGGCACTCAGTGCAGATACCGATGGTCATGCCACGCCCGGAACTGGCGCAGCTGACGGGCGGCTACCGCAAGGTTCCTGTGCTGCAGGTCGGCGCGGACATTTACTGCGACACGCGGCTGATCGCCCGCGAACTCGAGCGGCGCTACCCGGTGCCGAGCCTGTTTCCGGGATGCAGCGCGGGCATCTCGCTGGCCCTGACATCCTGGAGCGATCGCACGTTCTTCGATCCCGGCGCAGGGCTGTCGATGGGCCTTAACATGGCGCAGATCCCGAGCGAGGTCATAGAGGACCGCAAGGGCTTTTTCAATTTCATGGATTTCGACCGGCTGGAGGCCGACATCCCGCACATGTTCACCCAGTTCCGCGCCAGCCTCGATCTGGTCGAACAGATGCTCGCCGATGGCCGACCGTATGTCCTCGGCCAGGGCCCTTCATTCGCTGACATCGATGCCTATTTTGCGGTGTGGATGGCGCGCGGCAACATCGCCTCGGCCGATACGCTGCTCGCACCGTTGACCAACATGCAGGGGTGGGAGGAACGCATGCGCGGGATTGGCCACGGCGAGCGCACCGAAATGCAGGCGCAGGCGGCGCTCGCAGTCGCGCGCGAGTGCACGCCGCTGCCCGGCGCGGGCGTCGATCCGCACGACGCCCTGGGCTTCGAAGCCCGGCAGCGTGTGACAGTGACACCCGATGACTACGGGCGCGTGCCAGTCGAGGGCGAGCTCACCACGCTCACCGTGCAGGAGGTCGCCATCCGTCGCCAGCCTCCGGAGCTGGGCGAAGTCATCGTGCACTTTCCGCGCCTCGGCTATCGCGTCGAGCGCGTCGTCCGGCGCGCAGCGTCAGCAACGTGATTGACCTGTATTCTTACCCGTCGCCCAACGGGATCAAGATCGCGATCATGCTCGAGGAATGCGGCCTCGAGTACCGGGTGATGCCGGTGGACATCACCCGTGGCGAGCAGTTCGCGCCGGCGTTCCTCGCGATCTCGCCGAATAACAAGATTCCGGCGTTGGTCGACGATTCGGCGCCGGGCGGGCCGCTGACGCTATTCGAATCGGGGGCGATCCTCCTGTACCTTGCCGAGAAGACCGGCGCCTTCCTGCCCACTGATCTGCACGGGCGCTTTGCCGCAATCAAGTGGCTGTTCTGGCAGGTCGCGGGGCTCGGGCCGATGGCCGGGCAGGCGCACCACTTCCGCGCATTCGCGCCGGAGCCGGTGCCCTACGGCATCCGTCGCTATACGGACGAGGTCAATCGTCTTTATGGCGTGCTGGACCGCGCGGTCGCCGCGACCGGCTACATCGCCGGCGGCTATTCAATAGCGGACATGGCGGCTTGGCCCTGGGTGCAGCCCTATGAACGCCAGGGCCAGCGCCTTGAAGACTTTGTCCACCTGCAGCGCTGGTTCGAGGCAGTGGGTCGCCGCCCGGCCGTGCAGCGCGCGCTGACCCTGGGACACGAGCTCCACGCGGATCGTGAGGGCTATCGCTATCTCTACGGGCAGACCGCGGCAATGGTGGACGAGCAGCGCCGCGAACGGGAAGGCAGGCCTTGAACAGACTGATCCTCTGGAGTTACGACGCGTCGCCGTTCACGCAGAAAGCATTGCGGATGCTTGGCCTGAAGGGGCTGGAGTGGGGCTGGGTCGAGACGCCGATGATGCCACCCAAGGACGAGCTGCTGGCGCTGACGGGCGGTTATCGGGGCACGCCCGTGCTGCAGGTCGGGGCGGACATATTCGTGGACTCGCAGCTGATCGCCAACGAGCTCGAGCGGCGCGCGCCGATGCCTTCACTGTTTCCCGCCGGCGCCGGCCTCGAACTGGCACTGATGAAGTGGAGTGATGCTTTTTTCCGTGCCGGCCTGAAGCTCGTGCTGGCCCTCTCGCTGCCTCAGTGGCCGGCCGAGTTCCGCAAGGATCGCGAGTACCTCTTTCCGGATATCGACTTCGCCGCCGTCAAGAGCGACTTCGAGCACGCCAAGTCGCAGTTTCGCGCGCACGCAGGTCTGCTCGAGCGCCAACTCGGCGATGGTCGCAGCTTCCTGACCGGCGAAGCCGCGGGCCTCGCGGACATCCAGGCGCATCCATTCATCTGGCTGGCCCGCGGAGCGTTTCCGGACCTCGCAACGGAGCTCCTCGGAGATTTTTCACGCCTGTCCGGCTGGGAGCAGCGCGTGACGGCGATTGGCGAAGGCCACCGGCATGCCCTCGACGCGGCAACCGCTTTGGCGATCGCGCGGTCGGCTGAACCTTCGGCGAAGGTCCGCGTTGATCCGCACGACGCCCAAGGCCTCGCGGCTGGCCAGCGAGTCGAAGTTGCACCGGACGACACGCGGCGCGGGGCAGTATGCGGCGAGATCGTGATCGCCACCTTCGACGAGGTCGCGGTGCGCCGTCGGGACCCTGCCGTCGGCGAGGTCGTCGTACATTTTCCGAGGCTGGGCTACCGTGTCGCGCCGCTGGACTGATTCATCACGCAATGCCCGCGGCCCCGCGTGGAAGCGCCAGGCTCAGCCGCCCAGCGACACTTCGATATGGCCGTCGACGATGCGCAGATGATGGCTGGCGAGCGACGCCGTCGCCGGGGCGCCCAGCACGCTGCCGTCGCGGACGTCGAATGACCCGCCGTGCAGGGGACAGATCAGCCGGAAGCCCCGCAGCCGACCCTCGCACATGCGCCCGTGGGCGTGGGTGCAAATGTTGTCGAGCGCGAACCAGCCCTCGCGGCTGTGGCAGACAAGGATTTCACGACCGCCGATGACAAAAGCCTGCATCCGTCCTTCAGCGATGTCGGCCGCAGGCGCCACACGGTGCCAGATATCAGTCATCCATCGAGACACATGCGCCGTCGTCAGCCGACCCATTCGTAAAATGTCAGTTCCATTCCGGCAGCGCCGCCATCGAGACAATCAACAATCGGCGGCACCAGGCGGTCGTGAAACGTCGACGTCTGGTGCTGCTGGAACGCCGCTTCGTCCTTGAAGCGCGCGTAGACAGCGTACTTCCCGGGCTGCTCGTTGTGGCGCACCACGTCGTAGACGATGGTGCCCGGTTCGCCGTCGTGCGTCAGCCGTGACAGTTCACGCTGCAGTCGTTCGAACTCCTGCTCCCTGCCGGTTTTGACCTTGAGTAAGGCAAAAAACACCTTCATGACGCGTCCTCCTCAGGACAACTTGAGTTCTTCGATCAGCGCGTCGCGCAGCCGGAACTTCTGGATCTTGCTCGACGACATCGGCCATTCGGTCACGAAGCGCAGATGCCGCGGCACCTTGAAGCTGGCGATCCCGCGGCGGCAGAAGTCGATCAACTCGGCTTCGGACGCAGCCTGGTCGGGCCGCAGTTCGACGAAGGCCGCTGGGACCTCGACATACTTCGCGTCAGGAATACCAACGACCTGGGCGAGCTTGACGGCTGGGTGGCGCTGCAATTGCGCCTCGATCTCGGCGGCGGCAACGTTTTCTCCGCCGACTTTGAGCATGTCCTTGAAGCGTCCGTGAAACATGATCGCCCCATCCGCGTCGACAGAGCCAATGTCGCCGGTGTGGAACCAGCCCTCGCCGTCGAGTGCCTGCGCAGTCTTCTCGCGATCCCGGTAATAGCCCTCGAACAGGCTGTAGCCACGCACCAGCACTTCGCCACGGGCCCCGGCAGTCACGGTGTGTCCGGTGGCGGGATCGATCACCTTCACCTCCAGTCCGGGCAGCGGTCGGCCGAGGCGGGTGATGCGTATTTCTTCGGTATCGTCCGGCGATCCGGTCGACACGGTGCCCGCCGCCTCGGTCATGCCAAAGCTTCCGACCTGCACGGCGTCCGGCATGGCTTTTATGATCGGTTCGGCCACGCCAGGCGGCTGCACTGCAAAGTTCGAGTTCATCAGGCGGATGCCGGTCAGGTCGCGCTGCGAGAAATCCGGGTGGTAAATCAATCCCTGCATTATCGTTACGAAGCACGGGTAGGTGGCGGTAACCTTGTAGTCCTCGAGCATCCGCAGCGCCACGCCCGGGTCGAAGTATCCCATCGTGATGTAGGTGCCACCCACGTCGAAGATTGCGAGCATCGGCAGTATTGCGGCGATATGGAACAGGGGTAGCGGTGACCAAAGCTTGTCGTGGTTGGTAAGCCGATAACGGTGCCTGCCAAGCGCAATTGAGTTGCGGACCTGCGCCTCATGCGTGATCAGGCAGCCCTTGGGATTGGCGGTGGTCCCCGAAGTGTAAAGAATGAGCGCGACGTCGCGCACG
>Ga0315275_10000381_pt1 | contig 36704 bp, 43 predicted proteins | sample YL17G03_0_MG_FD_205557 | JGI IMG/M metagenome (GOLD analysis project Ga0315275, IMG submission 205557) | Sediment microbial communities from Yellowstone Lake, YNP, Wyoming, USA - YL17G03_0 | ecosystem: Environmental > Aquatic > Freshwater > Lake > Sediment | place: USA: Wyoming | collected...
ATATGATCCAGTTCGGTCCCGTCACCCTGAGGATACCGGCGTAAGAGCAGGTTGTACAAAGATGGGGCAAGAGCCATACAGTAAGGGCCGTGAAATCCGGCATCATCAAGCTTTGTAACAGACTCTATGATTTGATCTGCTGCAGTCCCGATTTTGTCCCATTTCGTCAGGGTCTGGGAACTGGAACCTTCTGCGGTTAACAAACCCATAGAACCCTGCATTCCGTGGAAAATTATCCGGTCTTCCTTTGCAGCGCAATCAATCGCAGCACATACTATGGGACCCAAATCGAGAATAAGCTTATCTTTTTCAAATGAAGCGAGATCGCGTTTGCCAAGATTAAATTCTGACCTTATCTCGTTAACCGGAATAAAAGTGCTGCCGGAAATCCCTTCTTCCAGGTCACAGTCACTAACGGGTATGACTTTCAATCCAAAACCGAATGGTCCGTCAATGGTAATGATCCTGCGGCCGGCGAGCTGGCTTTTTGCCGCTTCAATCATGGTGCTGTCAAGCAGTTTCCATGTATCAGCCCCGACAGGAGCCTCTTCACGTCCTAAATATCTGTTTTCCATATGATACACCTCTTAACCTGACTTCAGTGATCCGACCGTTGTCATACCCTCGTTATCCTTTACCTGTGCCGCCTGCCCGATTTTGGCCGCGATAACGTCAACTTCTTTGGCACCCCTGGTGAGATATTCATCTTCATCACCGGTGAGAATGGATAACAGGCGGTCAAATTCCCCTGCATGAACCCGTTCTTCATTCGCAATATCGATGAGCACCGCCTTTGCAAGGGGATTTTCAGTAGCATCTGCATGAGCAAGGTATATGTGCACTGCTTCATGTTCCGCGGCCAGATCCAGGCGTATCGCCCGAATGAGTTCTCCCATGGTCAATGGACGATCCGGGATTTTTCCGCTGAATGGATTGACAAATTCTGGCATTTTTTCCTCCTAAAATTCGATGTTTTTTATCTTCCGGCAGGTTCCGGAATGATCCGGTTCCTGATTTTTTTGCATAATTTTTGCATACTTGCAGCCCCTCTGCGAATTCCGATTATTTTTTCAAGGCATCGAACCGTTTACCGACCATACCCCAGTTCACGATATTCCAGAATCCCTCGATAAATTTTCCACGGTCGTTCCTGTAATCCAGATAATACGCATGCTCCCACACATCAAGCACCATGAGAATGGGAAAACCAGGAATAATATTCACGTTGTGCTTCTCCAGCTGCAGGATAAGAGTTCTCTGTGTTTTTTCACAAAAAGTCAACACTGCCCACCCGGAACCTTCGACACTCGACGCAGTCTGGTTGAATTCTTTTTTAAACCGATCGAACGTTCCGTACTCTGCATCGATGGCTTCTGCAAGTTCACCTTTCGGGCTACCTCCACCACCCTTGCCGGCCGGAGCCAGATTCTCCCAGAACCGGTTGTGCAGGCGATAACCTCCGAAATGGAATGAAAGCTCTTTGAGGGTTGCTTTCATGTCAAGATCGGTGTTATCTTTCCGTGCCTTGTCAAGTTTTTCCAGAACTGCATTGGCACCATTGACATATGCCTGGTGATGTTTCTGGTAGTGCAACTTCAGTTGTTCTTCAGAGATATAGGGTTTTAAGGCATCATAGTCATAGGGCAATTTCGGCAGTGAATACAACTTATTTACATCCATCCTTTCAGCACCTCCTGAATCATTTGTGGACTGTTCAAAGGGATTCGTCCATCCCTGTCAGGGGTTCAGTATGAGATATTAAAGAGTCTTGCCCAAAAAGCAGATTTTGATTTAAAAATTGAAACAATACGGGAAAATACAGGGTACATGGATCGTTTTTTTATATATCAGTGCAGGCATCCGCTTTTCTGATTATTTTCCCATCCTCTCATATTATAGAAATACAAGATACAGACAGTTAACACTCAACCCTGCACGGAATAATTGAATATTATGATCCGGGCGCTTCCCGGACAGGTTCATTCTCAGCAACTTTCTCAGCAACTACGAAGAATTCTCAAAATGCCCTGAAGGGGTGATTTTACCCTTGCTTAAACGAGGGAGGGGAAAATGGGGACGGGCACTCTTCCTCGTTTATCAGAAGTGAAATTATCGCCCTAAAATCTAAAAAAAGGAATTATGCAGAGTCAAAAAAGAATAATTACCAGATCAGAGACTCGCGATTTTATAGCGTTCGAATGCATGATGAAACGAGAGAGGTGTCATATTTCCTGGCATTACTTGCATTCGCAGATCATATCTCTGACCATGTTGAATGTTTCAATTTTATACTTCAGGTATTTTATCATGTTCTCTTTCAAGAGGATCTTTGAATCGATCATTCGAGTAATGAGTGTTCTTTTCTGCTCATCACTCAGCTCGTCCCACATCTTTTCAATCATCATATCCTGGGGCTGCATACAGCCCTGGGATTTTTCACCATGTCCATGCATCATTTTTTCACATCCGTGTCCATTATAGTCCGGCTGACCGAACGATTTTGTATTATCGTCACCGGTACATATTATTATGGCCACATTTCAAAAAATGAAAAAGAATCTGAAACTTTAACGGTATAATTATTGCACGTTATCCAAGCTGTCTTCTTACTTCACGGGAAGAAATGGAGCATCAATCCGGTTCCATTTTCCTCAGATTCTATAATGGTGCTAAATTTTTAATAACAACAAACGAGTAAGATTGGATGGGAATTACAAAGATGGCTAAACTCACGCAATATAGCGCAGTAAACCTCATGCATGAAGTCAGGGTCGATCCCCATACATGGAATTCTGTCCCGACAGATGAGGTCGTAGAAAAGACAGCAAAGGCCATAGAGAGTCGCGGTATAAGAGTCATCATCGCAAAAAGCGCTGATGATGCCCTGGCGGCCCTCAAAAAAATCATTCCCGATGGTGCTGAAGTAATGAATGGTTCTTCGACTACTCTGATCGAGATAGGGTACGAGGATTATATTTCAGGAAACCAGTCGGGCTGGAAACTGATGCACAATGTCATAACTGCGGAAAATAATGATAATAAACGGGCAGAATTGCGGAGAAAATCCGTTGCCGCGGATTATTTTATATCAAGTGCAAATGCGATTGCCCAGACCGGAGAGATCGTTGCGTGTGATGCAAGCGGAAGCAGGGTGGGAGCATGGCCTTTTGCTGCAGGGCACCTCATACTGGTGGTTGGTATTAACAAGATCGTCCCAAATCTTGAGGATGCATTAAACCGTGTGCGGCAGTATGCCTATCCTCTTGAGAATGCACGGGCAAAGAGGGCGTATGGGACACCCAGCATGATAGGAAAATGTGTCATATTCTCGCATGAAAAAAACGAGGGGAGAGTTATCCTCATTCTCGTCAAAGAGGCACTGGGATATTAAAGAGAGAATTGCCAGCTGCAATCTCTGACCATGTCTCAATTTTTGAAGATCAGGGAAAATTATATCTGATTCTTTAATATTCTATCGAAACGTACTTTTAAAATAAATTCTTAGGAAAGAATATCGATGATATACCTGCTGCATCAAGATACTGATAAAAACCTCCTTGAAAAAACCCGACATTATCTTGAAAAACATGGCAGTTTCTCAGTTTGTTCTGTTGTATCGTTGAAAGATGCTATGACAAGTCTTGAAACCCGAATGTTTGATGTCATCATATCCGGACAACCGGACGGTATTGAATTATTGAAAGCCCTGAAATCACGGGATACTGCAGTTCCTTTCATCTTCTTCTCAGAATCCGTGGGAGAAAAAACGGTCATTGAGGCATTAAACCTTGGTGCAGACTATTTTTTGTTAAAAAGGGAAGGATCTGATACAGAGTTTGCCCAGCTACAAAATATAGTCGAAAGAGCCATTGCGCAGCCGAAAGTAAAAGTGAAAATTCAGAATCCCGACAAAATTCCGGATCAAAATCAAGCACCCGTGATGAGAGTCTCAAAAGAGGGCATTCTTATCTATGCAAATCCCGCAGCGTACCCCCTGCTTGAGAAATGGGGGGTTGCTGTCGGCCATGCAATGTTTGATCTTGTCAAAGGAACAGTCAATAAATCACTTTTCAACGGTACCTTGTTAAGTACCGAGATTGAGAGTGGGGAGAAATCGTACCTGTTCACGTTCAGACCACTAGAAAACGAACACAGCGTCCCCGTCTGCGGCCAGGATATAACTGAAAAAAAGAAGACAACAGAACTCTCATATGCCAATGCAGCGCTGAAAGAGGAGATCGCGCAGAGGAAACTGGCCGAAGCAACAACCAAAAAGACGCTGTCATTACTCAACGCTGCCCTCGAATCAACAGCTGATGGAATTCTTGTGGTTGACAGGGGGGGAAAGATCACCAGTTATAACAGGAAATATGTGAACATGTGGAATATACCGGATTCGGTCCTGAAATCCGGAAAAGGCAGTACTATCGTCGAACATGTGAAAAGAGAATTAAAAGATCCCGAGGGTTATATAGCCCGCATCAACGAACTGGCTGCACACCCGGAACGTGAGAGTTATGACATGCTGGAACTGAATGACGGAAGGATCTTTGAACGATATTCAAAACCCCAGAAGATCGGGAATGCCGTCGTCGGCAGGGTCTGGAATTTCCGGGATGTCACCGATCGCAAACAGGCAGAAGAAAATCTTCTTGCATCCTTAAGGGATAAAGAAGTGATGCTCCGCGAGATTCACCACAGGGTTAAAAATAATCTCCAGATTGTATCAGGTCTGCTCGATATGACGCGGAAGCGATCCCAGGACCCGGCAACTACCAGTATTCTGATGGATATGATGATGAAAATTGATACGATGGCACAGATCCATACCCGTTTGTATGAAAGTAAACAATTTAATAAAATTGATATGAACACCCAGATACGGGATCAGGTATCTGCTTTGACCAACATTTATTCCTCAAAGGACTGTGAGATATCTACTACAATCAAATCTTCATCGTTATACCTCTCTGTTGATCAGGCAATTCCCTGTGCACTCCTGGTGAACGAGATCCTGACCAATGCATATAAACATGCTTTCAAAGGACGTGAACGTGGTACAATTGAAATTTCGGCACTCCAGGAAGATGGACATATGACAATCATCATACGCGATGATGGTATTGGTATCAGCAGGAATTTTGATACCATTCATGCTAACAGTCTGGGATTCAAGCTTATCAGGGCATTAATACAGTACCAGTTAAAAGGATCATTTATGATTAACAATGACAACGGCACCGAAGTAGTTGTAAAATTCCCTATCCAGGCAGCGGGTATCTGAAATGTCAAAGATCCTTGTGGTTGAAGATGAAGCAATCATCCTGCTGCAGCTGGAAGAGATCCTGCATGCTATTGGATATACGGTAGCAGGACTGGCTGCATCCGGAGAAGACGCTATTGAGAAAGCACGACGCCTGAAACCCGATCTTGTACTGATGGATATCGTGATGCCCGGCAGGATGAATGGCATCGAAGCTGCAAAAATAATAACAGAAGAACTGGACATCCCGGTTGTTTTTGTCACATCATATGCCGATGATACAATTATTGAAAAAGCTAAAAGCATTAAACCTTATGGCTATATCGTAAAACCGTTCAATGAACTGGTTATAAAAGCTACTATCGAAGTGGCATTGTTCCGCAAGACCTCAGAACAAAAAGAACGGGATATGAAAAAGCCCGGCGGCAGGACGCCCGATGGAGGATCAGAATACCTTGCCCTTCCGGAAATCAAAACAGTTCTCCTGAAAGATATCTTCTCCGATATTGTCCTCTTCCTGTATACAGAAAATGATGTTAAAGAGCCTGTTTTTAAATTTGCGATAGAAGAAGGAATAAAAAAAGGAGGGCGTAACTTTTTTGCTTATTCCCGTTCAATGGTGCAAAAATATTTTTTAAAAGAGATCCAGAAGAAAGAACTCTTCACGCACCGGATAAAAAGGGGCGAGATACACACACTTCTGCAAATCCTGGAAAAATGTACCGAATCAACGCAGGATATAAAGGGACCGGAATCTCTGCAACTCCTGATTGATTTTTCAGAAACCGAAGAATTCGATGATATAATTGCCGTAAAAAAATTAATTCTTTCAAAAAAGGAAAAAGGGGTTCATGTATCAGGAATTATTGCCATAAATATCGGAATGATCGATCACACCCGCATGCGATTATTTGCTGAGGGCATATCGAAAATTATTGTATCAACGGGTAAAGAAACAACCCTCTCTTTTGCTCACCGGACATTCCCTGCCGAATCAGTTTCCATTGTCCCGCAGGCAGTTATCGATGATGTTGTAAAAAAGTCACTGGAACTGGTTGTTCTCTCATTGCTCGATAAACCGATATCCGGCAATGACATTATCCACGAGATCCATAACAGGTATAATGTGCTGATCCCCCAGGCAAGGGTGTACATGCTCCTCTATGATCTCGAGCAGAACGGTTATATGGAAATTAAGATGTCCGGAAAATCGAAGCTGTACTGCCCAACTGAGAAAGGCAGGAAATATATCTCGCAAAAATTAAATGACATTAAATTGGTCTTTAAGCATATTTTAGGGGATGGAATCGATGGAATCACGGGGAACCGTGAAAAAAGTTAAAGATTTCTAAAAGCCCGGCAGACCGCTTTTTTCCCCCCCGTACTATCATAATGAAATTTGGTCACCTTCATTATTCATACAAATGCTTCACCTTTTTGATGGTATTACATAAGCGAATGCCGGATGTAGTGGAACTGATATCTCCACAGGCACTCATGTTTTCTCCGAACTCTCCGGGAACAGATACTATGGATTTACATGATTCTTTACAATCAGGATCTGTTATGGTGCGGAGCGTAGTATTTCTGATTTTGAAACAAATACTGAAAAATCCGGATACCTATATCTTCTCGATAGAACTATTGTGTTTCGTGGGTGATTCCCCACAGGGAGGTGGAATGGAGTCGGGCGAAAAGTCCCTCATCTGGCCTTGTAAGGATTTCAGGAGAATCCTTAAAAAGGACTACCCAAAGGCAGTTTATCCGGGGAATTTTTGAACCGACCATAGTATTTCGTAATGTCAATTGCTCCAGAGGAAACAATGCCTGAGTACACCTTGGCAGCCAGTATCTGCAACCTCTGCCCCATACCTGAGGTAATTTCTGCTGCCAGCCAGCCTCAATGTAAAAAATAAACCATCGATTTTTTTTCAGTTGATGGGTGATGATATGGTAAAAAGATCAGGTACGCAGAAAGACAGCCTTCCGTAAAAAATCATCCATGGGGTCTGAACATCATGGTCCTGTATAGCGGAAAGGAAATTCCATTAAACGAGATCGCAGAGGCGGTTACAACTTTCCTGGATGAAGGTAAATATTTCCGGGTTATTACAGAATTTCCGGACATATCTGAAGAGAAAATCCACATAGATCTGGAAAATACTATGCTGGCGATCTCTGCAACTGAACCAGAGTCGGGAAAAAAATATAAAAAAATGATCGTGCTACCCCTCAAGGTAAGATTAGACAAAAAAAAGTTCCAGAATGGGATTCTGGATCTTACCCTGGAAAAAAATTCCGGTACATCAAAATAATTGTGAATATGTTCCATTATTGATTATTATCGTTTCAAAATTTGTATCAAAATCTGTTATTTGAGAAAGAACCTTTAAAAGTCTTTATTCTATACACGAACGGTGAGGATTATTCCAGTACCTGGAAATTCCGTTAGTTTATTTAAATCTGACATGGAAATTGGTCGTATCCTGGAAAATTACCATACTACACGTGGTAATTTCCATAACCAGAGTATGACCGTATTTCACCGGGTTGGAACAGGCTGTCCTGTAAGCGGGTGTACCCGATGTGAAATATCTGATTGTTTTTACGCTGATTTCATTCATAGTTACTGGGGTTATCCCGGGGGCGATTGATATATATAGAGAAAAGCCGGATGGATCGGTAAAATCAGTCAGATCGGCTATCGCCGGATTCGGACAAGGTGAAATACCGTGAATCAGAAGTCACAGAAAACGGTTTGACTTGTTTAAAAAGGGAAGAATTAACCAATGCCGGAGATATACAGAGGAATTGAAGGGGGTCGGAATCCAACCGGATGCAACGTCATACATGGTATGTTTTGGGAGGACCGGCAATCGCACGGAATACCCGATACATATTCCCATGTAAGAAGTCCGGAACTCCTGGATTGGGGGGATTGCTCTACTCAGGGGATGATGTAACAGAGGACCGGGGAAAAATGTCGGAAGAGATGGAACAATTAAAAAAAGATCTTGATGAACAAACGCGTCTTGCAGAAGAGCGACTCGACCGATTGAAATACCTGCAGGCGGAATTTGACAATTATCGCAAATGGTCTGAAAAAGACAAAGCGGCGATCATCGCACTGGCAAATGAGAACCTGATCAAAGATCTTCTCGTCATCCTGGATGATTTCGACCAGGCTCTGCCTTCTCTCGAACAGGAAAAGAACAAGGAGGGGATGATGATGGTCCGGAAAAAAATGTTAAAAATTTTAAAAGAGTACGGCTTGCAACCCATCGAGTGCAGGGGGAAAAAATTTGATCCACATTTCCATGAGGTAATCTGTACGGAGAGATGCCATGAAGAACAGAACACTATCCTCGAAGACCTGGGGAAAGGTTACCAGTTAAGATCGAAGGTCATCAGGCCGTCGAAAGTAAAGATCGCAGAACATGTTACTGAAAATGAAGGTGAGAACAATGGCTAAAGAGAAAATTATCGGAATTGACCTCGGTACTTCCAACAGTGAGGCTGCGGTAATGCTTGGCGGAAAACCAACCATCATTCCTTCAGCTGAAGGTGCAACAGTTGCAGGAAAGATGTTTCCGTCATATGTGGCATTCACCGCAGATGGCCAGCTTCTGGTAGGTGAACCAGCACGACGGCAGTCTGTGAGTAATCCTGAAGGGACGGTCACGGCTGCCAAACGAAAGATGGGAACCGGTCACGTTTACCGAATCTATAGCAAGGAATATACACCCCAGCAAATTTCCGCATTTCTTCTGCAGAAGATTAAGCGGGATGCTGAAGCATTTCTGGGAGAACCGGTAACAAAAGCCGTGATTACCGTCCCGGCTTATTTCAACGACAACCAGAGGACAGCAACCAAGGATGCAGGTAAAATTGCGGGGCTTGACGTAGTCAGGCTCGTAAACGAACCCACCGCAGCATCAATGGCATACGGTCTGGACCGCGGGGGGGAATACAAGATCCTTGTCTTTGATCTCGGCGGAGGCACTCTCGATGTGACTATAATGGAGTTCGGTGGCGGGACGTTTTCTGTGCTTGCCACATCAGGTGACACCCAGCTGGGTGGCACTGATATGGATAATGCTGTGTTCGAATGGATTGCCGACGAATTCAAAAAACTCGAAGGTGTCGATTTAAGAAACGATAAAATGGCAATCAACCGGCTGAAAGAAGCGGCTGAAAAGGCAAAAATTGAACTTTCAACCGTTCTGGAAACTGAGATAAACCTTCCTTATGCCACTGCCACCCAGACCGGACCGAAACATCTCTCCATGAAGCTGAGCCGCTCAAAACTCGAACAGCTGGTAGAACCGATTATCAAACGATGCATCCATCCCTTTGAACAGGCGTTAAAGGATGCAAAACTGACGAAAGATGATATCCAGAAAGTAATCCTAGTCGGAGGCCCCACCAGGATGCCCATAGTCCAGAAATTTATCGAGGACCATATTGGAAAGAAGGTGGAAAGAGGGATCGATCCGATGGAATGTGTTGCGATCGGCGCTGCGATCCAGGGTGCGATTCTGGGCGGCGAGATCACGGACATGGTACTCCTTGACGTGACGCCCCTGACACTCGGTATTGAAACGCTTGGCGGTGTCAGGACCCCGTTGATTGAAAGAAATACAACGATTCCTACCAAGAAAAGCCAGATATTCTCCACTGCAGCGGATTACCAGACTTCAGTCACCATCCATGTGCTCCAGGGTGAACGCCCCATGGCAAATGACAATGTAAGCCTCGGGCAGTTCAATCTCGTCGGGATTCCTCCTGCACCACGGGGTGTCCCCCAGGTAGAGGTCTCATTCGATATCGATGCATCGGGAATTCTCAATGTGTCGGCAAAGGATCTCGGTACAGGAAAAGAACAGAAAATGACGATCACTGCTTCGACAAAACTGGCTGAATCTGATGTCAAAAAGATGGTGAACGAAGCAAAACAGTTTGAAGAACAGGATAAGCAGAGGAAAGAAGAAGTTGAGATTCGCAACGCTGCTGATTCCCTGATGTATACCGCGGAAAAGACGAAAACCGATCTTGCCGATAAACTAAGCTCCGATCTGGTCGATAAGCTGAACGCGGCAATCGTGTCGGTCAAGTCAGCCCTGGAAGGAAAGGATACTGCAAAGATCAGGTCGGAGACAGAAAAGCTCCAGAAAGTCCTGGGGGAGGCCGGAACTGCTGCGTACCAGCAGGCTGCCCAACGCCAGGCGCAGGAACAAGCCGGTTCTCAGGGAGGTGCTGCGGGGGGTGAACAATACCGCCAGGACGCAACCGGTCCGGGCGGAGAGAAAGTTGTCGATGCCGATTTTAAAGTCAAGGATGAGAAATAATCATTTTTCCCGGCACTCATGGCAAAAGGAGATTACTACGAAATCCTGGGCGTGAAAAAAGACGCGTCACAGGACGAGCTGAAAAAGGCGTTCAGGCATCTTGCCCGAAAATATCATCCGGATCTGAACAAAGGCAGTAAAGAGGCCGAGGAAAAGTTCAAAGAGATCAATGAAGCTTATCAGGTCCTGTCTGATCCTCAGAAAAAATCGCAATACGATCAGGTAGGACATGCTGCATTTAAACCGGGTGATTTTACCGGGGCCAAGACTCCCAGCTATGATGATTTATTCAGGGATTTTGGTCTGGGTGACATCTTCGATGCCTTTTCCACGGGTTCCCGGAGGGCACGGCGCAGGGCGGGTGCTGATCTCCGGTACGACCTGGAGATCTCTCTTTCTGACGCGTTTTACGGCACGAAAAATACGGTAGCAGTCCCCCATTATGCTGAGTGCGGAAACTGTCACGGCACCGGTGCACAGCCCGGTTATATGAGGACGTGTCCCACCTGTAAAGGATCAGGAGAAATCAGGAAAGTCCAGAAGGCCGGAAATCGTTCTACCATGAACATCGCTCAGTGTCCTGATTGTGGCGGCAGCGGGACGATCATTGAAAAACCGTGTGAAGTCTGTCACGGCAGGGGAACGATACAGAAAACGAGAAGAATCGAAGTGTCCATCCCCCGCGGTGTTGAAGACGGGCAGTTCCTGAGAATTGCTGGTGAAGGGGAACCCGGTGAGAATCAGGGGCCGCCAGGAGACTTGTACGCAGTCGTGCATATTAAAAAGCATGATATTTTTGAAAGGCAGGGCGCCGATCTCTACAGTGCTGCTGTCATAAGTCTGGTAACGGCCCTTCTGGGCAGCGAGATCAACGTGCCGACGATTACGGGAACCGCAGTATTGAAAATTCCCCGCGGGACCCAGAGTCATACACTCTTCCGCCTCAGGGAGCAGGGAATGCCGTACCTTAATTCCGACAACCGGGGAGATCTTCTCATAAAGGTTATTGTAAAAATTCCGGAAAAACTGACAAAAAAACAAGAGGAATTCGTAAAAGAGGCTTTTGTTGGTGGGAAGTAGTGTCGAAGAGGGACAAAAGAGTAGTTATCCTTATGCGAAAATTGTCATGTTGAATTCAGGAGGAAAACAAAATGCAGAAGATTGAAAGCAGTAAGAAGTATCCAAACGGAATCCAGGTCTTCTGGACAGATGAGGGAAAAGAACTCACGGATTTTTTTCCCTACGAGGAATTGATTGATATGAAAATCAATGCATTCGATTTGCTGAAAAATCCTGCCATATACCGGATTGATGTAAAAAATCATAAAATTGAGTCATCAGTATAACCCCTTTGGCAGGAAGACGGATATCCGGTGCACAGCAGAAGGATGTAATACGACTGAATCAGGACGAAAAGGGTACCAGCCACAAATCAATTTTACTGCTTGTTGCATTCCAGACACATGAGAGTATTCCCGGTAGGAAATACCTGAAATTTTTTGTATTGGTCCTGTAATCAGATAAATTATAAAAAAAACAAGTTCGAAGAGAGTGATGAAGAAAATGCCGGAAGAAAAAGAAAAAAGACAAACCTTAAACAATAGTCATGCCGATGACATAAAAACAACGCTGACGAAAAAATACATGGAGATGTTTGTCGATAAACTCACACAGCAGGATCTCAGGGAACTCCAGTTTTATTTAAAGAACCAGTTTGATGAAAAACGTCAGATAAATGCAGAATACAAGCTAAAATTTGAATCAAAGTTACGACAGTATTTTCATGAAGAGGTCTTGAGGCGCGAGATTGTCAGCATTGAAACGCTCCTGGGACTGTTAAAACCAGAAGATGTGAAAAAATAAGAAAAACACGTTCATGTCTGTCTGGGTCATTTCAATATATGTTTCAAAATTTGTTTTTCAGGAAAAATTTGATAAAATCTCCTTCATAATACGCGTGACGGAAAAGGGATAGTGGGATACGGGAGATCTGCCCCTTCTGTATTGTTCGTTTGCCTAAAAAACGGACTGGTGAAATATAAAAAAATTATTTCGGATCATTATCCCTTGCCGCGTAAACTTCCCGGAGATGATCGGGATGAATTCTCTCTTTGATCGTCACAAAATCCGGGTAAGGTTGTTCGTTCATTGGGAAAATTATGAAGAGGAGGGACGTATGGTTAGATGGTATTACCGGTCCATTTTTGATGAACTTGAGGATATGAGAAATTACATGGACTCTTTGTTCCAGCAGATGTATGAGACCAATCCGACAGCGTTGTTACCGGCTGCACAAGAAGTTAACACAAAGATGTTGCCCGCACAACGGGCTGATTTCCGTGTTGACGTGACTGAACAGGGTGATGAGGTGGTCGTAACAGCAGATCTTATTCCCGGTGTCTCCAAAAAAGACATTACTCTTTCCCTCGTCAACCCGCAGGCACTGGAAATCTCCTGCGAACGCAAAGAAGAAAAAAAGGAAGAACGGGAAGGGTATTATCTTCGTGAGCGTAGTTTTGGATCCATGACGCGGTTCGTTCCACTTCCAAGAGCGGTCACTGAAGACGGATCGAGCGCATCGTTCAGGAACGGGGTACTCGAAGTTCATCTCAGGAAATCATCGAAAGAGGCGAAAGGAAAAATTACCATTGATTGATTTTTCCTGGTTTAGGATAAGAATTCCCGTGAATCAAATCGGACAAGGGTGAGAAAGAGGAAAAAAAAGAGTTACAAAATCGCGAAGATAGTGATTGTTGAACATTCAGAAAAATGGTGAAAAATATGGATAAATTTGAACAGATGATGCAGGATATCAAGAAAATGTCTCCAAAAGAGATGAAGATGGCAGAGGAAAAATTCGAAGGTATGTGTAACTGCCCGGGTTGCCCGACACACAACAAGTGTGCAAAGAATGCTAAAGAACTGCTCTTCTGTATTAAAGGGAAGAGCTTTATGTGCATATCCGAGGACAAAGGCTGTATCTGTCCGGGCTGCCCGGTTACAGCCGAGTGTGGATATAAGAACAAATTCTTCTGCATGAAGGGTGCGGAGAAAGCCCAGCGCTATGAGCATGCGTTATGGGGAACAAAGATGGCTTGAAGTTTATGGTGAACGACATATGGTCCTTATAAAAAAACGGGATGGCCGGAAAGAACCTTTCATACCAGAAAAAATTATTGTGAGCGCAATAAAATCCGGTTCACCTCCTGACTTTGCAAGAACTATTGCGCAGGACATAGAGAGAAGTACGAAAGATGGCGCCACAACGCAGGAAATCAAGGCGAAAGTCCTCTCCATGCTCAAATCAAAAAATCCGGAATGGGAGAGAAACTGGATGGTTTACGATACTGCCGTAAAAAAAAGGACAGGTTGAGGCAATAAAATAATGCAGACCTGTCATCTGATAAATTTTCAGATGTGATAAAAACAGATGGAGATGTGAATGATGGATACTTCAAAAGACCCAATTTCCTCGCTCATTAAAGATCTTTCAGATAAGAATGAGGATATCCGGTGGGCTGCTGCCTATGCCCTGGCACAAACAGGAACTCCTGCGGTGGAACCCCTCATCAGGGCTCTTGATGACCGTGACAGCGTTGTGAGGCTCAGGGCTGCCTGGGCACTTGGGCGGATCGGTGATCCCCGTGCGGTTGACCAGTTGATCGCAGCACTTCGCGATGGCGACTGGGCGGTAAGGATGCGGGCAGCAGAAGCCCTCGGAAAACTCCAGGCGCATAAAGCGACGGATGCGCTTATTCTTGCGCTAAGGGATGAGAAAGTCGATGTAAGAAGGCACGTGATTGCCGCACTCACAAGGATTGCCGATCCTGTATCTGCTGACCGTCTCGGGGACGTCTTGAAGGATGCTGACTGGCGTGTACGCATGGGAGCTGCACTTGCTCTCTCTGCTATTGGAGACGATAAGAGCATGCAGCTCCTCCAGGCAGCCACCTGCGATGAGAATGAATATGTACAGAAAATAGCCCTCGCAGTGACCAATAAAAAGGCGGATACCTGTTCCCCGGCAAAAAAATAAAGGGATATCCCCAATAGAACGACTCTTTTTTGCTAAGTAATTACAACCGAAAATCGACATAATTAATTTTCCCGTGTTGCGGTCAGCAGATGCTAAAATCCCAAAGAGGTTTCCTTAAGAATCTTAGTATTCATGAGGTTCACCGGCAACCAGGACACTCCGGAGTGCAGCAATTAAGAATGGGTATAGTACCATTCTAGCGACTAAACCTCGTGTTCAAGTAGCTTGATGATACATTTCACTTTAGCATTATCGTTTTCATTTCTGTGATCGTATCTCCATACATACTCCCCTAAGTAAAGAGGCAATTTCTCTCGTCGGATACCACCTTTTGATACCAGTTTTCGTTTCAAGTATCCCCAGAATCCCTCGAGACCATTTATATGATTTCCTTTTCCATCACTGTACTGTTTTTCACCATGATTGACGAGCCGATGAACATAGCCTCGAGAAGCGATGCCGGTGTATGCTTTCCAGGTATCTGAACAGATAATAGAACCGGCTGTAACTTTTTTCGAGATGAGAGGTTGAAGTGTTTTAGCTCCGACATCAACAACAACCTCGGCCCAGACAGTACCATTACGACAGAGGATTCCGAATACCGGTTGTTTCTTGATCCCTCGCCCTCGCTTAGTTCCTTTATCCCGGATTGTTTTTCGCTTGTTCTTCCATTGACCTCCGAGATAGGTTTCATCCACTTCAACTGTCCCAGAGAAGGTCTCTGGAACATCCTTGGTGAGAACTCGTCTTGCTATCGTGAGAGCTCTCATGACCCTCCGTCGTTCAGGGGATGTGCGGATAGAAATTTTCTGACTGCTTTGTTCAAGGAGGAACCAATTGAGAATGTTTTTCCATTGATCTCTGGTCAGACGAAGAGGAAGACGATGAGGTGTAAATTCGTACTGGCACTTAGAACAGCGTCTTTTCTTGTTGCCTAGTAGGTATACCTTTTTTGACCTGCATTTTGGGCATTGGATTTTGACCATTTTTCCTCTCGTAATCTGGTTACGAGTTCGGTGGTTATAATGGTACTATATCCAAAATAAAACGAAATTCTATTGATTAATCATTACTCGATTATCGTAATTAATAATCAATTGGAGAGTGTCGGAATAATTTTTCTCATGGTTTCTCCAGGTCCAGATATATTCAATATATTTATCAGGTTGACATCGTAACAGGAAATGAGATGTAGTATGGCTGAGATGCTCACAGATTTGTTGATTTACATAACTATCGGAATTCTGACCTTTTCTATCGGTACAATCCTCGGGTACCAGATCCTTTCCATGTACTATAAGAAACGATTCATGATAATCGCCAAACAATGTCTCGATGCCGGATCGGTAATTCCTATCATTGATGAACTTGGCAGGGAGACATAATATACGGAGAAACAGACCATGATTGACGTAGTAAGTTACACCTTGATAATTATCACCAGTTTCTGCTTTGGGTTGATTGTTAGTTTCATGCTCTCACATATGCACTACTTTCGCAAACTCATTATTCTTATGAGGAGATCAATCGCGACAAAAACACTCGACCCTGTTCTCGCCGAATATGAAACAGTAAATGAAAAGGTTAATTTTCGGAAACTGGTCTGAACCATCAATTGAAGGCATATGGATGCATTTCTTATCGAATCAATAAAATGTACAGATTATTGTTATAAAAGTATCATTTAAATTCGGATAATATCAAAATCATCAATGCATTTTTGAGATCAGAGATTGAAATAACAAGGACATGATCACTCAGTACAGAAAATGTTAGATTAGTGGTCTAGTCGTCGAGGACCCCCGTAGTGTAATTCTATTGACTAATCATTACTCGACTGTTCTAATTGTATTTCAATAAATTATAATATAGGAAATCTAAATCAAATCTTGATTAATTATGGTAAAATTTTGTCCTGAATGCGGATCATCCATTCCACTTGAAACTTCGAAGTTTTGTGATAATTGTGGTACAAAATTAGATATCACAAGTCAAAGTGAACAGAAAACACCCGAACAAATAATACAGAAGATAGAAGAAGAGAAAAATCCTTTCCTTGCTGCTCTATGCTCATCTGTCCTGGCCTGCCCCTCACACCATGCTCCGCATCGTGTTCGTCGCTGTTGATCGGGCACATGATTAACGCTCAGTGACTCGTTCGCGCTCAACCTCGCGATGATACGTTCGGTAACCGACGCTCACTCGCGCCGCTGGGCCATGAGATATCCAGATTGTTCTATCGCGACATTCCGGAAGGCTGAGCAGGTGTTAAGAAAATGTTCCTCCGCTGAAAAAAATAATTCGTTTTTCCCTATCTTTCATATTTTTCTGACATAGAACTGATCGTCATTCGCCCGGATTCATTTCGCAATTCTTTTATACAACAAACGAATGAACATATGTTCATATGTTACATGGAGATCTGATCATAGCCAAGAAGAGTTTCTTTTCCGCTTTGAGCGACGAGACCCGGCTCACAATATTATATACATTAAAGGAGCGGGGGGGCATGTGCGTGAACGACATCTGTGAGGTAATCGGCAAGGACCAGAGTCTCGTCTCGCACCATATGCGGTGCTTGCGGAACTGCGGTTTTGTCACCATGGAAAAGCAGGGAAAATTCGCAGTCTATACAATACGCAATAAGATGATCACCGATATCCTCGACCTATCTGACAAGCACGTGAAGGAGATGTCAGAAGGCATCCTGCACTGCGAAGTTGTTGCAGAAGAACAGTGCTGCAAAGCTGTACCGAGCACAAAACCACGGAGGCGGCCATGATTGCGGAATGATCCCCGATGAGCACAGAAAAACATAAGGGAGACAGCTGATCGACAAAAATCCCTGAAATTTTCCAGGAACAAGAGACGAATAAAGAACACATGAATAGGTGATACCTTTGACAAAAGTTGTAGAAATTTCCCCAACAACCCGGCATGAAGGACATTCGAAGCTCGTCCTGAAAGTCAACGACGCCGGCATAATCGAGACGGGCAACTGGTGTTCCATTACCCCGGTAAGGGGCATTGAGAAACTCGCCATCGGAAAGACGATGGAACAGGTGCCCAAGATCGCATCGCGTGTCTGCGGCATCTGCCCGATCGCCCACACGCTCGCCGGCATCGAATCGATGGAGGCCTCCATCAAGTGCGAGGTCCCCAGGGACGCACTGCTGCTCCGGCATATCCTGCAGCTCGGGAACCGGCTGCACAGCATTGCCCTGCACGACATCCTGATTCTCCCGGACATGTACCTCCCGGGAACGGACATGAAGATCAACCCGTTCTCGCCCGAGGAGCCGGTTCGCAGCGTAGCAAAACGCATCCAGCGGATCCGTGAGATCGGCCAGACGCTCTGCCAGCTTGCCGGCGGGGAAGCCGTTCACCCGAGCAACCCGCGCATCGGCGGCATGTACAAGGCGTGCACCCCACACGTGAAGACCAAGATGTACGATCTTGCAAAAGAGGGACTCATCCTCGCCCACCAGCAGATGGATTTCATGATCGCCATCTTACGGAATTACCAGAGAAGAGACTGGTCGGAAGTCGGCGGTACGCAGGTCGAGATCCCGAAAAACCTCGGGTACCACAACCAGGGCTACATGGCGACCCATCCCTTCTACGGCAGCAGCAGTCTTGACGAGAACCCCACGTGGGATATCGATCGGTTCAAGGAAGTCCGGCCCTGGGACTGGTTCATGGGCGAGACGGAAGTCACGCTCGCAGACCCGAGATACCCGGTTGGCGGGACGACCCCGGTCGGGACAAAAGTCAATCCCCAGATGGAAGCCTGCACCGGCATCCCGTTGTACGACGGCCAGCCGGTCGAGGTCGGCCCGCGTGCACGAATGGTCAAGTACAAAGGATTCGATGAGAAAGGCACCATCGGCCAGAACATCGCCCGCGAAATGGAGTTTACCGACTGCCTCTACTCGATGATCGACGCTATCGACGAATACAATCCGGCAGGAAACGTCCTCGCCGACTTCATCCCGCAGGGCGACGGCTCCCTTGGCTGGGCAGCAAACGAAGCGCCCCGTGGCACCGATGTCCACCTCGCAGAGGTCAAGGATGGACGGGTCCGGTATTACTCGATGCTCGTCCCGACGACCTGGAACTTCGCGACATGCAGCGCCGCGCTTGCAGGTGCACCGTGGCAGCTGGCCGAAGTTGTTGTCCGGGGATATGATCCCTGCGTGTCCTGTGCGACCCACATGATCGTTATCGATGAGGACCAGAGGATAGTAGCCCAGCAGCTCATCCAGTGATGCCAACCCGGAACTGTATCCTTTGGTACTGAACGGGTGAGGTGAATCATGGGACTTCTATCACGTGTCTTTACGAGAAACACCAGCGACGTATCCCCCCGGAAACCAGCGGGAGTAAAAACCGACGCCGCCGTGAAAACAAAACCAGAACTAACGAACAAGGAGGAGAAAATTGTGGCAGATAAAATCGAAGTAGGCTATGTGCACATGAGCGGATGCACGGGCTGCCTTGTGTCCTTCGCAGACAATTACGACAAACTCTTTACGATTCTTGACCGATATGTCGAGCTCTGCTCGTGCCTCGCACTGATCGATGCACGGCATATGGACACAATGGATATTGCAATCGTCGAAGGATCGGTCTGTATCCAGGACAAGTTATCCGTCGATGAGATCAAAGAGACCCGCGAGAAGGCGGGGATTGTGGTGGCACTGGGAGGATGCGCCTGTTACGGCAACATCACCCGGTTCTGCCGGGGCGGCCAGCAGAACCAGCCGCAGCTCGAATCGTTCGTGCCAATCGGCGACCTGATCAAAGTGGATGTGTACATCCCCGGATGTGCACCGACACCGCAGCAGATCAGGAATGTCTGTGTTATGGCATACCTGCTACTGAGAGGAAACAACGAACAGAAAGAGCTCGCAACCAAGTACCTAACGCCCTTAATGAAACTCGCGCAGGGAGGCACCGAAGCCTGCGGCTGCGATCTCATGTCGAACGTGATCAACCAGGGCCTCTGCATGGGCTGTGGCAGCTGCTCGGCATCGTGCCCCGTCAGAGCGATCACCATGGAATACGGCAAGCCCAACATCGAACGCGACCTCTGCATCAAGTGCGGGGCTTGTTATGCACAGTGCCCGAGGAGTTTCTTCAACACCGAGATCATCTCCCAGTACGAAGCGATTGAAGATGCGGTAAAAGGGGCACTCCAGTGAGGTGACAATGATGGGAACAGAACTCGGAAATTACAAATCAGTCGTATCGGCACGCAGCACCGACAAGGAGATCCTGAACGGTGCGCAGGACGGCGGTATCGTTACCCAGCTCTTTGCGTATGCGCTCGAAGAGGGAATAATCGAAGGAGCCATCGTTGCAGGAAACGGCGATCTGCCGTTGAAGCCGGAACCGGTCGTTGCGACCACGAGGGCCGAACTGCTCGCGGCACGCGGGACGAAGTACAACATCAGCCCGAACATGTCCTTAATCAAGGAAGTGACCCGGAGCTACGGCTTTGACAAGGTTGGGATTGTCGGCACCCCGTGCCAGATGCAGGCGCTGAGGAAAGCCCAGGTCTACCCGGTCGGTCTGCGTGACGTGGGCGACAAGATCGCTCTTGCGGTTGGCATCTTCTGCATGGAGAACTTCCCGTACCAGAGTATTATTCAGCTTGTTGAAGACCACGCAGCGATGAAGATGGAAACCGTAAAAAAGATGGAGATCGGCAAGGGCAAGTTCTGGGTATATGGCAAGCGCGGACAGGTCGTCCAGCTACCGCTCAAGGTTACCCATAAGTATGAGCAGCCCGGCTGCCATGTCTGTCTTGACTACGTTGCCAACTTTGGTGACATCTCCACCGGTTCAGTCGGCAGTCCGGATGGATGGAGCACGGTCTTTGTCCGGTCCCGGAACGGGGATTCGGTCTGGGCAAAGGCCATGGCCGCAGGTTGTTTCGAGACCCAGCCGATGGAGAAGGTGAAGCCCGGTCTTGAGCTCGTGACCAAGCTCGCGAACGAAAAAATCACGAAGAACACAAAGACGCTGGAAGGGCGTGCAACATTCGGGGTGGGCAAAGGATTACGAAACCCCTACCTTTAAAAATTTTTAAACAATAATGGAAATGCATCGACAACATTTCCATTCAATCAAATTATCGCCAGAATTATGATATAATCGACAATACTTTGGAGTTGTTCATGACACGGCTGATGGATACTATTGGGGAATCAGTGAGGGATCGCTGCAAGAAAGCAAACCTGAGCCCTCTGGAAAATGAGATAAGGAAATGTATCCTGCGTTTTTTTGCAGGGACCGGTAATCCCCCGACGGTACAGGAGATCGTGGAGATCGTGGCTGTACCATCTGATGTTGTAAACCAGACAATCAGGAAACTCCGGAAGGCAGATATCCTGACAACGCAGGCCGGTGTCATCACTTCCATCTATCCATTTTCTGCCGTTAAGACCAGGCATACTGTGGTCTTTGCCGACGGGCATTCCGTGAATGCCCTGTGTGCCACTGATGCGCTTGGCATGCATTTCATGTTGGGTGAAGATATCACCTTCAGGTCCCTGTGCCCGGAATGCGGGCGCGAGATATCCATTGTCCTGAAAGGGGGTCGGGTTGTCTCGCGGGACCCGGCTGGTGCTGTCGAATATGCAAAAGCCCGGGATCATTACGGATGCACCGCAGAGACCTGCTGTCCTCATATCAACATCTTTTGTGGGAGAGACCATGTGGATCAATGGAGGGCAAAAAATCCTGCATTCAGTGATGGCGAGGTATACACTATTGAGGACGCAATGGAAGATGGCAGGATGATCTTCGGGGAGTTCCTGAAATGATCGCAGGAATGAGGGCAGAACCATGAGTCAGGAGGAACATTCGTGCGGTTGTCCGTCAGAAACCTGTACAACTTCGGTATGCCGGGTGTGCGGGAATCCCGGTAATCCGGTATCGGGGATCACTATCGAATCACTCGTGAAGGAAGAGCACCGATCTCTGCTGACCTCTCCGGAAGGATTCTCGTTCTGCCCTACACCGGATTGCGCGGCGGTTTACTTCAACAACGATGCTGACGAGTATATTGAAAAAGAAGATGTGAAGGTTCGTGTCGGTATCAAGGAGACTGAAGACCCCGTGCCTCTCTGCTATTGTTTTGGATGGACACAGAAAAAGATCGATGATGAGATTGCCCGGACCGGAAAGTGTCTGGCAGTAGAGGACATAACCGTCAAGATGAAAACATCTGGCTGCGACTGTCAGCGGAACAACCCCTCCGGCATGTGCTGCCTTAAGGACGTGAAGAATTACATGGACACTGTCCTAAAGCGAGTGGAACAGAAATGACGCAAGACCCAAAAAAATCAACCACCTATACGGTTCCGATCGGACCCGTGCACCGGGCCCTTAAAGAGCCGGTCATGTTTACCTTCCAGATGGATGGAGAATTGGTCATATCAGTGGACTTTGCACCCGGTAATGCCCACCGGGGCTGCGAATGGATGGGTATGAGAAGGAACCCGGTCCAGATCCTCTATCTCTCCGAAAGGATTTGCGGCATCTGCGGGATTGTGCACTCGCTTACATTTGCACTGGCTGTGGAACAGATTGCCGATATTGAAGTCCCCGTTCGGGCGGACTACATCAGGACAATAATGCTTGAGCTCGAGCGGATCCAGTCACACCTCTTGTGGGCTGGGGTAGCCGCTCATGAGCTCGGGTTTGACTCCCTCTTTTACCTTACATGGAAAGTGAGGGAGCAATCGCTGGACCTTATTGAGAGCATCGCCGGAACAAGGATACACTATGGGATGATCCAGATCGGAGGCGTCCGCAGGGATATCGGTAACGACCAGCGCCCCGCAATTGAACAATGCTTAGCTTATTACCGGGGGTTGCTTGACCAGATGAAGTCCGTCTACTTAGATGACAGCACAATGCGCTTGCGGTGCAGGGGCCATGGTATTTTGAGCTACCGGGATGCCCAGCTTCTCTGTGCTGTCGGCCCGACGGCCCGGGCATCCGGAGTCGCCATGGATGTCCGGCACGATTACCCCTTCTGTGCCTATGGTGACCTCGATGTCCACCCCGTTCTCCCCCCGCTGGAATTCGGGAAGCCCCAGGGGGATATATATGACCGGATTACCGTGAGGCTCCTTGAGATCGCCCAGTCTATCGATATTATCCAGCAGTGCCTGGATAATCTGCCTGCCGGAGAGATCCTTTGGGAGAAGAAGATACCCAAGCTCCTTTCAGTACTGAAAAAAGCTCAGGGTGAAGCAATTGGCAGGGTGGAAGCCCCGAGAGGCGAATGCATGCACTATGTCCGCATGGACGGGAACGAGCCCCCTGCTTCATGGAAGGTAAAAGCCTCCTCCTACAGCAACCTGATGTCCTGGATTCCTATGTTCAAAGGCGAGCAGCTGGCAGACATCCCTATCATCGTTGAATCCATTGACCCCTGCATTTCCTGTACCGATCGGGTGACAATTATACGGAACGGTTCTGCAACTGACCTGACCAGGGAAGAGCTTACACTGCTTTCCCGGGAGAAGACAAAGAGGCTTTCACGATGACGCTCGATCATGTTCACTCGTCCTCATTCCGTTCGTTTACACGAACTGCACTACGGTTCGCTTCACATCACCTCGCTATTTCTCGCGGTTGATGGGGCAGACGGTGACGCCCCGGCTCGTCGCGATGCTCCTGCACCAACGGCTGCTTCGGACCATTTCGCACACTATGCTTCGGTGGTTATGTGATACCTCCACAGGAAATACCACTTTTAACATGTCCGATAATCGGGGCATAAATCGGACTCCGTTCCAAAGGAAATACGTTTCAACAACTTCTACTCTTCAGATTAGGGTTTTTTGACAATCGGGACTTTTAAAACAACTTTGCGCAGAAGTATTGTTCTGCGAGTCTGTCGATAAGATAGAATTAAAGGAATTATTTAATCGGGAAATCCGGCATGTTTACGCTATAAGTGCCAATTTTCATGTCCAGTATAGGGAGCTTAGTACACCCTCCTTCGGGTGCTCGTATCTAGGTATCTCCCGCATTTCCCAGGAGCTGCTTGTGCTTTCTGCTGGTCAAGACTGCTGCATTCTGAATAGTATCGACACTGTTCACAGTTCATTGACTGTTCGAGTTTTCTCGATTCCACACTCCTTCATTCTGGCCAGTTCATAATGTTATCATTGGCAAGGATGGCGTGAAAATGAGCACCTTCATGTTCGTATCCCATGGAGGTCGCGAGTTCGAATCCGGCTCTTCGCATCTGTTCCGGGGATTATAGGTATTTTGAAAATTTTGAACTCTTGTTGGATATTCTGTATCCTCCGGTATTCACGTGATGAACCTAACAGGGGGCCCGCACATAGATCATTAACACTTGTCCCTTTTCTCCTGCATCTAATATGTCAGCATTTTCATCATAGGCCAGCACCCATTTATCCGGGTCCAAAGGATCACTGGGATTGGCCTCTAAAATAGTAACCGCCGCAGAGTTTGGATCTTTAGCCCATCGTACTCTCTCTGACATGGATTCTGATGTTGTTGGAGTTGTGCGAGTGCCATTCATCCACCCGGTTCCATCGGACTGTAAATCATATGTATATACAATGGTAGTGTCCCCGATAGAATGCTCAAATTTCCAGCATCCGACAACAGTTTTCGGCATGGGTGTTGTTGGTTTGGCTGTTGGTTTTGTTGTCGGGACGGACGTTTGCGTGGCGATGGGAGATAGTGTCGCGTTAACGTTCGATCTCGTACCCCCCTGGATCTCGACCGATTCTGACCATGAAGTATAATCATGGTACCGGAGTTCCAGTGTATGGGGACCGCTTTGCACACCAGGAATAATTGAGGGGGTTGTTCCCCGGTATACTCCGTCCAAGTATATCTCAGATCCCTCCGGGGTGGAGGATAGCTCAAGGGATCCGGTTGCCGGCTGAATTGTTGGCTGGACACCGGGTTCTGTTGTTGGTTGAGCTGATGGCTGGGCAAAGGGTACTATTGTTGTGCAGCCTGATGTGATCACGAGAAGGGCAATTCCGAAAAGCAGGAAAAATTTCCTCATCATAATCACTGATCATAATTTTTTTGGTGGGGATAAAGATTCCGAAGTGACGTTCTGGGCTTTTTTCCGGCACAATTTCCTTTCCCGCTTTTCGGATACTCGCTAGCAATAATCTTGGATAAGTCGTAGTCGGTAGGGTAGTTTGCCTTTAATGTTCTGATTGCTCTTTTTTACTATTGTAAATATCGCTTATTCTTTGTCCGATTATCTTTATCCTTTCTGAAATAGTATATTATTTTATGAAATCAGCATCAAAGCAGTGCCCCAACAATCATGGAGCTATGAAACACTGCTGTATCAAACAGACAAAAGACAAGGTGCAATATTGGCATGCGATTCCCTGGCAGTACTGCCCGGCCTGTGAGTTGATGCTGCCAGATTGATCACAATGCAGTTGCGATGGGTACAACAAACTTTGGTACAATCATCCGGCATTGTTCTCTCGGTGCAGATGATTCGGAGATACTGGACTACAAAAACCATAAATAGACATAGAATAATGACACACTGGTGTAAAAAATGCCATCGTTTGAATGTATTGGAAAGAACTGTGGGTTTAAATCTTCTGCTCCCACTGAAGCTGAGCTAATGGCTAAAATTGCAGAACACGCGAAAACTGCCCATAAAATGGACCCCATCCCGCCAGATGTCATGGTAAAAGTGAAAGCTGCTATTAAAAAGTGAAAATTCAATCATCCGAATGAGAATGGCAGGTGGGAGGGAATTATTTTTCTGCTTTGCGGATACGGGACCACTCACCATTTCTCCACCTATCGCATTCAGACTTAAGGCAGGGTCCCAGCGCAGGAGAGAAGATTCCTACACCTTCTCAACTGCCTCAGACCTGTATAAAGGACAGACGGATTTCTCTACCGTACTCTTGTAGATATGACCACATTGAGTGCAATGTTGATGGTACCAGATAAGTTCACCAATGGTAAAATTCTGGCATCCGCAAGTGAAACACATGATGTATCACTTAACATTACTCCATACTGTCATAACAAGAAAAACATTGTCCTAAACCCCCCTGCCAAACACCAACAAAACGTGAATATGACCCGTTTAGAATATTTTCATCTGTCTGGCTGATAGGGGGTTCGAATCCCCATAGCAGCACTTTATCACTCATGGTTCAATGCTCTAAATCCTAACCCCATAGCCTTGGCTGAAAATAAGCTGTTAATAAGGTTATTTTGGTATAAAGTTGTACAAATCTCATGTGCCAGACATTAAGCATCCAAAATGCACGCACTTAAAATGCGGAGCTAAAATACAGCGCGTCTCTAAACGTGATGGTTCTACTTTTGTAGCATGTGGCTGGATGTGATGCGATTGCGGATTGTTCCAAAAAGACAATTAGTGAGACACAATCACTCACGACTTTTTTAAATCGAACAATAGAATGAGAACATAAACGAAAAAAAAATGATCTAAAAAGGAATTACCTCGGAATGAATTGACTAAAAATTTTATCGTCTTTCATTGTCATGACGTCATCAATTATTTCCTTTTCTTTAGTTGCCTTACTAATTACTCTGAGAGTATCACTTCCGCTAATTCCAACGTTTTGACCATCTTCGTTTATTACCCCCGTGACTGTTAACTGAACCGTATCTCCGGGCTTTACATTCACTAGTTTTTCACGATTGAATTCCAGTATATTTCCGATCCTGATTTATAGGACTGATTTCGAAGTAATACTTCAAGTGGGAGATCATCCATTAATTATTCATCAAATAATTTCAATTAGTTAAAGTTTGGTATGCTTAAAATCAACCACCCATTAATCACATTCTGATTTATGGTATGATATTAGTACAGGATTTATTTATCCGCATTTTTTTGCATCCATCTTCCTCATTACTATCTAAACCCTATTCAAGAGTTAACAATTTCCAGACAGCACTCATTTTCATTTTAAGCCGACTATTCTTCCCAATCACCTTATCATTTCGAACGATTATCATTACTGAGAAAAAATGCTGGGAGATATCGTTAGCTGGATTGTGCTGGGTGTCATCGTCCTTATCATCATCGGACTGATGTTCTGGGCTGTGGGAATCTACAACCGTTTCTACAGCCTAAAAAATTCCTCTGAAGCAACCCTTGGTCAGATCCGTGTGGCCATGAAAAAACGGCTGGACATGATAGACCAGCTGCTCGGTGCTGTAAAGAGCTATGCGAAGTTCGAAAAAGAGACGTTTGAAAGTGTAACTGCGATGCGGGCAAGCGTGGCAACCGCCTCTCCCGGTGACCTGAACAAGGTGGAAGCCGAGTCCCGGTCAATCTTCGGGCGCCTTTTGGCGGTTGCTGAGAATTATCCTGTCCTGAAGACCAATACGACAGTCACCAGTCTCATGGACTCGGTGAAGAGTATCGAAGAAGAGATCGCCCGTCAGCGATACACCTACAACAACATCTCGCAGCAGTTCAACACGATGATGGATACTATCCCATCAAAATTCATCGGTCGGCTGGTTGGGTTGGTCAAGCTTGAATACCTGCAGTTCGAAGAAGCGATCAAGACACCCCCGAAGATTGAGTTCTGATAGGTAAGTGCCATGGGTGAAACAAAAAAACTGGCGATACTTGTTATCGCATGTCTGATCATCGGTGTTATTAGCATTGTACTTTTTACAATACTCCCCCCGTTTTTTGAAGGCGATCTTACTGTAACGTCATATGAGGCAATCTTGCATGATAACGGGACGCTTACTGAACTCTATACTTATGATGTGAAAACGTCCGGCGAATATCACATGCTGTATCGTTCGTGGGAGGAGCCGCTTCTTTTTACCACACCGGCCAAGCCATCTGTTATGATGGTTTCTGCAACACCTCCATCAGGAACGATTGCATACGCCAAAGATGATTCGGGCACTGTGGCTGTGTATGGAGACTCCTCAGCTGCTTCTTACCGATCAACCATTGTTCAATCTGCCCAGAATGATGAAGTAGGGATCTACAGTCCCGGCTCTTTTACTGCAGGGCAATACACTGTGGGATATACCTACGTTCTTTATCCCCCAATCGAGTACGACACAGGGCTAACTCATCTCAACCTGAAGTTAGCCGGGCAATCCCATATCCCATATCACAACATTAAGATCACGGTTCCCGCCGACGGCATTCAACAGGTATTTGCCTATCCGCCGACGATGAGCACGGTTCTTTCAGGAAATTCGTATACCTTCAGCGGGAGCGCTGCGGCAGATGAAAATATTGCCATCGAGATGCTGGGTGGATCAACAGCATTCAGCCAGTTTCCGGGGTTCAGGAATCAGGTTGCGGGTCTCGCAGGGAAAACCACTTCAGGAAGTTTCTGGTATGATTCAATCTACACGCTCTCGTACCTGCTGAATTACCTGGCAAAAGCCTCTGTCATTCTCGTACCCCTCTTGTTCCTTTTGATCTATCGCTGGTACGGCAGAGAAAAGATGTTTACGGTGCCCGAATACCTGAGCACCATCCCGAATCCGGCGCTCAAACCCTGGCAGGTCAACCTGCTGTTTAAGGGCGATAAAATGGTTTTCGATGAGAGTGGATATCATGCAACGCTTCTTGATCTCCATCGGAGAAAATTCATTACGATAACCACGAAGCAAGAAGGGAAAGCCAAAGATTTCGAGATACGTATCCTGAAAACCACATCTGACGATCCCTACGAGCAGAGAGTCCTCAATGTTCTTGGACAAATTGCTGAGAACGGCATCCTCGATTCGAGCCATATCGAGAAGCTTGCACAAGAAGCAAAGACAAACGTCGCATCAGAAGAGAAAGCACTCCGCTACCAGAGGATGCTGACCGATGTGACCCGGAGGGCAGATCCATCTCTTGCCAATCAATACATCGTGGATGGAAGTGACCATATCGTTCCGCTCCTGCTCATCACCATCACTGTATTTGCTGTCACGCTCGTACTTACATTCCTGGAACCTATGCAGTCATACATCCTTATCCCGGCTACGGGATTATGGGGAGTCGTCCTTGTCCAGGCTCTGATTGCTATTGCAATGCCGTCAACTCTCTTCGGTCACTGGAAAGGTGACAAATACAAAGAGAAGCTCGAATGGGACGCATTTGCCCATTTCCTTTCAGACCTTGCATTGATGCGGAAATATGCCCCGGAAGATCTCTCCATGTGGGGAGCATGGCTTGTCTACGGGACCGCTCTGGGTGTTGGTGACAAGGTTGAGAGTGCAATGGCAGCACTCAACATCAATATTGCTGAGACCGGAGTACCTGCAGGTGCATTGGGAATAGGGTATGCATTCACACCCCTCCTTTTCTTCACCCCACCCGTTCGCGGTGGTTCCGGCGGCTTTGGACGTGGAGGTTTCGGCGGTGGAGGAGGGTTTGGCGGTGGCGGTGGCTTTGGCGGAGGGGGGGCCGGAGGCAGATAATTTTTTTTAAATCGTATGAATCCTGGAATCCCAATGATTCATAATAATTAATAGTGTGTGCGTCTGCACGGACCATTCTCAATGCTGGACTGCTGCTCTGGTCTGTGTTTTCTATCCTTTTTGTGCTGATACAATGCAGAAGCCAGCCCAGGAGTCAACCGTTAGCATGTGAAACCGGGAGTCCTCAAGGAGTTCCTGAACTTCTGGAAGTGAATAAAAACGGGCATGAGAGAGAAACCTGTGCTTCTCTCTCTCGTGTAAAAACTTGTGCACAATTATTCCCTCACGTTCAATAAACCCGATGACAAGAAATCCCTGCGGGACAAGAATCCTGTGCAGTTCCCTGAATGCCAGGACAGGATCATCAAGGTAACAAATGACGGTCACTAGGAGAATTGATGAACATGACCCGTTCTTTATCGGGATGCATTCCGCTCTTCCACGGATGACCTCTATTCCTCTTTGACGTGCCATCCGGCCAAGTGCATGTGAAGGTTCGATCCCGAGTGGGATCCCTAGGGGGACGGCGAACCTCCCGGATCCGACTCCCACTTCAATAGCAGATGTGTCAATTACCGGAAGGACACATCGAAGGTGAGCCAGTTCCGCGTGGTACTCGCTGCGGTGCTCCTCGTACCATCGGTCATATTCTTCTGCGCGTTCTTCAAAGACGCGGTGTTTTGCACTCATTTTTTCCCCGAACCCGGAGTACCCAACCGGATCTTCATTTTTTTCCTGATGGTATCCTCATGCCCTTTCATTGTTGAGATCCCGCGTTCGCCCTGATCATAATAGTAGAGCAGGAGATGAAAATAGTCCACCATCAGATCCTGGAACTCTTTTTTGTACCGTACCTCGACATTACTGTCCCAGACAAAACCCTTGATGGAGATGAACAGCTCTTTTTCAAATGAGAAGTAGGGTTTCCTGAGCTGCTCAAGGAACCGGACCGTGCCGAAAATTTCCAGGAATTTCAGGAAACCTTCGGTCAGCGGTTCATCAAGCACGTACTCTTTCATGAGCGAACCGTCAACACAGACTTTAGTCTGAACGGACTTGAGAATCCGCACTCTTTGCCACCTCACGAATCGCTTTTGCTGCTGCGCTGCATTCATCGCGGGTATTAAAATACGAGAAACTTGCCCGGATACACCCTTTCCCGCCGTCTATACGTTCATGGACCAGTGGAGCACAGTGGAGGCCGGTCCTCGTAATCACATTGTAGGCCCGGGCAAGGATAAACCCCGCCTCATGATTGTCGATACCAGCGATGTCGAACGATACGACCGGGAGGTCAGGATTTTCGTTATAGATAGTGACGCCTTGAATGCCCTTCAGTTCGCGGATGAAACAGCGGGTAAGATCCGTATTCCTCTTCTCGATTGCTCCCTGACCGGCCGATGTGACGAACCGTGTCCCGGCAAAGAGCGATGCAATGCCAGGGTAGTTGGGTGTCCCTGCCTCGAACCGCATTGGCATATCGAAGGGATGGGTGAGTTCCCGGGAATCCGTACCTGTGCCACCCTGCCGGGTGATTGCGATTGCATCCGGTTCAGAAATGAAGAACCCGCCAATGCCGGGGATGCCGAAAAGTGCCTTGTGACCGGTGAACACGAAAGCACCAACTGGAATATCTGAAAGATCGATCTGGATGTGACCGGCGGTCTGGGCACCGTCCACGATGAAAAAAATATCATTGGCATGGAGGTATTCCGCAATCGGTCTGATATCCTGGACGGACCCGAGCACATTGCTCCCGTGCGTCATTACTACAAGCCGGGTCTCTGGATAGATCGCTTTTTTGATTGCCGTGAGGCTGACGGTGTTGTCAGTGAAAGGCACGACTGAAAGCGTGATCGCTCCTTCCTGTTCCAGCGTGGTGAGCGGGCGGAGCACCGAGTTATGTTCAAGTTCTGTCGTGATTGTATGGAACGGCATACCGGTCTTTTTTCCGAATCCGTGAATCAGCAGATTAAGTGAATCGGTGGCGTTCTGCGTGAAGATGAAATTTTCAGCAGGCCCCGTATGGAAAAACGCTGCAAGGGCTTCACGTGCAGCAGAAGGATAATCCATGGATCCATTTCCCGTTGTCCTTCCTGGTTCGTGCAACGGCTGGCGCAGGCAATGTGCAACTTCCTCAAGTACTTCAGGTGGTTTGGGCCATGTAGTCGCAGCATTGTTAAGGTAGATAAGTGATTGTTGTGCTTCCTGCCGTTCGGGATTCATTATGATGACCTGTGATGTGCAGGTTCTTTGTTTTTTTGATGCCCGGAGGATTATTGAAACGCGCGGGACGGGATACTGGTGCGCGAACAGATACCGGCTATCAGCTTGAAAATAACGATGTCTGGGAGAAGGATCAAAGGTTGGTACTCCATTACCATAGTACTAAAATGGATAAATAAATGAGTAAATCCTCCATCAGGTCCCCCATCTTAAATATTGCTTGGTTGTTTTTGTCATAAATCATTGAATCCGGTTGATATCGTATCCTCCGGTCGGATAAGCCCACGCCATTTCTTGAAGGTCCCCGAGTGTCAGGCCGGTCCTTATCGCGAGAGCGAAGACGTTGATCATCTCATCCGCATTGTATCCAAGAAGATGGGCACCCATGATCTTACCCGATTTTCCTTCGGTGAGAATTTTATAGCCGGACCTGGTGATGCCAACACGCCGGACCGAGTACCAGTCAGGAGTCTCTTTTTTGTGAATGAATGGTGGTATTTCTCGTATCGCGACCTGGTCCTCCCGCAGTCCAACCGACGCGAGCAACGGCGATACAAATACGACACTCGGGACTGCCTGATAATCAGGTACAATCGTGGTACCATGAATCATGTTCCTCGCAGCAGCACGCCCCTCCATCGTTGCCACTGGTGAGAGCGGCTTTCCTCTCGCGTTCGCATCTCCAGCCACGTATACGGATTGATTTGAAATGCTCTGGAGGTACTGGTTAATCGCAATCCCCCGTTCATCGACCGCTACCCCGCCCGCGTTGAGATCGAGACCCGCCGTATTCGGCACTCTCCCAGCGCCATGCACGACCATATCCGTTTCAAAGACCTTCTTCCCGACCTTCCCTGCATGAACAAGGAATGTTTCAGCACTTTTCTCTATAGAGGCAACAGGCATATCAGTGAGAATTTCGATCCCTGATTCCTTCATAGCCTGCATGAGAATATCGACAAGGAATGGGTCAAACTCCTTCAAAACCCTCCCGCTGCGGTGGAGGATCGTCACTTTGGCGCCTGCTTTCGCGGCCACATGTGCCAGCTCGAATGAGATGATGCCTCCCCCTATGAAGAAGATCCGTTCCGGTAAAGACTCCATCGCAAGGAACTCGTCGCTTGTTTTCACGAACTCCTCTCCAGGGATCCCAAGCTTACTCGGAACCGCCCCGGTCGCGATCCCGATGAACCGGGTGCTCAGTGCCTTATCCCCGATCTGGAGTGTGTTCCTCCCGAGAAAACGAGCATGATCATGGAAAGTGTCGATTCCCTCCTTTGCGAATGTTTCTTTCCTGGTTATTGGGACTGAGTCGGTGAATGTCCGCTTGAATCGAATCAGATCCGGCCAAACGATGCGAAGGTCACCGGAGATCCCATTATTCTTCATGGCATTTGCCCTTTCGATCACCTCCGCCGCCCCGATGAGCACCTTCTTCGGGATACACCCCTTCACCGCACAGGTCCCGCCATATGGCTGTTCGTCTGTGATCGCGACCTTCCATCCTGCGTGCCGTGCCTCGAGTGACATCGCCATTCCGGCGTTTCCAGTGCCGATTACGATGAGGTCATAATCTCTTTTTGTTTCAAGCCCGGTCTCAATAATACGTCATTCCTCCCTGAATCAACTAATAATCTGGCTAATAGGGATACTGGCATAAATAATTGTCTTATTCTCTATTGATGTCCCAAAGAGGCAATTTTGGTTATCTGGTAAAATGGGAAAAGGAGTCTGAATATGGCATATTCTCGATTATCTCACCTCACAGGTATTCTTCTGAATCCCTTGAAACGTCGACCGGCAAACTCCTATTATCTCAGGCTACGAATATCCTCACACAATTCTCCATGGTGAAAATGTGCACTATCACGATTTTCCAGAAAGACACGCATGAATCTCACGATAATCATGATCACGAGCACGACCACGGTTATGATCACGATGCGGAAGAAAAACGCGGGCATGCCCACACCCACGGTATCGTGGACCCTTCTATCCTAACCACAGAACGCGGGATCTGGGCGGTCAAATGGTCCTTTATCGGACTGTTCATCACAGCAATCTTCCAGATCATCATTGTCTATTATACCAGCAGCATTGCACTGCTCGCCGACACCATCCATAACTTCGGCGACGCACTCACGGCCATCCCGCTCCTCTTCGCATTCATGCTTGCTAAGTGGAAGCCCACCAAGCGGTTCACGTACGGGTACGGCAGGGTCGAGGACCTTGCCGGCGTTTTTGTCGTTCTCATGATCCTGGTCTCTGCGATCGTTGCCGGTTATGTTTCCATCGACCGGCTTTTTCACCCTCAGGAAGTTACGTTTCTCTGGGCTGTTGTAGCGGCATCGATCATCGGGTTCATCGGCAATGAAGCGGTGGCCCAGCTCCGCATCCGGGTAGGCAATGAGATCGGCAGCGCTGCGCTCGTGGCTGACGGCCAGCATGCACGTGTGGACGGGCTTACAAGCCTCGCCGTACTCTTCGGTGCAGTCGGCGTGTATCTTGGCTTTCCGCTCGCAGATCCTATTGTCGGGCTGATCATCACGATTGCCATTCTCGGTATTGTCTGGGAGTCCGGGAAAACGATATTCACTAGGCTGATTGACGGCGTTGACCCGAAAATTACCGACGAGATACGCCATGCCGCCGAACATGTCGAGAGCGTGAAAGCAATTACTGATGTGAAGGTCCGCTGGCTCGGGCACCGGCTCCACGCGGAAGTCAACATGACCGTGGACTCAACGCTTTCTGTTGAGAGCGGACACGCGATAGCTAAGGAGTTCCGGCATGAACTTCTTCACCATTTGAAGTATCTCTCCGATGCCACGATTCATGTAGATCCTGCAACAGAATCAGGACCTGATCACCACCTAGTTGCGGAACACAGCCACGAAGGGCTGCCTCCTCATTCACACTGATTCCACTAATGCCTGCCAGAGATGTTTTGGCCGGCCTGCGAACCGGAATCACGAAATACAAGTATTTTGTCCGGCACTTATTCGGATAATGAGCAAATCTTTATCAGGTTCTGTATATATTCCTCCCACATGGGCATGATGGATTATATGTGGGGCGGTAACAATGGTTACGGCTACGGATTTCCATTCTTCGGCTGGGGTTTGATGCTGATCTGGCTTCTCCTCTTCCTTGTCATTGGATATTTGGTATACCAGGATGCGAATAAAAGGGGGATGAACGGGCTGCTCTGGGGGATACTTGTCATCATCCCGATGGTGGGAATCATTTTTCTGATTTTGTATATCGTCATACGTGAAAGCAGCTCACAGAAACTCGTGCCAGAGGGGAAGAGTGCGATGGACATTCTTAAAGAGCGTTATGCAAAGGGAGAGATCACGAGCGAACAATTCAAAACAATGAGTGAAGACCTGAAAAGATAACGGTATCAATTTTTTTATCGACTCCACTGATGGAGGGTCCTTCAGTTTCCCGCTAACAGCAGGAGAGTCGTCCTATTAGAATACTGCTGCCCCGGCCGCAGCGGCCCGAATGAGCGCCGGTTACCGAACGCATCAGCGCGAGGTCGAGCGCGAACGAGTCACTGAGCGTTATGCATGAGTACGATCAACAGCGACGAACACTATGCGGAGCAGGGTGTGAGGAGCGGGCTGGAGCAGCCGCTGGCGCCGGAGCATCGCGACAAGCCAGGGACGTCATCATCCCGACAATCAACTATGAGAAACAAGGGTGGTGATGTGAAGCGAATCGGAGTGGAGTGAGCGCAAGCGAGCGGAACGCAGATGAGTGAACATGACCGACCGATCTCCGGCCAACCGGACACGATGGTTCCCGCTCTCGGCGTGGTGGACGGTCCGGAAGATAATCCTCATTGCTTCTCGACTCTACATGTTGACGCAATCAACCGATGAGTTTCTTGTGTAACATAAAATCAAAAAAATGTTACACAACAGCCTCTTGTGTATCACCGATGTTATACAATGTATAACAATGTCTCACGAAACCGTGATTGTGGTACGTGGGAATTTCTCCCGGGCCCACTGTAAAGGCAGATGAAGAATTTACCCGCTGCTCGTCTCAGTGATTGCAATCAGGCTGGAGAACCGGAAGATAGTCGGGCTCTTTCCTTTTCCTTCCCGTGTCACTATGAGAATGTCTCCATCGGTCAGTTTACGCAGGATACGATGGGCACTCTGCTTTGGGATCCCTGATTCCGCGATAAAATCGGCGCTCTTGAATATCGGACGAGTGAAGAGCGTGTCGATCGCCTGGATTGTGTACTGGGAGTGTGCCACTTTGGGGACATGCTGTTTCATGTCCTCGTACAGGTCAATGATCGCTTTTGCTTTCTGGTTGCTCTCTGTTGCCTGCTCAATAAGGGCCTGCAGGAAGAACGCGATCCAGCCGTTCCAGTCGTCGTCACGGGAGACTGACAGAAGCCGGTTGTAATATTCGTCGCGGTGATGTTCCAGGTATGCACTGATATAGAACATCGGCGTGGAAAGGATCCGCTTGTTGTAGAGAATGAGAGGAACCAGCATCCGCCCGATCCTTCCATTCCCGTCGCGGAACGGGTGAATAAGCTCGAACTGAGCTTTGAGCACTGCAAGCTGTACGAGCGGATCTTTTTCTTCGCTGTGGAGATAATTCTCCCAGTTGGTGAGCGCGTCCATCACGAGATGGGGAGCAGGAGGGATGAACGTGGCCCGCTCGATGGGTGTGCCGTAGGGTGCAATATAGTTCTGTATGCGCCGGATCTCGCCGGGCTCCCGGTCCAGTCCCCGGACGCTGGTCAATAGAATGCGGTGGAGATCACGGATCATGTTGGTGCATATCGGTCTTTTCCCAAGGTCTTTCTGTCGATATTAACGACAACACCGCACTCATCAAAAGTCACTTGTGACCACGATAGCGTGGCGAGTTCCTGGATCCTCACGCCGGATTCGTACAGAGTAGCGATGATTGCCCGGTCACGGGAGCTCTGGCAGGATCGTATCATGGCGAGAATCTCTTTTTCTGTCAGAAGATCATCGTTGTTCTTGGTCATCGGATCCCATGATGGCGGCTGGATCTTTTTAATCTCAGATAACGTTATCTTGGAATACCCCTGCTCGATCAACCAGAGATAGAACCGCTTCAGGACTTGACATAGTCATGCCGGGTATTCTGTTTGTAGGGATGTTCCTTCCCCAATGGTTTTGGCACTCCCTTCCAATGGGGAGATGATCGCTGGTAGGTTGCCGTGCTGAATGTTGTAATCCCCCGGTGAATATCGCGGATTGTGTTCTCCGAATAGGGTCCAATAAACCGTCGCCAGTTCACGAGACTCTGGGTCAGTTTGTTGACCCGGGACGAACCGATATGGTTGTTAGAC
>Ga0315275_10000382_pt1 | contig 36602 bp, 38 predicted proteins | sample YL17G03_0_MG_FD_205557 | JGI IMG/M metagenome (GOLD analysis project Ga0315275, IMG submission 205557) | Sediment microbial communities from Yellowstone Lake, YNP, Wyoming, USA - YL17G03_0 | ecosystem: Environmental > Aquatic > Freshwater > Lake > Sediment | place: USA: Wyoming | collected...
TGCTCTGGTTTTTCCTTAAACAAGGTGTTATCAATTTCATTCTGTTCATTTCCCAATGCTACTAAGATTGGGAAATAATCCTTGCTCGTTACTCTATTTCCTGGCATATAAACCTCCCCGTTAAGTGATCGACGCCTGTTTGTTAATGTACCTCCTTTCTGGTGATTACATTACACTAAAATAAAAAATTTGTCAAGTTTTTAGGGCAACAAAAAACGGTTTGAATTAACCGTTTTCTTCCTTTAACTGATATTTTGGTTATTTTTCTACTGCCGAGCCCTACGAAGTAGGGCGAGGCGGGGTTCGCTGAACTCCGTTCATCTCACGCCCTTCGCTTCGCTCGAGCAGATGAGGCTTCGCCTCATCGACTAATTTTAAACTCATTCGGTGTTCTTCGGGCTTGATTTCTAAAATTTGAAAATCATATTTTTTACCAATTTTTAATTTTTCTTCCATTTTCGTTCTCGTTCCAAATTCGGAGATATGACAGAGGCCTTGAATTTCTGAAGTTATTTGGATAAAGGCGCCAAAGGGATTAAATTTGGTAACCTGGCCGGAAACAGTATCTCCTTTTTTGTATTTTTTTTCAATTCCTATCCAGGGGTCTTTTTTAAGTGCCTTCAAAGAAAGAGAAACCCTATCATCTTTAATTTCAATGATTTTTGCCTTTACTTTCTCGCCAACTTTGACAATTTCGGCTGGGTCTTCAATAATTTTCCAATCTAATTCCGAAATATGAATGAGCCCTTCAAGTTGTTCGGGAAAAGTTCCTTCCGATTCTTTAACCTCGCTATCCGCATCTTTAGTCAAAGAGGGGAATTTCATAAAAGCTCCAAAATCAGTAATTCCAGTAATTTCGCCTTCAACCAAATCACCCACTTTATAATTTTTTAAAACCTCTTTTATTTTATCTAACCCCTTGGCTTTTTCTGATAAAATAATTTGGCCCCCCACCAAGTTTTGATGAGAGGTAATATCAAAAATTTTAACCTCAAAGGATTTACCAATAAATTTCTGGAGTTCTTTCAAGATCTCCTGAGTATCTACTTCACCTTTCCCAGAAGGAGAATGAAAAGTTTTTACTCTTGGATAATGTTCAGGTGACAATTGGGAAAGAGGTAAGAAAGCCGGCACTCCCGAAACCTCGGCAATCAGACCTCCCTTATTTGCTCCTTTAATTTCCACTGTTAAGATTTCTCCTTTTTCTTTCTTTTGAAAAATTTCAGCCAAGGTTAACTCTTTACCCGCCTGACTGACCGATAACTCAATATAACCTTCTTCGTTTTCAAGGTCGATTATTTTAGCAAAAAGGGGATCTCCAGTTTTTAGCTTTTTTATTTTATCTTTTGTTTCAAAAAATTCTTTTCCGTAAATTATTCCCGTTCCCACTGCTCCCAAATCCAAAAAAACAGCCGATTTTCCTTTGCCAATAATTTTTCCCTCAACAATTTCCCCAACTTTTGCCGGCTTTGATAATTCATTTGATAATTCATTTTTTTCTAAAACTTCTTTCATATAAAAATACATATACCATATATTTTCCACAGATGCAAGATTGAATTGGGGATAATTTTGTGATAAGATAAATTAGTATTTAAAAGCTGATAAACATTGATATTAATGTTGATAAACGCTGAAAAATAATCAGCGCAAATCGACGCAGTAATCAGCGTAAATCTGCCCCACAAAGATGCAAATTATTTGGCACGGCCATTCTTGTTTTCAAATATTAACACCTCGCAATAAAGGCGAGGTAACTTCTATTTTAATTGACCCATTTTCCGAAGAGATTGGTTTAAGACCTCCAAAATTAGAAGCTGACATTGTTTTAATGAGCCACGACCATCGCGGCCACAATAACGTCAAGACGGTTTCGGGCAGCCCCTTTTTAATTTCTGGTCCTGGCGAATATGAAATAAAAAGTGTTTTTATTCAAGGGATTAGTTCTTCGCACGACCAATCGCTTGGCAAGGAACGAGGAGAAAACACTATTTACGCTTTAGAAGCTGAAGATTTAAAATTATGCCATTTGGGCGATTTGGGCCAAAAAGAATTAACCGAAGAGCAACTTGATAGAATTGGCGAAGTTGATATTTTAATGATTCCCATTGGCGGAGTTGATAGTATCTCGGCCAAGGAAGCAATGAAAATAATGTCTCAAATTGAGCCAAAAATTACCATTCCAATGCATTATCAAATACCGAAATTAAAAATAAAACTGGACGGATTAGACAAATTCCTAAAATCATTGGGGATAAAATCAATTATGCCGGAAAATAAACTGTCAATTAAGAAAAAAGATATTTCTACAGAAGAAGCAAAAATAGTGATTCTGAAATCATAAAACATGGCAAAAAAAATCACTCCCCCATCAAAATTTGACGGGAAGGAAAAACAATTAAATACCGGAATAGGCAAAATTTTACCTCGAGAAATCACCGAGGAAATGAAAGAAAGTTATATTGACTATGCCATGTCGGTAATTATCTCCAGAGCTTTGCCTGATGTTAGAGACGGATTAAAACCGGTTCATCGGAGGATTTTGTATTCAATGTATGAAGATGGGTTAAGACATGATGCAAAATTTAGAAAAGCGGCTACTGTCGTGGGTGCTTGTCTCGGCCGCTATCACCCTCACGGCGATCAATCGGTCTACGATGCCGCAATCAGAATGGCTCAAAATTTTTCACTAAGATATCCATTAATTCAGGGCCAAGGAAACGTTGGTTCGGTTGATGACCCAGGCGAATATGCAGCTATGCGTTATGTGGAAATGAGAATGTCAAAAATCGGCGAGGAAACGTTAAAAGACATTGAAAAAAACACCGTTGATTTTGCAGATAATTATGATGGAACAAGAAAAGAGCCCCAGGTTTTACCCTCGCCAGTTCCTCAATTGATATTAAATGGTTCTTTGGGGATTGCGGTTGGAATGGCAACTAATATTCCGCCCCATAATTTAAATGAGGTTTGCGATGCTTTAATTTATCTCATCGACCATCCAAAAGTCATTACTGAAGACCTTTTTAAATTTATAAAAGGGCCAGATTTTCCAACTGGCGGAGAAATTTTTGACCAAAAAGAAATTATTCAGGCCTATTCTCAGGGGAAAGGACCGATTGTCGTCCGAGGCAAGGCAGAAATACTTGAGAGCGAAAATACGCAACATTTTCGAATTATTATTTCTGAAATTCCCTTTCAGGTTCAAAAATCGGCTTTAATTGAACAGTTTGCCAATTTGGTTTCAGAAAAAAAGCTTGAGGGAGTCAGAAATATCAGAGACGAATCAGACAAAGAGGGAATGAGAATTGTTATTGATTTGCAGAGAGAATGCCATCCCCAGAAAATTTTAAATTGTCTTTATAAATTTTCCGACCTGCAAAGAACTTTTCATTTGAATATGTTAGCCCTGGTTGAAGGCGTTCAGCCTCGGGTGCTGAACTTGGCTGATTTGTTAAATTATTTCCTTGAGCACCGAAAGGAAGTTGTCTTTCGGATGATTAAGTTTGATTTAGAGAAAGCAAAGGAAAGAGCTCATATTTTAGAAGGGCTTCACAAATGTCTTGGCCAGATTGATGCCGTCATTAAGACAATCAAAAATTCAGCCAGCCGAGAAGATGCCCAAAAGAATTTAATCAGAAAATTCAGATTAACCGAAATTCAGGCCAATGCCATTTTGGAGACAAAATTAGCGGCTTTAGCCAAATTGGAAAGAAAGAAAATAGAAGATGAGCTTAAAGAAATGCGCGCTAAAATCAAAGAATTTACCGCCATTTTAAAAAATCCCCAAAAAATTAAAGATATCGTCAAAAAGGAACTGGTTGGTTTGAAAGAAAATTTTGGCGATGAAAGAAAAACAAAGGTTCATCTTCAAAAAATTAGCGAGTTGGCTTTAGAAGATTTAATTCCGGCCGAAGAGACAATTATTACTTTAACTCAGGGCGGTTATGTCAAAAGAATAAATCCAGCCACTTACAAAATTCAAAAAAGAGGAGGAAAGGGGATTTTAGGAATGAGAACGGTTGGCGAAGATATTGTTGAGCACTTTTTAGTTGCCAATACTCACGATAATCTTTTATTTTTCACTGATTCGGGAAAAGTTTTCCAAATACCCGTTTATGAAATTCCCGAGGAAAGCCGGGTGGCAAAGGGCCGGGGGCTTTTGAATTTCCTGGAAATTTCCTCGGAGGAAAAAGTTTTATCTCTTTTCCCCACCGGGAAAAAAGATAAAGACCTGGGAGTAAAATATTTAGTCACCGTTACTAAAAATGGTATAATTAAAAAAACCGCCTTGGAAGAATTTGAAAATGTGAGAAAATCCGGTCTGATTGCTATTTCGCTTAAAAAAGGAGACCTTTTAAAAGCCGCTCAAAAATCAACTGGTGATGACGAGATAATTTTAGTTACCAAAAAGGGTCAGTCAATTAAATTCAAAGAAAAAGAAATTAGACCGATGGGAAGGGTAGCGACAGGAATAAAGGGAATTGGGCTGAAAAAGGGAGATGAGGTGGTAGGAATGGATGCAATAAAATCTCAAATCTCAAAACTCCCCAAAACTCAAAGCTTTTTATTGGTGGTAACGGAAAATGGATATGGGAAGAAAACAGATTTAAAAGAATACCGACTACAGAAGAGGGGGGGAAGCGGGATTAAAACGGTTAAAATTACTGAAAAAATCGGTGATTTATTAGCTTCAAAGGTTTTAACGGCCGAGGAAGATTTAATAGTAATTTCTCGCAAAGGTCAGGTTATCAGAACAGAAATCAAAACAATTCCTATTTTGAGCCGGGCTACCCAGGGAGTGAGGATAATGAGATTAGAAGAAGGAGATAAAGTAGCTTCAGCCACATGCATTTAGAAAATAACGTCCCAAATCGGAGAGGGGTCGGGAGAACCATCCGGTTGCTGAGTTGCGTAGCAACGAGGCGAGAGAAGAAGCGGTAGCTTCTTCGAACATCCCGAATAGGAAAATATTAAAAATCGAGGGTGATCGAAGAGATAAATCTCTTCTCTCGCCTCACTGCGTTCGGCTTCTGGAGAGCGAGCCCGAAGCGAGGCGAAGCCGAGCGCCTGCCGAAGGCAGGGGAAGGGCAAGCGATAAACTTTGTATGATCACGGGCTTTCTTAATCCAAACGAGGTATTAAATAAGTTAAATTTAAAGAAGGATATGGTTGCCGTTGATTTTGGTTGCGGTTCGGGCGGCTGGGCAATACCTTTAGCGAAAATCTTGACTGAAGGCAAAGTTTATGCTATGGATATATTAGAGGAGCCCTTATCGGCTCTGAGGGCCAAAATAAAAATAGAAAAGCTCTTTAATATTGAAATTAGGAAAGCTGACGTTGAAAAAGGAACCACTATTTTGGCTAATTCTTGCGATTTAGTTTTAATGACCAATTTATTGTTTGAATGTGAAGATAAAAAATCGGTTTTAGAAGAAGGAAAAAGGGTCTTAAAGAAAGGAGGCAAAATTCTTATTGTTGACTGGAAAGAAGAGTCGGCCTTAGGCCCAAAAGAAGGAAAAGTACCAGCAAGTGAAGTGAAAAATCTGGTTGAGGAGTTGGATTTGAAAGCAGAGAAAGAATTTCAGGCCGGTACTTATCATTACGGATTAATTTTAAGTAAGCCACTTTAAAAATTTGCATAAAATTTTTAATAATGTAGAATAGTTTAAAATGAAAAAGCTTTTATATATTTCATTAATAATTTTAATTGGGGGAGCAATGTTTTTTTCCTTTTTTGGAGAAGCCAATGCTGTTAATTTTTCAAACCCCCTCGTGTACGACACTTTTGGAGAGCTGGTTGATGCCATGATTAGGTTCATCTTTAATATGGCTATGTTTATTACTCCTTTGATGATTATTATTGGCGCTTTTTATCTTCTGACTGCTGCCGGCGACCCAAAAAGAGTTGGTACCGGTAAAACCATAATTATTTATACTTTAATTGGATTAGCCCTTATCTTGCTTGCCAGAGCAATTATTACTATGATAGAAAAAGTAATAGGAGTAAAAATTGGCGGATAATTATTTCAAAGGTCGAATCAAAGAAAATAGAATATAAAAATAAAATATTATAATGAAAAAAGTTTCAACAACTCTAGTTTTAATTAGTTTCTTGGCGGCTTTGGCAGTTCCCCTGGTAGCGGCGGCAGTGACTGAACCAGCAGAGCTGACCGGACAGTGTATTATGAGGAATGATTTCAGTGGTTGGACGAACGTAACCTGCCCTGGCCCGAATGGCACCTGCTTATTTGCTGATCCAGCCAAGGATTGTGCAATGTGTTGTGTGTTGGATACGGTCTATTCAGTTACTAACTGGATATTTGTTTTCGTTTTAGCCCTAGTAGTAATTTTTGTCCTTATAGGGGCCGTCCAGATATTAACAGCTGGTGGTTCTCCTGAAAAAGTAAATACCGGAAGAAGCTATATTATTTATGCCGTAGTTGGGGCAATCGTTGCTGCTTTAGCTAAAGCTATCCCGGCCATTGTTACATCTATACTCGGCATATCATAAAGGATATTGTCTAAGAGACATTTATTAGATAAAATCAACCTCCAAAGGGCAGGAGGTTGATTTTTGTTTAAACCCAGTAAGACATCTTCGGCAAGGTTTTTAAAGAAAACCTTAAATTTCGCGAAGCGAGCCGAAGTTGCTCTACTGGGTAAAATAAGATAAAATTTAAGAAGCCGCGGTGGCGAAATTGGAAAACGCATCGGCCCTAGGAGCCGATGGGGACCCCCCACTTTTTTGTCCCTGTGGCGGAATTGGAATACGCGCATGGCTTAGGACCATGTCCTGAAAAGGTTGCAGGTTCGAATCCTGCCAGGGACACAATTAAAAGTGGGGGGCGAGTCTTTCCCGCGGCACCCTAATTAAAGTTGGATTGCAATTTTAAATCTTTTTAGGGCACAAAAATCCCGCCAGAACATGTTCTGGCGGGGGTTAATTTTAAAATTAGAAATTTCTCTTTCTATTCTTTAACAATTATCTTTCTCTTTTTTTCCCTTTGGATTTTGGGAATTTTGACGATTAAAATTCCCTCTTTCATTTCAGCTTCGGCTCGGTTTGGGTCAATTTCCACCGGCAAAATGACCTCTCTTGAAAATGGCCCCCAATAACACTCCTGAGTGAAATAATCTCCTTCTTCGGTTGTTGGCTTTTCCCGGCTTCCCCTAATGGTCACTCTATCCCCCTCTATGGTGAGGTCTAAATTTTCCGGTTTTACGCCGGCAATTGCCGATTGAATCACTAAATAATTTTCGGTCTGATAAACATCAATTGCCAATTCTCCTTCTGGTTCTAACCATTCTTCTTTCTTTTCCTCTATTTTTTCGGGATTTTTTTGAAGAATTTCCTCTTTTATTTCTGGTACTTCAATTTCTTCAGCTTTAACTTTTTCTACCTTAGCTTCCGTCGGCCGAGCTTTAATTTTAAGTGATTTTGCTATTTTCGGTTTTGAAACCTTAGGAGCTTCTTTAACCTCTTCTTTTTTTTCTACTTTCTCTTTTTCTTCGCCGGTTTCTTCTACTCCCATTCCCTTTTTTAATTTTTCAAAAAAAGATTCCATAATAATTAATATTAATAAGTATCGTGTTAATTTATTTTACAAATACTTTTCATTTTTTGCAACTTTTTAAAACCGCAAGTTAGGAAAACAGCTAAACCAATTAAAATGGCTAAAGTGATTGAAAATTTTAATTCTCCCTTAACTTCCATAATAGCAAAATTATAAAGCCCGTGCAAGAAAATAGATATTGTCAGGCCGGTAAAAATTAGTTTTTTCGCCTTTTTCTTTTCAAAAATAGCCAGAGCCAGAAAATATCCAATCAACCCCGAACAAAGAGTATGCAAAAAGGTTGCTCCCAAAAAACGAAGAGCTGAAATTGAAATGGCTTTACCGATAAAAAGGCCGGGACCAAGAGGAAATAAAATCAAAACATTTTCCAAAGCCGCAAAACCTAAAGCAGCGATTATCATATAAAGCACAGCATCAATTGGTTCATCAAATTCAGCGCTGTTTAAAACCTTTTCTTTTACCACCAAATACTTTAAGACCTCTTCTATTAAAGCCGCTCCCAAAAAAGTATTCAAAATTGAAATCCAAATTGGCGAAAGGTTAAATTTTTCAATTTGGCTAAATAACCCCATCTCCCAAACAACCGCTGGCAGAGCTATCAGCATTCCGTAAAAGAAAATTTTTAAGACCATCGGATTTGATTCCGGGTGGACGTCTTTTCGCAAATAAAACAGAAGCCAGATTATGCTGGGTAAAACCCCAAAGATAATATAAAGAGGGTAACTTATTTGGGCCATTCTTCAACCATTAAACATTTTTTCTTATTTTTTATCGGCAATTTTTGATAAATTTCTTCAGTGATAAAAGGTATAAAAGGATGCAGAAGTTTTAAAGAAGTTAATAACACATATAATAACACTTTTTTCGTTTGGGATTTGGGATTTTTAATTTCTGCCTTAGATTTTTCTATATATTCGTCGCATAAATTATGCCAGAAAAAATCATAAATTAAATGCGAAGCCTGTCCAAATTCGAAATTCTGCAAATTTTTATTTAAGGCATTTATTGTTTTTTTAAGTTCTTTTAATATTTTTTTATCAGCCTCGTTAAAATTTTTAATATTTAATTTTCCCGCATCTAATTCAAAGTCTCCCAATTGCATTAAAATAAACCGGCTGGCGTTCCAGATTTTATTGCAGAATTTTTTACCCATCATTATATTATCTTCCACAAACTTTATGTCCTGCCCGCCCATAATCTGATAGGAGATACCAAACCTGGTTGCGTCTGCACCATATTTTTCTATAAGGATTACTGGGTCTATTCCTGTTCCCAAGGATTTTGACATTCTTTTTCCTTCTCTAGTTAAAACTGTAGGATGTATAAAAACTTCTTTAAATGGTATTTTGTTTGTAAATTCTTCACCGGAAAAAATCATTCTTACTACCCATAAATTGATAATATCTCTGGCCGTGCTTAAAACTGTTGTTGGATAAAATTCTTTTAAATCTTTTGTTTTTTGGGGCCAACCCATAGTGGCAAATGGCCATAAAGCCGAAGAGAACCAGGTGTCTAAAACGTCTTCTGATCCCTCAATCGGTATTTTATGACCCCACCATATTTGGCGGGAAATACACCAATCCCTTACATTTTTCAGCCATTCTAAATAGGGTTTTTTGAAATTTTCTGGATGAAATTTAATCTCTCCGTTTTTAATCGGCTTGATGGCAGTTTTTGCAAGTTCAGCCATTTTTAAAAACCATTGTTCTGAGGGGATTAATTCTATGGTTGAGTTACATCTATAGCATTTCGGAACTTGATGTGTATAAGGCTTTGTTTTTTCCAGAAGTCCTAAGTTTTGTAAATCAAATATTATTTTTTCTCTAGCTTCTTTTATCGATAAATCTTGATAAGGGGTAGGGGCTTCTCGTGTAATTTTTCCTATTTCATTAATAACTTGTATGGTCGGTAATTTATGACGCAAACCAATTTCGGCATCAGCGAAATCGTGCGCGGGAGTTACTTTTACAGCTCCGGTTCCAAAAGATACATCAACTAATCTATCTTCAACAATTGGAATTTCCCTATTTGTTAATGGTAAAATAGCTTTTTGACCTACAAAACTTTTATATCTTTCGTCTTTAGGATTTACGGCAATTGCCGCATCTCCAAGCATTGTTTCTGGTCGAGTTGTTGCGACAATAATAAATTTATTTTTATCCGATGTCAAAGGATATTTTATATACCACAAAGTTCCCGTTTCTTCTTTATATTCAACTTCCAAATCTGATAAAGACGTTTGGCATCTTGGGCACCAATTTACCACCCTTTTTCCTTTATATATCCACCCCCTTTTGTAATAATTTAAAAATACGGTTTTTACAGCTTCAGCATAATTTTCATCCATCGTAAATCTTGTTCTTGACCAGTCCATCGAACAGCCCAGTTTTTTAAATTGATCTAAGATAATATTTCCATATTTATTTTTCCATTCCCAGATTCTTTCAATTAATTTCTCCCTTCCAAGGTCAAAACGAGTTAATCCTTCTTTTTTTAGTTCTTTTTCAACAACATTCTGAGTGGCAATACCGGCATGATCGGTGCCAGGCAGCCACAAGGTCTTGAACCCCTGCATTCTTTTCCATCTGATTAAAATATCTTGTACTGTTGCATTTAAAGCATGACCCATATGCAAGGTCCCCGTTACATTTGGCGGAGGAACCACTATTGAGAAAGTTTTCTTGTTTTTTGTCGGAAGCTTATCGGGATTAAAAAAACCGCTCTTTTCCCAAAGATGATAGACGCGCCCTTCAACTTCAGATGGATTGTATATTTTAGATAAGATTTGTTTACTCATAAAAAATTTGATTTGGTTAAACGCTGCCCCGTACCAATTTTGCCGTCCTCTATTTCTAACAAATAAAAATAATAATTAAATTTTGGATAGAAATCCGCGATGGTCGGACCCGAATAGGGTTTTCCGAAGGAGAGACCATCGCCAAGGCATCTCTTCGTAAAATTGGTGCGGGGTTTTGTCTTCAACCATTTTCGGGTCGTAAGTTTTTGGAAGTTCCATGATATTTTGTTATTATAACTTTTGGCTTGATTTTTTTCAATTTTTTAATTAAGATATGCTATATTAATTATAAAAAGACGCCCCATATCGGAGAGGGGTCGGGAGAACCATTCGGTTCTTCCGTGTAGGAAAATATTAAAAACTGAGGGTTTTTAAAGAGCGGCGAAGTGGAACGAACCGCGACTTAATTTAGTGCTACCACTGGCCCCATCGTCTAGCCTGGTCTAGGACGCCGGGTTTTCATCCCGATAACACCAGTTCGAATCTGGTTGGGGCCGCATGCTAATTGATTACTTAAATCTCTCTCGGGCTCAAGACCTCAAAAATTCTAAAGAAAGAATTTTATATCGTTGCCTGGAAGTCCTGCCAGGATTTTTATCGTTTGGGACCTTGGGGGTTGTTTTTTTACTCTCTCGGTTGATACCTGTCGCAGTGGCTGTTTTTATTATTATTTTTGACCTTTATTGGCTGCTCCGAATTGTCTTTTTATCTTTTCATCAAATTTCCAGTTTTTTTCAAATGAAAAAAAACCTGAAAACAAATTGGTTGGAAAAACTTCGTCAATTAACAATAAATAATAAACAATTAGCAATAAAAAATTGGCAAGACATTTATCATTTGATAATTCTGCCAATGTATAAAGAAGACATTGAAATAGTCAGGACTACTCTTCGGTCCTTAGTTGATTCAGAGTATCCAAAAGAGAATTTTATTGTTGTTTTAGCTACCGAAGAGAGGGCAGGCGAGGGCGTTCAGGAAACGGTAAAAAAAATTGAAAAAGAATTTTCAGAAAATTTTTTTAAATTTTTAATTACCTGTCATCCCAAAGATATTCCCGGCGAAATTGCTGGTAAGGGCTCAAATATTGTCTGGGCTCAAAAAAAAGTCAAGGAAGAAATTTTAAATAAGCTATCAATTCCGTCTGAAAACATTATTGTTTCCAATTTTGATATTGATACCAGGCCTTATCCTCAATATTTTTCTTGTTTAACCTATCACTATTTAACTGCTAAAAAACCCTTGAAATCAAGCTATCAACCCATACCGGTTTACAATAACAATATCTGGGAGGCGCCGGCTTTCTCTCGGGTAATCGCCACCTCCGGAACCTTCTGGCAGATGATGCAACAAGAGAGGGCAGAGCAATTGGTTACTTATTCTTCCCACTCTATGCCATTTAAAACGTTAGAAGAAGTAGGTTATCCTTCAAATTTAGTTTCCGATGACTCCCGAATTTTTTGGAAATCCTATCTTTTTTACAGCGGAGATTACCGAGTTGTTCCCATGCATTATCCAGTTTCAATGGATACGGTTATGGCTAAAACCCTCTTTAAAACAATAGTTAATCAATACCGGCAGCAGAGGCGTTGGGCCTCGGGGGCAGAAAATATTCCCTATTTAATTTTCGGCTTTTTAAAAAATAAAAAAATTTCTCTTTTTGAGAAACTTCGTCATACATATATCACCCTGGAAGGATTTTGGTCTTGGGCGACGGTCGCCCTTCTGATTTTCTTTTTGGGCTGGTTGCCAATAATTTTTGGCGGAGAAAAATTTAATATCACCCTTCTTGCCTATAATCTACCGCGGTTAACTAGCAACTTAATGAGTATAGCCATGATTGGAATGTTTGTTTCAGCTGCCATTTCCTTGCTTTTGTTACCTCCTCGGCCAAAAAATTACTCTAAGTTAAAAAATCTCTCAATGATTTTTCAATGGATATTATTACCCCTGACTTTAATTTTTTTTGGCACTTTTCCCGCCTTGGACGCCCAAATCAGATTGATATTAGGAAAACCGCTCGATTTCTGGGTAACCGAAAAAACCCGTAAGAATTGATACTGATATACAAGCGTTATTATTCAAGGTGTATTCTTTGACGAAGTTCTACTAATCTTTCCTTTAATAAAGGATGTTTTTTTAATTCCGGGTCTTCTTCTAAAATTTCCTTAGCGTCATTTCTGGTTTTTGAGACCAAAATTGTATCCGTTAATGAAGCCATGGCTAAATCCGGTATTCCCCATTGCCTTTGACCCGTAAAATCTCCCGGCCCTCTGATTGCTAAATCTTTTTCCGCTAACTCAAAACCATTGTCACAGGTAATGAGGGCGCGTAGTCGCCGGTTATAAATTATACCGGGATTATCGGCGAATAAAAAACAATAAGATTGAAAATCAGACCTTCCCACTCTGCCGCGGAACTGGTGTAATTGGGCTAAGCCGAATTTTTCTGAACCTTCAATCATCATTACCGAAGCATTAGGAATATCCACTCCCACCTCAACAACCGAAGTTGAAACCAAGATATCAATTTTTTTGTCTTTGAAATTCCGCATTACTTTTTCTTTTTCTTCGGTTTTCATTTTTCCATGAAGCATGTCAATTCTTAAATCGGGGAAAATTTCTTTTGAAAGCTTTTGATATTCTTCTTTTACTGCCTTTACTTCCATCCACGAAAAAGCTCTTTCATCTAACAGGAATCCTTGCCCTTCCATAGCTTTCTTGTCCGCCGAAGCTGCTTCCTTCGCCGAAGTAGGTTCGGCTACGGAGGCCGAGTCAGCGAAGGCGGAAGCGGAGGAGGGTTCAATGCGCGGGCAAATTACAAAAACTTGGCGACCCTCTTTAACCTGCTGACGAATGAAGTTGTAAATTTCTTTTTTTTCTTTTGGTTGAATAATTTTTGTGATTATTTTTTTTCTGCCTTTTGGTAATTCATCAATAACCGATAAATCTAAGTCGCCGTAAATAGTCAGGGATAAGGTGCGGGGGATAGGAGTGGCAGTCATTGAAAGCAAATGTGGGATAATTTCTTTTTTTCTACAAAGAGCAGCTCTTTGTTCTACTCCGAAGCGATGTTGCTCATCAATGATAACTAAAGCTAAATTATTAAATTGGAGAGGAGTTTTTGATTTGGTTTTGGGCGTCGTGTCTTGGATTATGGCATGGGTGCCGATTAGAATATCAATTTCTTTATTTTTCACCTTTTCTAAAAGTTCTTTTCGGGTAATTTCTCCTTTGTTTTTCGTGGCTTTAATAAGGGAGGATTGTCCGGTTATTAAGCCAATTTTAATATTAAATTTTTCTAAAAGATTGGTTATAGTTTTAAAATGCTGTTTTGCCAAAATTTCGGTCGGCGCCATAAAAGCAACCTGATATCCGGATTTTGTTACGTTTAAAGCCGCCATTGTCGCTACTACTGTTTTTCCAGAACCGACGTCCCCTTCCAGTAATCTGTTCATCGGTTTTGATTTTTCCAAATCTTTTAATATTTGCCAGGCAGACTTTTTTTGGGCATTGGTTAATTTATAGGGAAGATTTCCAGTAAACTCTTTTATCAGTTCAAGATTTAAAGGAACGGCCACTGCCCTTTCTTTATTTAATTTCATTCTTTCCCTTAGGACAAAAAGAGAAAGAAAAAATAATTCCTCAAAAGCAAATCTTTTTCTCGCTTCTTCAGCAAGTTTCAAAGAATCGGGAAAATGGATTTGCCAAAGGGATTTTTGGAAAGGTAGAAAATTATATTTTTTAGTTATTTTTACTGGAAGGGGGTCAGAAATTTGATTTTTTAGTTTTGCGAGCAGTGGCTTTACAATAAACCTCAACCACTTTGACGACAACCCTTCGGTTTCAGGATAAACAGGGATAAGGCCGCCGGTATGATTCAAATCGAACTCAACTTCTTTGTAGTTTTCAGGAATTTTTTCATAAGCGGGATTGGAAAAATATCTTGCGCTTTTTTTACCTTTTACTTTTCCAGCAAGACACACGAAAGTTTCTTTCTTCAAGGTATTTATAAGGTAGGGTTGGTTGAACCAGAGCGTTTTTATTTTTCCGCTTTCGTCTTCCACGGTCGCCTGTGTCAGCGTCATCTTTCTGTGAAAGGCGCGGAAAACGCGGATGTCCGTGATTTTTCCTTGTACTGAAAACGGGCCGCCTTCTTCGGCTTGGGAAATGGGAATCAGGTTTGAAAAATCCTCATAACGGTGAGGAAAATGAAAAAAAAGGTCGCGGACAATTTTAATCCCCAACCTTTTTAACCTTTTTTGATATTGGGGTCCAATCCGCGGAATTTCTTCAATAGGAGTGGTTAAATTCATAAAGAGTTATTTTTAATTGTGTCCCCGGAAGGAGTCGAACCTTCATCAGAGGCTCCGCAAGCCACTACTCTGTCCATTGAGCTACGGGGACAAAGCTTCTTTAAAATACCATAATTTTATCATAAATTCAACTTGTCGAAAATACAAATTTTGGATATAATGGAGATATGGCAGAGAAGATTAATTCCAAACGGGTTTTATTTCCTACGAGCAAACAGAGAGATTTTATAGATGGTGCCCTGCAAAAACTCTCCGTCGCGCAAATGGCAAAGATTTGCGACCTTTCGGAAAGGACTATTCGTGACTGGCGTAGAGAAAAGTTTTTGATGGATTTCACGGCTTTGAAGAAAATCTGCAGAAAAATCAATATTCCCTTACCGACGAACATAAAACTTAAGGATAAATATTGGTATGGACTTAAAGGGGCTTCAGCTGGCGGTAAAGCAAGGTGGAAAAAATACGGAAGAATTGGGAATAATGGTTACAGAAAGAAAAAATGGCGAGAATGGTGGGGAAGGGAGGGAAAATATAAACTGCATAAAATTTTTAATTCTCCAAAACCAATAGAAGAACCTAATCTGTCAAGCGATCTCGCAGAATTTGTAGGAATTATGCTTGGAGACGGTGGTCTTTCAAAATATCAGGCTTACATCACTCTTCATTCTCGAGATGATAAGGAATATGGCAAGTTTGTTAGCGATTTAATCAAAAAACTATTTAATGTTCCCATCCATTTTTTTTACAGGAAAAAAGATTCAACGCTTCGCTTGGTGATTTCAAGGATCAATTTGGTTAATTTCTGCAACAAGATAGGACTTAAGACCGGCAATAAAATAAAACAACAAATCGATGTACCCGATTGGATTAAGAAGGAAAAAAAACTTTCAATTGCGGCCCTCCGTGGATTGTTTGATACCGATGGTTGTATTTTCCGCCATAGATATAGAGTGAAAGGCAAAAACTATAATTATAACAAAATTTCATTTACTTCCCATTCTTTGCCCCTGATTAATTCAATATTTGAAATGATAAAACATCTCGGGATAAAAGCTAGAATCACTAAAAGTAATTGGGACGTAAGGATAGATGCGCAAAAAGATGTAAAAAATTATTTAAAAATTATTGGATTTCATAATAGGAAAAATTTGAAAAAAATAAAGAATTAATATACTATCGTCTTAGAGGAGGAGTACCCAAGAGGCTTACGGGGGCACGCTGCTAATGTGCTAAGGGAGAAATCCCTTCGTGGGTTCGAATCCCACCTCCTCCGCCAACACATTTTACTATCGATAGACCCGAATGCCCTTATTTTGTGAGGGTTTCCGGAAATCGATATTAATCAAAAAAGTTCGACCCATTCGGGATTCGAACTTTTTTGTTTCAAAAGTTGAATTTGACAGGAAGTAGCAGAGTTGAAAAGAAAAATCGCCAAAGAAACGATTTTTGATTAGGACATTAGTTTATTGACTTCCGTTTTCGTTCAGCATATAATATCAATATATATTGATATTCACTGCAAATATATGAAACTAAAATGCTGTAAAAATAAAAAAGCTAAGGACGGATTAAAAAAGACTGTTGATTTTTTAAAAGCAATCTCCGAAGAAAACCGCCTTCTTATTTTGTGTTTATTGAAAAAAGGAGAAATGTGCGTTTGTGAAATATGGCAGTATCTTAACCTGCCGCAGAACCTTGTTTCCCATCACTTAAAAGTTCTAAAAGATTTCGGACTGATCAAATCACGTCGGGAAAGTACAAAAATTATTTATTCCCTGAATCAAAAAAATAGCAAAAAATTTATTTCCTCATTGTCCCACTTTATCAAATAACCATAAAAATATGATTATCAAAATCTTGGGCTCTGGCTGCCCCAATTGTCAGAAATTAGAAGCTAATGCTAAAAAAGCGGTGGAAGAGCTTGGACTAAAAGACGTTCAAATAGAACATGTTTATGAAATAGATAAAATTATAGAATACGGCGTAATGTCGACTCCTGCTATTGTTATTGATAAAGAAGTCAAAGCCGCTGGCAGAATTCCCGACGTTGAAGAAATAAAAAGCTGGCTTAAATGAGTTTATGAAAAAAGAAATCAATATCTTTATTTTTCTGGTTGGACTGTTTCTGCTGTTTTACTTTATGCCGATGAGTTCGGCTTTGTTCACTGGCGCTATTTTGTCCGGATTCAAGCTTTTGAATGAATATGCCCGCCAGCATGTTTTGACTTGTTTAGTGCCCGCATTTTTTATTGCCGGCGCAATCTCGGTTTTCGTTAAAAAGGACTTTATACTGCGTTATTTGAGCGGTCAGACTAAAAAATATATTTCTTATTCTTTGGCTTCTATTGCCGGAACGATTTTGGCCGTATGCTCCTGCACGATTCTGCCGTTGTTCGCAAGTATCAGAAAAAGAGGGGCTGGCCTTGGCCCTGCTATTACCTTCCTGTTTTCTGGCCCAGCCATAAATATTGCCGCCATATTTTTAACCATGTCTGTCTTGGGAACAAAGATTGGTCTGGCGAGAGCCATTTCCGCCATTTCGCTTTCAATTTTAGTGGGTCTTTCCATGCAGGCCATATTCAGGGAAAAAACCGAAAAAGGCAATTTTTTTGTCGAGAACACCGACCAACCTTCATATGGCAAAATGACCGTTTTGATTTTCATACTAACAATGGTTGGCGTATTAGTGGTTAACGGATTGCAGATTAATCCCGTGCTTAAATACGTGTTAATGGCAGTTTTGACTGTCGCGGCCGCCGCTATCGCCTTGGCTAAATTTCAAAAGCAGACAAATAAAGAATGGCTCAAAGAAACTTGGTCTTTTACTAAAATGCTTTTGCCCATTTTGTTTATCGGCGTGTTTATCGCGGGTTTTATTATGCCGTTCTTGCCCCAGGAATTAATCCAAAAAATCGTTGGTTCAAATTCGGTTTTCGGCAATTTAATTTCCGCTATTTTCGGCGCTTTCATGTATTTTTCCACTTTGACCGAAATTCCGATACTTCAGGCGCTGATTGCCAAAGGCATGAGCCAAGGGCCAGCCTTAGCCTTGCTTTTAGCTGGACCTTCTTTGAGTTTGCCAAACATGCTGGTCATAAGAAAAGTTTTGGGGACTAAAAAAACCGCCGCCTATGTTTTGTTGGTCATATTTTATTCAACGGTCGCAGGATTAATATTTGGTAAATTATTTTAAATAAACTAAATAAACAATGAAAAAATCAATTATCGTAATTTTAATCGGCGTAGTTGTCATTGGCCTGTTGTTTTTCATCTTTAAAAATAATAATCAACCATCAACGGCGCAGGTTTCGGATAATTTAACTTCAAAGACCCAGAATAGCGAAGAAAAACAGCCAGCAGAGAAAATTGAAGTCGTACACTTTCACGCCACTCAGCAATGCTGGTCGTGTATTACGGTCGGAGAATATGCTCTTAAAACCATTAAGGAAAAGTTTCCCGAAGAATATAAAAATGGCACTGTTGTTTTCAAGGATATAAACGGCGAGCTGGCAGAGAACAGGGATATAGTTATGAAATATCGGGCGGGCGGCTCATCTCTTTTTATTAACGCTATAAAAGGCGGTGTTGATAATATTGAAGAAGATGTGACGGTTTGGCGGCTCGTTACGAACGAGGATCAATATATAAATTATCTTCAGAATAAAATTAACAACCTTTTAGGTAAGTAATAAAATGGATTTTATTAATTATTTAATTGATTCGTATAATATCCCGCTGCTTGCCGCTTTTCTTTTAGGTGTTTTGACTTCTATTAGTCCCTGTCCTTTGGCTACTAACATTACGGCCATCGCTTATATTTCCAAAGAAATAAAAACGGTCAAAAACACTCTGTTAAGCGGCTTATTTTATACCTTGGGCCGCGGTATCAGCTATACGCTGCTGGCCACTCTAATTTATTTTGGTTTGTCTTCGTTTCAGATTTCAAAGATATTTCAGGGCTGGGGAGATAAGGTTTTGGGGCCGATTTTAATAATTATTGGATTGATAATGTTTGGGATAATTAAAATCAATTTCAATAAAGGCGGAGAGAAAATTGAAAAAATAAAAATTTGGCTGTCGCAAAAAGGATATATCGGCTCTTTGCTTTTAGGTGCGCTATTCGCTTTGGCTTTTTGTCCCTACAGCGGAGTACTATTTTTCGGTGCCTTGATTCCCTTAACCTTAAAATCTGCCGAAAGTCTATTGTTGCCGCCTATTTTTGCTTTGGGAACCGGATTGCCGGTGATAATCTTTTCTTTCTTAATAGCTTTTTCAATGCAAAAAGTCAGCCAAGCATTTCAAGTCGTCCAAAAAATTGAAAAAGTAATGAGGCAGGCAGTGGCGGTTATTTTTGTCGGAGTGGGAATTTATTATACGCAGTATCTTGTAAAATATCTAATTAATTTATGAAAATTTACAACTTAAACGAAAAAATTATCTTTTCCGATGAAAAGCCCATTAAGAGGCATTTTCTCAACGCCAAAGGCTTTCACGCCGCTTTAATTTGCTTAAAATCGGGGGTGGAAATACCGTCTCATCCCGAAGATTACGGCGTGCTTTTAACCGTTCTTGAAGGCAAGGGAATTTTTACCGATATCAACGGAGAATCCACTTTAGTGAAAAACCAAAGCATCTATATGAAAAAGGACGAGATAAGAGGCATAAAAGCGATAGAAAATTTGGTTGTTCTTGGAATTCAAGACAGGCCAAAAATTAAAAAATAGAAATAACAACTAAATAAAATTTAAAGTTATGACAAACAATCAAGATCAAAAATTCGCCAAATTCCACGGCGTGGATCGGGAACAAATCCAGTGGAATCCGGTTATTGACGAATCAAAATGCATCGGTTGCGGAATGTGCGCCACTTCTTGCGGACGAGGAGTGTATAAGTTTGATTACGAAAACAAAAAGTCAAAAGTTGCCAATCCGACCAATTGCATGGTGGCCTGCATTACCTGCGCCAACCTTTGTCCAGTTGGGGCCATCAGTTTTGTAAAAGACGGCGATACGCCAAGAGGTAAGGCGCAAAAGATAGTTGGTGACTTTCAGCTTCTTATTAAAGCAAAAGAAGAATTAGAAAATAAAAAAGAGGAATTAAAATTTTAATTGCCATGAAGAATAAAGTTATTATCCCTACAATTTTATTTATAGTCGTTTTTATTCTTTCTATTGTTGTGCTTCTCCAAAATAAAGAGAATGATTTACCGGATAATAATACCCAAGACAACCAACAGACAGAAGAAAGCCAGACGGTTCTTTTTTACGGAGACGGTTGCCCGCATTGCGCCATAGTGGAAGATTACATTAAAGAAAATAATATAAAAGAGAAACTGTCTTTTGGAGAAAAAGAGGTTTATTACAACCAAAACAACGCTAACGACTTGGCGCAAAAAGCGCAAATGTGCGGCATTTCAACCGATTCAATTGGCGTTCCGTTTCTGTGGGATGGCTTAAAATGTTATGTCGGCGATCAGGAGATAATAGATTTTTTCAATGAAAAAATAAATCAAAAATAATATGAAAAAACTATTTCTTTATTTTGCGGCGATCCTCGGGCTGATTCTCGTTTTTACCGAAAAAGCCCTGGCAGTTTGCCCGATCTGCACCATTGCCGTTGGAGCGGGGGTGGGTTTGTCTCGCTGGCTTGGAATAGATGATTCCATAACAGGGCTTTGGGTCGGAGGATTGACCGTTTCAATGATCACCTGGACGATAAGCTGGCTTGATAAGAAAAATATCAGATTCAGGGGCAGAACGGCCGTCACTATTCTGGGTTATTACTCTTTGATCGTCGTTCCGCTATATTTTATGGGAATCATGGGCAATCCGCTGAGCACGTTATGCGCCTGCGGCATATTGGATAAATTGTTGCTCGGTATTGTCGCCGGAAGCTTTGGCTTTTGGTTCGGCGCCAGCTGGTACTATTATCTTAAAGAAAAAAATCAGGGCAGGGCATATTTTCCCTTTCAAAAAGTCGTCATGCCCGTCAGCCCGTTAATTTTATTAAGCATTATTTTTTATTTTTTAATCAAATAATCATATGAACAACGAAAACAACAATCAAAATCCGATAAAAAATCTTAATGAATTTATCCAAAAGGTGGATGAGATGAAAAAGCAGGACAAGATGGATTTGTCTTCCGATCAGGATTTGAGCATTGCCATAATGAATCTGGTGAGTATTGAAGAGCACTTCTTTTTTACTGGAGCAAAAACAGGAAAGAAGGAGTATTATGATTTACTAAACGAAGCTCGTTCAATGCGCAAAGAATTGCTTAAAAAAATCATCAAAGAATATGAAGGCGAAGTCTGGTGTATTTCTAAACACTTGCTTGCCGCTTCAATGCGATTAATGGAAGTCGGCACAAAACAGTTGGGAATGGGTAAAAAAGACGAAGCCTATGATCTTTTCGGAAAAGCATATAATCTTTACTCGCTTTTTTGGGGATTGAATATGAAGTTAATAAAGACAGACGATATTAAGAAGATTGACGATAATGCTTTAAATAAACATGACAAAGAGAAAAAGGGGTTTATAGGCAAGCTTGGAGAATTAGTTAGAAAAGCCATTGACTGCTGTATTGAATAAGCACGGTTTTTTAGAATGATCATTCTAAATTTCTATAAATTCGCGATGAACAGACTGAGCTAATGAGATCTGTTTTTTTTATGATACCAGCGTGATTGTTTTATCTTTATAAATCAACTTGCTTTGCAATAGCGCGAGCAGTTCTCTTTTCTCTGTGATGCTTCCTTCCTGCAAAACATATTTAGCATACGTCCTTACATCAATTTTCTTTACCGGCACGTCTTTATTCGGCTCCATGCCGAGTACAGACTCTTGAAATTTATTATAGCGTTCAACCTCTGCCTCTAATTTAAATCTCATTCCAAGCTTATCTATTTCTACCTGATCAATAATCTTTAAAAGCTCTTTAATCAATTCTTCTTCTCTGATATAGATATTTTTGCAGTATTTATCTTTGCCGCGCGTACAGCCGTAATAAATATATCTGGCCATGGTTCCGTCTTTAAGGGTTTTATATTTTTCCTCTCCGCTTACTCCTGAGCCGCAGTATCCGCAAGTCATTAATTTCGTAAAGGCGAATTCTTTGGTTTTTCTCACTCGATGTTCACGCTCAAGTTGCTCTTTCGCTTTCTCAAAGAGTTCTTGATCAATAATCGGCTTGTGTTTGCCTTGGTACCAATTGCCGCTGTTTTTGGGATATTCAAACATCCCATAATAAAACGGGCTGTCTAGGGCGCGGTAAATTCCGCTTAAAGTCAGCGATTTGTTTCCTCTTGTTTTGAAATTCAATTCGAATTTCAGCCAGTGGAATATTTTTCTGCCGCTCCATCTCTCCAAAGCCACTTTTTCAAACATCTGTTTTACAATCGGCGCTCTTTCGGCATCAACAACAACCTGACACTTTTTATCCATATTCTTTTGATTCAGATATCCTAACGGTGCCATACCCGGCCATAATCCCATTTCAACTCTTGTCCGAAGTCCGCGTTTTACGTTAATACCTCTGTTGTCATTCTCAAGTTTCGCCTGCGATCCCAAAATCATCAGCAGGAATTTTTCATTCGGGTTATTGCTGAATCGCTGACCATAGGTTCTGATATCAAGAAGAAGTTTTTCGTCCATCAAATCAACAATTGCACCAAGATCGCCTGCATTTCTACTGATACGATCAGGCGCCCAGGTAAGAATGCCGGTGAATTTTCCCTGACGGATATCTTCCAGCAGTTCATTAAAAATCGGCCGTTGACCGTTTGTTTTGGCGGAATGGCTTTCGCGCTTAATTTCCAAAATATCCAGTCCTTCTCTTTCGGCCAGCTGGATCATTTCTTTGACTTGCGAGTCAATGGAAAGCACCTGCCGTTCCTCGGATTCGGTTGATTTCCTCGCGTAAAGGCAGTATTTGACCTTTGGTGGGACCTGCTGATTTTGGGTTAAAGCCCCATTAACCCCTTGGGTGTTTGCGTATTCCATACAAGTCAATGAATGACGCAGACCCGGCGGGGCGTCCAGACTGCCTAGTCGGCAAGCTGTTGATAACTCAAAACCTTAAAATATCCGTAATTTTGCCATTACCAATAAGGATCATAGTTGGGTATTTCTTGTTGAGGCATATCTTCGTAGTAGGTAAAGTCGTTTTCCATTTTCTTTTCGACAAGGGCCGCATAGCGGTGAACATCGGCGGCGTGAGAAGTCCAATTATGATATGGGACTTCTTTAAAGATATTTCGTTTCTCGTCCCACTCCCTTTTATATTGACTAATCGCGTCAAGCCATAATGAACATTTTTCTTCATCAATCCAAAGCTTATCAAACATAAACTTTCCTGCCTGAATTCCGTCATCAATCTTGGTTTTTGGATCAATAACACTGAAATCAACGCCAAGATCTTTTGCATAATCTATCCTTGCTTTTCCGTTGCTTGCTTCCCGGGTGTTTATGTCGTGCGGCGCAAAATGTTTTCCGTAGATATACTCTTTTCTTTTTACCGCAAGAACCGCCTGATCGATTCCGTCGCTTTCAGCACCATTCCAGTAATCGATCATGTAGATTATACCTCCTACGCGCTGGTAGAAACCGATAGCCATTGCTGGTCCTACTCCAATATCCCATACAGTGTATACTTTTTGATCACGCCGAAAAGGAATAATCGCAATTCTCCCTTCTTTCCGCGCGCGATTAATCTCCTCAGCATAAACAGCTCCCTTCACGGCAGAATCAAACGAACAGTAAAGTTCCTGCATAAATTCTTCCCGCGACATATCCTTTTTAGATTTTTCAATCTCTTCCTTATCAATAACACCGGTATCGTCTATTGTAAGGTGACGGGTAAACCAATCATCATCGTTTTTATGTGCTTCGAACAGCCGATAAAATTCGTTTTTGCCCTGAGGTGTTCCGATCCAAATCGCATATCCTTCATTTTCAAGAAGTGTCGGCCGTATTACTTCCGTAAAGATGTTGCTCGGCTGCATGCCGTATTCATCAAACACCACGCCGCTTAGACCCATACCTCTTAGGCTGTCAGGGGTTTCTGCGCCGTACAGCGTTATTTTTGATCCGCCAGAGAATGTTACTGACAATTCTGATTCCCGGCATATAATATTCGGAATGAATTTCGTATAATCCTTTAAAATTCCCCAGGCAACATTCTTAGCCATTTTATAAGTTGGGGCGATATAGGCGTAATACGTCCCTCGTTTAGTCAATGCGCTTCTTATCAGAAAGTTCAGTGCCGCAGTGGTCTTTCCGGCGCGGCGATGAACCACAAGCACCATCCAGCGCTTGTCAGTGTCGTGAAATGGGATTGCCCATTTCCGCGGCACATAAGGACATGTTATTTTCTTTGTCATAAACCTAGTGTTTTTGTTTATACAAGAATGAGACTTCTACCGGCTGGTCAATCTCAATCTTGGTTTTATTAAATTTGGGGTGACGCTTTTCGAGCCAATAGTGGATTGCCGGCCAATGTTTATCTTTCATCATGGATAGTAGTTGATGTTCGCTGAGATCGTTGAAAAGATCTTCACCCTCCAATATTGCTTTATCGGCAGACTCTTCAAACTCTTTATCTTCTTCTCGCCATCGATAATAGGTTTGTCTTCCGACCCCGGCCTTTTCGCATGCCACCTGAACGATCGGATAGTGACGCAGTTGTTCAAGAACAGTTTCTTTTTCTTTTGCCTGCCGATTCGCAATAGTTTTCTGTTTTTTAGGATTGTTCATAGAATTTTCTTTGGCTTTTGGCCGGTTAGTTTTGTCCAGCGTCGCTTGATCACCTCACAATAAACCGGCGACTTTTCCATCAGGCAGCATCGCCGTTTCATTTTTTCTGCGGCAATTAAAGTCGACCCGCTGCCGCCGAAGGGCTCAATGATTAGATCATCTCGTCTAGTTAGAACTTTAATGTAAGGAATCAGGATTTCTATCGGTTTACAACCGAAGACAATTCCTTGGCCTGAGTGCTTGGCGTCATCGGCATTAAAGACGATGTGGTCTGTTGGACAGATTTTTTTTCCTTTTTCGTATCCTTCCCAATGCGGTTTGCCGGCAATTGCATACAGTGCGGTTTCGTATTCGTTTTGGAGTTCATCTGTTTCCGGTTCAAGATTAAACTGCATTTTCTTTGAGGCTCCAACCATGGCAATATCGTGCTTCGAAAAAAATTTATACTTTGCGGCAAATCCCTGCGTACGGTTAGGCAGATGCCAGACCAGTATGTTTTTTACCTTCCAATATTTTTCCATCTCACCCCAAACGAGTCGGATGTTCTTCCAATTCTCATAAACAATAATATGGAAGTCCGGCTTGGCAATCTTCGCTATATTTGCCATCCACTTTTCAGTAAAATCTGGGGGTAAAACATCGGTACCGAGATATTTTCGGTTTCGCTTAAACCCGAACCCCGACCCTTTACCTTTGTATTTAGTATGGAGATAATCCAAAATGTACGGAGGGTCAGTGAAACACATATCCGCTTTTTCATCTTTCATTAGTTTTTCGATATTCGTTCGGATGGTTGAATCACCACACATTAGGCGATGCGGCCCGAGCTGATACTCGTCACCGTTTTTAACTGTGATATTCTTGATGTCCAGTTTTGCGAGTTCTTTCTCTAAATCAAACTCTTCCGGTATATCCTCAACCGCGAATATGTCATCCAGTTCTTCCGAAGAAAAACCAATATCTGCCAAAAACGATTCTTTGAAGTTTGTCAGCAAATCCCAATCAAATTCTCCGGTATTCTTGTTGAGTCTTATATTAAGCTCTTTTTCTTTCTCGATGTCCGGAATATTGAGGTACACGACCGGTATCTCGGCTATCCCGATTTCTTTGGCAATCGACAAACGAAAATGTCCGCCGATTACAACTCCTTTCCTTTCAGGAGCGGAGTTCGCGATAATGGGATCTACAAAGCCGTATTTTTTAATGCTCGCTTTGAGATGTTTTACAGCTTCTTTGTCCCACTTTCGCGGGTTATATTCCGATAATCTGAGTTGATTTACCGGAACATAAACTATATTAAGCTTTTCTTTTCGCATGGTTTTTAAGATTGTTAATTATTAATCGATTTATTCCGATTGATATCGACCACGCGGTATAGAACCGTATCAATCTGCAGAACAAAAAACAGGGAATACATTGCGCATTACCTGTTGTCTTAAACAAAAATCCGGAAAGGAAGTCGCAAACACAAATGGGCGCATTGATGCACAATGTTTGGCAATTTCCTTCCCGGATTTTTTACTAGATCGCTTTCGAGTAAATTACCGGATATCCCTGTTAATGTTCTGTATTTTTAGTATAGCACAAATAACCTCTGTCAACAACCCCCCGTTGGCAACTCCGCTTTACAATTTTGGTGTTTGAGCTAAGGTACGGTGGACGCAAGCGTCAAAAAGGAGTAAAATTTAAATATAATTTAATATAGTCGCCTAAACTTGTTGGTTTTCCAACAGGCATGGTGCAAAAACTCGGTAAGAGATACTAAGCTCGTCGTCAGAGCTACTCTTACCGAGTCATATCCCGAAAGGGGTATGGGTAGCCGAAAGGCTATCGCTGGCGGCGAGCTTTGTGTTTTCCGCTAGAGAAACAAAATGTATGGAAAAATTCATAATCATCATTTTATTTATCCTTGGCGTGTTATTCTCTAATGCTTCGCATATTCCCCAATGGCTGTTGCTTTGCGCTGACAAACCCAAACATCCTCAATGGAAAACATACGGAGTTATTGCGGGTATAATTTGGATTTTATTGTTAATTTTAGCAATATGAATAGTAATTTTTTAAAACTAAATCAAAAAGGTTTTATTCAAATACCGGTGTTTATAGTTATAATTGCAGGAATTTTAGTTATTGGAGGAGTTAGTTATTTCGGAATAAAACAACATCAAAATAATCAAAATAAAAATAATGCAGAAGAAAAATACCAGGAACCACAAAATAATATTACTGCGCCGGAAGAGCCGACAGAAATTTCCGGAGAAGGATCTTACAGTATAACCCTGGAAACTAGCCCAAGCATACAAAGAAGAGAAGCAACGTTCAGAATTAAATTAAAGAATTTGAATGTAGAACCATTTATTACAAACTTAGGAACGGACAGCTGTAATATTACTGATTCAAAAGGACAAAAGTACCTCGCGGCCTTCACAAGCGAAATTAAGCTTAAAAAGGCATTGCTTCCGGGGGAAGAGGCATTGATTGATATTATAAGACAAGGGTTGGGAACTTCTTTTATTCAGGAAGGAGAAGTAGCTTGTGCGAAAGAAGGCATTTATCCCAATGCCTTTGTAGAAGATAATTTTAAATGCATTTACAACAGTTCGGGAGAATGCGTTTGTGAAAATTTAGGAGATTTAAAAATTAATGATTGTATTTTCCGCATAACGACAGACGGCAAAATAGCATCTAATAACTGGGGTAAATATCCGCTGACAGTAACTATAGAAAAGTAAGCGGCTCTTCAAGAAGAGATAAGCGGCCATAAGCGCAGAATAAATGCGCTTTTTTCTTGTCATTTATCGGGAAAATTTATATAATTTTCTTATATGGCAAGAGAACACCGGGATTGGCATCCCAAGTTTAAAGAATACATGAAATTTATTGTGAATCACCCTCATTACAAAGGGATGCCTTTCTTATACAAAAATAATGGAGAAATAAGGTGGATTGTTGCACGAAGCAGTGAAAAGGGGTTGGCTCGACTGAAATGGTGGGACAATAAGCGTAAAGAGCTGAGGATCAAAAAAGAGGGTGCTTGGATATCAAAAACCGCACGAGCTATACATCCTTCTGGAGAAAAACCCTGCCAAATATGCGGCAAGGTTCTGAAACTTGATTATGTTTATCCAAACAAAAAAGGAGGACTTAGTCCTGGAGCCATGAGTAATGCGCCCGACAGACTAGATGGTTTCCATAGCTATAACCTATGTTGCAGAAGTAAACAGGATACGGGAAGGCATAAGAGTAATCTTGCAAGATATGGTGAAGACCGACGCGCTTATGAAAACTGGTCGGATGGCGACTGGAAAGCGGCTAGTTGGCTGATGAAAGAATTTCAAAAACATGGTGTAAGTCCTGATCACTTGGGGCCAATTTCTCTAGGTTTCAAACATAGACCGAAATTCAGACCTCTAACTCAATCTGCAAATTCAGCCAGAAATAACAGAATGACATATGAGGATGTTTCGCTATTAATTAAAGACGAAAAAGATGAAGAGGTTATTTCCGCACATTCAAAAGCTTTGTGGAGTTTATTAAAAAATCGTGTGAAAAACGATGATGATGCTCTGAAGTTAAGTAAGCTTATGAGAGAGAATATGCATTTTATTCTTTCCATCTTTTCCTATATAGCAGAACGGGGCCATAAAAGTTTTCTTATCAAGAATTTTCTTCATCCTGAATATGCCAATTATTCAATAAGGTTTAATGGCTTCGATCCCAAAACTGGTTATTATAAGGAAATGATTAAGACCGAGGGAAATAAGAAGCAATATAAGAATAACGCAATACGGTATATTCGAATCTCTTTTGAATCATTGTTGCAATATTCAACAAAGAAAAACAGACACCTTAAAAAATGGATGACCGACGAAATGGAGGAAAATCTGAGTCAGATAGTAAATCTCTTAAAGTCTAAGGCTGAAAAACCGGCGTTAAAAAAATTAAACGAGCTATTTGAGCTCGTTGCAAAAAACTTAGCAACAAAATTTAAGCCAGCAGCTTAATGTATTCGATAGGGCTTATTAAACCTCTAGCAAATTTTTGAAAAAGACTTTTTGGCTTAGCAACCAACGACACAACTTTATTGTCGTTGTTTGCCTCAACTTTGACTAAATCTCCTATGGCATCATCTGCTGTGATAAAATCACGTTCTTCTTTTATTAATGGTAATGGAAAATAATCTTCCGGATTTCCTTTTAATGTTCCAATAATAACCACTCTCTTTCTTTTTTGCGGAACGCCAAAATTGATTGCATACATCTTATGTCCACTGACCTTATAGCCTAATTTTGTAAAATTATCCTTGATTTCACTAAAGGTTTTGCCATTATTTATAGTTAGTATTCCTTCGACATTTTCCATGAGAAAAACTTTTGGCTTTAACCTCTGTACTATTTTTACGAATTCTTTGTATAAAAAATTACGCGGATCATCTATCATTCTTTTCCCAGCATTAGAAAATCCCTGGCACGGAGGTCCACCGACGATTATATCCACTTTACCATCTTTTGAAGCTTTCAATATCTTACTTTGTATATTGTCATTGGTTAAATCCCCCTCAATTAGAAGGGTTTTTTTGTGATTCAAACTATATGTATCACATGCTTGTTTAAAATTATCGTTGGCCGCTACTACTTTATAACCAGCCCAACTAAACCCAAGACTTAATCCACCCGCACCGCAAAATAAGTCTAAGAGGTTCTTTGTTTTTGATTTCTTTTTTATTTGTTTTGCTATCGCGAATGCAAGTAGGGGGGGGACGGCATTGCCTATTTGCTTACATAAAGAGGTTTTTGAACCAAGGAAAACAAAACTATCGGGGAAAGATTGAAATCTTGCCGCTTCTCTGGCACTAATTACGCGATCATGCAAAGGATGAATATAAGTCCCATTCCCTGGCCGATTAAAATATGTTGTTATTGTGTAGCTCGGTCTATCGAAGGATAAGCGTCCATATAAAGTTGTTCTACCACCAGATCTTCGAATTTGCTCTAACCTTTTTGAGGGTATATCCAATGGTATATTTTGCCAGTTACCCCCTGCAGGAACAGACTTAACCATTCTTAAGTCGTTTTTACTAAGTGGATAGGTTGTGTGATTATGCACCATAAAAAGCTAGTTGTGTATTTTTAATATTTAGAAACAGTTCTATCGTTTTCTTGTGTTTTCCTAGGATATAATCGATCTCCTCTTTGTCTAAGCCATATAGATCAAATACTTTCATATTTAACTTATACACATCATCGTTCGTCCTTTTCTCTTTTATTGAATACACAAGTTTTTCAATTTCCTTTTTTTCACTAGCGGATGGAATGACAATAGGAAGTTCAGCAAGTTCATAGTTACTAATATGATTGTTTGAGTTTGTAATTTTAAATCTCCAATTAAGCAATAAAGAATTCAGCACGCCCAATAAGTAATCTAGACTCACTCCCTGAGTGCCAAATAGTGATTCATTAAATGTTAAAAAGTTGCAAGAATTTCCCAAAATCATATTTCCGGGAATCTTAGTAAATTTTAACCGTTTTTCTAGATGAATATTAGAAATTTGTTGGCAGACGATTCTTTCCTTGAGAATGTATTTTTGTTTTTCACTTAATTTTGATATGAATTTCTCGTTAGCATAATACTCACCAGCCGTATAAGTAAACTCACTTACGTTATTTCCTCTAAGAAGAGGGAGGGATGTTTTTTCTTTTGTAATAAAACCCTTATCAAGCGTTAAATCAAGCTCGCCTCTCGCATTGCAAATAGAGCTTAACGTTCCAAGTTTCGGTAATGTATTTAATTTTTCCAATATTCTCCAGCCAATTTCATTTTCTATAATAATAGGGGCAGTATCACTTATTTTTTCGATATGACTAACCATAACCTCGATGCCCTTATTTTTAAAGTCGCGTGAACTAATTACTTGAGGATTTATTTTAATAACATTTCCAGGGGTGGATTTATCAAGGGCAAAGAAACAGAATGCCTGTGAAATATCTGGGAAAAATTCATTTTTCTCCGGAATAATATAAAGTTTAAGCAGCTTGTACTTATTTATTATTCTCTTCCTTAAGAGTTCGCTCTGCTTATCATTCAAAAGAGTAATTGGAATGATAGCCCCGACCTTACTATAGGAGTGGGTATATTTTTCAAGAATTTCTTCAAGAAATATTTTGTAATAATTTAATGTTCCTTGATTAAATTGATATATTTTATTTTCCTTAATAAAATCAATAACTTTTTTAATATCAAGCGCGTACTTGTTTTTATTAAGTTCGTCTTTGTATTTGTTGCCGTTTGCTTTTAAGAGTTTGTATGGCGGGTTAGTTAAAACAATGTCAAAACCATCACTGATCCCAAATATTTTTTTCAGATCAACCTTGCTAATTTCATTGTTTTTGTTTTCAAAAAGCACATCACCCTTATAATAATTTTTCGGAGATATTTTTACCTCGATCCCATATTTAGATTTTACGTAATAAGGAAAGATGTCTACCAGAATATCAATTGCTTCATCGTCTATGTCCGAGAAGTATATTTGATCAACTATCTTTTGTACGATTTTTGCATCAATCTTCCCGAGTTTCTCCATTACCTCATCTAGATAGGCAATGACGAAAATCCCGATCCCAGCACATGGCTCTAAAAATTTATATTTTACAATCTGACTAGGCTCGGACGCGCTTAAGCTCTCCTTGGCTATTAATCGAGCTATGGAATAGTCTGTGTAGTAAATACCAAAATGTTTTCTTTCGTCAGTATTAACAATTTTTTCTACTTCTTTACCTTTTTGGTGTACAAGTCCGATTAGCTGAAAGACTTTAAGTGGATCTATATTGGTACCGGTTTTTAGTTTTTTGTATAAAAAATCATCTCGCGAATCTTTAATCTGTGGATTCGCGGTAAAAAAACTACCCAGCTTTTTTATGAGAGCTTGTTTGTCAGTATATGAAACGCAGAGGGAATTATATAATTTAAATATTTCGTCCATGATTATTTTAATTATAACAGTTTTTAAGCCTCTTTTCTTAAAACACCAATAACCTTTCCCTGTATTTCTACGTTTTTTTCATAAAATGGTTTTATCTCCTTATTTGCTGGTTGGAGTCTTATCCGATTTTTTTCTCGGTAAATACGCTTAAGCGTAACCTCATTTTTTTCTGGCAAATAAGCAACCGCTTTTTCACCGTTTTCTATAGTTGGCTGATCCTTTACGATTATAATATCGCCATCAAAAATCCCTTCCTCAATCATACTAACCCCACTGACCTTAAGAGCGTAATGTTTTCCAGTTTTTGAAAGCAAGCTTTTCGGCACCTCAATTGGCTCGGGGTTACGGATGGCTTCAATAGGTCCCCCTGCTGATATTATGCCCATAAGAGGAATTTCTGCCACATCGCTTCCTTTTCCGTAAAGTTCAATTGACCGCTTTTGGCCCTTCTTTGCACTAAGCAGCCCCTTCCTTTTTAGAAAAGCAACGTGTTGGTGAATTGTTGGTATGGAAACATCAAGATGAGAAGCTATCTCTTCTAGGGAGGGGGAATAATTATGCTTTTGCTTAAATATTTGTATAAATTCTAAAACCTCTTGTTGTTTTTTTGATGGTTGTTTTCTCCACATAACAGTTTGACAGGTTAATTCTAATTATATTATAATACCTAAAGAAAACCTAAACAAGTCGAAGTTATCCACAGCGTGAAAAATTTCTAAATAAATTGAGTTTAAAAATATGACACGAAAAATACCATCAAAATTTTTAGGAGTCGATGGAGAATATCATCCCTTCCAATCGTTCCTCGGTGTCGACGGGAAGTATCATCCTAAGGGATATTTTTTAGGGGTCGACGGGAAATATCACCCCGCAGGATCTTTCCTTGGAAGTGGTGGAACTTATCGCAGGAAGGGAGAATTTTTAGGAGCTGATGGCAAATATCACCCCCAAGGGCAATTCATAGGTAGTGACGGTAGCTATCATCCGTTAGATTCCTTCCTTGGAAGTGATGGGAAATATCATCCCAAGGGTGCATTTCTCGGGTCCGATGGAAATTACCATCTCTGTGGCTCTTTTCTAGGTTCCGATGGAAAATATCATTTGCCAGGATCTTTTTTGGGAAGCGACGGAAAGTATCATCCCAGTGGTTCTTTCATTGGTGTTAATGGATATGTCGAGCCGGAGGGATTATCAAAAGAGGAGGTAAGGAACCAGAGGAATGTAACAGCCTAATTAAATGCAAAATACAGAATTATGTATCCAAAACTATTCCAAGAAACTTTTATGGAGGGTGAACCCAGAAACGAACTTTTCGTTTGTATGCCTTTCCACGAATCTTTAAATGAAAAATTTGAAATAATAAAAGACGCCGTAAATAACAAAGAAATAGGATTAGAATTAAAAGTAAAAAGGGTTGATACAAACCAGATCAGTAACGATCAAACGCATGAAATTTTCGACGGCATCCTCAATTCGCGACTAATACTATTTGATCTATCAGATGACCCTGTCACATCCAATACAAACATAAACGTGATGCATGAATTAGGATTTGCAACCAGCGTTCGAGCACCACAGTCTATAATATTAATAAGGGACGAATCTTCTAAAAGTAAACCGCCGTTTAATATCGCAAATCTACCATATTTATTGCACAAGAGTCCCCTAGATAAAGACTGGTTTAGAAAATTATTAATTAAATCTTTTGAGAATAAGAAAATTTATAATGATAGAATTATAAAAAATGCGGCTAGAGGAATCGATGAAATCGGTTTTGATTTGATGACTCAATTTGGTAGATTGGGAGAAGGAAAGGATAACTTTGGCTTACTTAATGGTACTCCCCAACAAAAATTAGCGGCTTTTAGATTAATGGACTTACATATTCTTTGGTTCGCGGTCGAACCTCATGGTGAGGGTTTTTGGTATTCATTCCACTGGACAACATTCGGGCGTGAGGTTATGAAACACCTAAAAGTTATTTCTTGATACATAAGATTATTTCTGAATAATTAAAATTTAGTTTAGACAGTAAAATGGATTATTTGAGTTACTATAACTTAGAAGATTATCTATTAAAGGAAGTAAGAAGTAATTTTCAAAAAAAAGGATATTTGACGCCCGAAGAGTTCTTCTGTATTGTCATTTGGAAAGCGAATAGAGCAAAAAGTAAAATAAAAAATAAGATTTTAAAAAAAGAAAGTAATTTAAATAAATGTGTAAAAAAATTGACTGGTCAAATTTTTAAGGCCACTAATAGCCGACAGAAATTACAAATTTTATTAGAAGACTGGAAGTTTAATTTGCCAATGGCTACAGCAATATTAACAATCTTATATCCCGAATATTTTACAATCTACGATGCTCGAGTCCGTAATCAATTAGGCGTTAACGATTTTTCCGGTAGAACAAGCCAGATTGAAAAATATTTTTCAGAATTTTTACCAAGGGTGGAAAAGACAAGAGGGCGAAACTTGAGAGAAAAAGATAAATATTTATGGGGTAAATCTTTCTACGAGGATTTAATAAAATTTTTAAAATAGCTAAAACTTATGCCGAACATGGAGGTTCAAAAAAGCTCAAGACATTCTAAAATTACCGGGAATTTTGCCGAAAGCCTAATTTTGTATTGGTTATCTAAGTATAATTTCGAATGTGCGAACATTGATCATACTGGCATAGATATAATCGCTAAAAATCCACACACTAAGGAGTTGATGGGTATTTCTGTAAAAAGCAGGTGCAGGAATATAGGTAAAGAGGGCGGATACCTTGGAATTAAAAATGAAAATTTTGATAAAGCTGAAAAAGCATGTGCAGCTTTCGGTTGTAAACCTTATTTTGCAATTGTCGTGGATGAAGGAGAAAAGATTTATTGTTTCATCCTATCGGTAAAAAGATTGTTGAAAATGTTTCCGAAAGGTGAAACTCAAGTAGCCTGGAAAATGGATAAAACGAACTTGGAAAAATACTACAAAGACCCAGAAATAAAAGTATTTGAATTTTCTCATAAAACACACTCCTGGTGGAAATAGTTATTAAGAATCATGAATCTCAGAATTATTTTTAAAAATCAAATAATAAGACTAAAGGATAAGTTGGAAGAGGAAAAGAAGAACATTCTTCCTTTCGTTGTTTCCCTAACTATAGCCACAGCTTTCTTTCTGGGCATCCATTTTGGGGGAAGTTATTTCGTCGGAGCTATATGGACCTTCACTGGAATAATTTTTACTGTGTTGGTTTTGGTAATTATAGTGTTGGCTGGCTTTGCAGTTCTTAAATCTCTCTTTCTGCTTGCAGCAGAGTTATCTTTGATAATTTTTTTGGCACAGTCTTTCTGCTCTGTCCCCCAGCGATCAGAGGCAAGTGATGAAGCTCTACAAAGTTTATTATTTGTTGCAATACTGTATATACTTTTTGTTTTTGTTCGGTCCTTGTGGGAAACCTTAAAGGAATATTATAAAAAAGTTGAAAATGAGAAATGGTCATTTGAAAAAATATTTACTGTTTCGCTCTTCCTAATTTTCACCTTCTGGTTTTTACGCGCAATTTACCTCGTTGTGAGTCCTATAATTTTAGGTTTATGCGTGTATGACTAAATATCTCCAACCCGAATCATATTACAGCGATCTTTATGATCGCTTTACTGTTGAAAAGTGTCGTCGCTGGGAAAAGAAAGAAGCACCCAAAAATAAGACTGCGATAAAGGAAAAAACTAAAAAGTCTAAAATTAATAAGATTAAAGAAGAATTTATAGTTAATGTTGTTATCCCAACCGCCTTGTATTTCATCAAAGGAGACCGTTATACACAGAAAGCTGAAACTATAAGGGAATGGATGGCCCAGGACCAGGCAAAAGACGATTTGCTGGCCTCTGCAAGGCCGCCGGAGGGCATTCAGTGTTTAACCTGTAAAAGTGTCTTGATTCCAACTTTCAGAGACCTCCAAAGCGGTTGGCCTGACAAAAAGGATAGAGTTTTATTCATGTATGACTGCCCGAATGGGTGCTTGCCCCACCGGGCATTTTTTGACGATGGAGAAGAAAGGAGGCCGACGCCTTATCTCTGTTCGAAATGTAACAGTGAAGCAAGCAAGAAGTATAAACGGAAGGGAAACATAATAACCACAATTTATACCTGTCCAAAGTGCGGCCATAAGGAAAAAGATATCTTGGATTTGGATGAGAAACCCAAGCCCGAAAAGATGGACTCCGATTTTGCAAAAGACCGCGAAAGATTTTGTTTATCGGAAAAAGAAGGGCAGGAATATATCGAGGCTGCGGCAAAATTAAAAAATATCTCCAAACTTATGGAAGAATCGAAAGAAAAAGAAAAGATGCAGAAAGAGTTGGCCGGGATAAAAAAGCTGTCCGCCGCCGGGCTTAGGGATCTTTTATCTCCCCTCCTGGAGAAGGAAGGATATATTAAATTAGAATTTTCCCAACCCGAAATAAGTAAGGATGTGATTTTACAGTTTATCGTTCAGGAAAATAAATCCAGCCGGGAAGAATACGACAGTAAATTTCATTTGCAGAAAATTATCAAAACAGCTCTCGAAAAAACAAACTGGTGGCTAATGAGCGAAGGAGTATGTTACAAACTTGGAATCCTCTCCGGCCGTTTGCGTGGTTATGAAAACGACGAAGATTTATTAAAATTAATTAAGAAGCATGGAGAATAAACTCGAGGAAGTTAATAAAAAATGTGGGGAGATTGAAAAAAATCTTACTGAAATGGAGAAGATATCTCCAAAATTGCATCCCTACATACAGAGCTTAGGCGAAGGAATTAATACTGTTAATATCAGCTTCCGCAGGGTAAACGAGGGCATTGAAAGGCGCCAATTTTTGATGGATTTCCAGTGCTATCAAAAATCATTTAGTGGCTCGTTACACGAAGAATACCATGCCATCACAGATCAGTTGAGTATAGATTTTGACATCTATTTATCATCGATAAAAACCGCGCTTAATCGCATACCCATCTTAGTTCAAGAAATTTTAAATCAACAAGAAAAACAGGGTATAGTTTTTAAGAGTTTCGGATCGTTTATTAAATCTTTAGAGAAAAAAGAATTTGTCAGAGATTATTCACGAAATTTAAAAGAAGTTTTGTTAGTGTATGGGAAAGCGATTGATAAAATTACTAATTACAGAGACAAGAAAATTGAACATATCCGCGAAGTAT
>Ga0315275_10000384_pt1 | contig 36535 bp, 32 predicted proteins | sample YL17G03_0_MG_FD_205557 | JGI IMG/M metagenome (GOLD analysis project Ga0315275, IMG submission 205557) | Sediment microbial communities from Yellowstone Lake, YNP, Wyoming, USA - YL17G03_0 | ecosystem: Environmental > Aquatic > Freshwater > Lake > Sediment | place: USA: Wyoming | collected...
CATGGATTCATCTCCCGTCACCCGCGTCCTCAGCGATCTCTACAAGACCATCCTACCCGATCTTGAGCGCGTCGAGACTGTTCTCCGGGAGATCGGCCGGAACCCCAACACCCTGATCGCCGAAATCAATTCCTATCTTTTCCAGGTCGCGGGCAAGCGTGTCCGCCCGGCCCTGCTCCTGCTCAGCGGGAGGCTGTTCGGCCGCCCCTCCGAGGATGCCCCTTTCTGGGCGGCCATGATCGAAGTGATCCACACGGCCAGCCTGATCCATGACGATATCGTCGACAATTCCGAACGGCGGAGGGGCCGGGAAACCGTGCATGCCAAGTGGGGCCCCAACATCACCGTCCTGCTGGGCGATTTCCTGTACATCAAATCGATCGTCCTGTCCCTCAAAAAGCGCCAATACCGCCTCATCGATATCCTGGCCGACGTGACGTCGGAGATGATCGAGGGCGAGCTCATCGAATCGTCCTGGAGCCGGAATCCCAAGATCCCCGAAAGCGTCTACCTCGATATCCTGGACAAAAAAACGGCCTCGCTCTTCGCCGGGGCCTGCCGGATCGGAGGCGTCCTCGGCGGCGCGCCGCCCGAGGCCGAGGCCGGCCTGGAGCGCTTCGGGCGAAGCCTGGGGATGTGTTTTCAGATCATCGACGATTGGCTGGATTACTTCGGGGACGAGGCGGCCCTGGGCAAACCGGTTTTGTCCGACGTCCGGGAAGGCCGCATAACGCTCCCCCTCCTGCTGGCCTTGAGCCGTTCCGACGACGGCGGCAGGGGGGATTTGATCGGCCTGATCGGAAAACGCGGGCCCAAGGGCCGCGGCGTTCGCCGCCTTCTCGATATCGTCCGGAGCCGGAACGCGCTGGACGACACCCTGAACCGGGCCCGGATCTATGCCGCCGGAGCCAAGGCGGCCCTGGACGGGCTCCCGGATTCCGAGTCCCGGTTCGCGCTCCTCGCCCTGACCGATCTTCTTCTGCAGCGGAAGACCTAGTGCTGGAGATCGAGATCAAGATCCGCACGGCCGATCTCGGCCGGGTCCGGAGAGAGCTTCTCGAAATGGGCGCCGTGGTCGTCCGCGAGCGGTACCGGGAAGACAATACCCTCTACGATTTCCGGGGCGGCCGTCTGCGCGCGGATCGCCGGGCCCTGAGGCTGCGCCAGGCCGGGAAAAAAACGATTCTGACCTTCAAGGGAACCCCGGAAAAATCCAGGCGGTTCAAGGTCCGGCGGGAATTCGAGACCGAAGTCCGCGACGGCGCGGCCCTGCGCCGGATTCTCAAGGCCCTGGGCCTTCTCCCGGTCTTCCGCTACGCCAAGCACCGCACGGTGCTGCGCTGGGGACGGGTCACGGTCTGCCTGGACGAGCTGGCGATCGGGACATTTGTGGAACTGGAAGGCGAACGCCAGCACATCGTCAAGCTGGCCAAGCGGATGGCCGTCCCGTCACGGGACTGGGTGCGTCAAGACTATGTCCAGATGCTCGTGGAAGCGGGCTACCCCAAAGGAACGACTCACTCCTCTTCGCGCTCCGTCCCGCCTTCGTCGTCGGGCGCTTCATCGAGCTCGGCGTCGTCCTCCCCCTCGGGCTCGGCGCCTCCTTCCTCATAGTTCTCGTCGCCGGCGGACGCGCCGCCGTCCAGATCGTCCCCTTCGTTGTCGGGCGTGAAGACTTCCTTGTCCGCATCGAGACCGTCTTCGGGAGTGGCCTGCAGGATCTCGTAGTCGACGAGACCTGCCTTGACCTCAAGCTGGGCGATGCGGATGGGATTGCGGGACTTGGTGCGGATCTTGACCTTGGCGCCCTTGAGAAGCTGCTTGGCTCTCTTGGACGCCAGAATCACAAAACGGAATTTGCTATCGAGTTTGCCGTACGTCTGCACGGGAGGATGTCTCCTTCTCGGGTGGGATGCCAATGAGGGCTGTATTCTAGCAGATTCGCCGACGGATTTCAAACGCCGGGATCGCCCTTGTTTTTTAACCGGGAAATCCCTAAGATGAATTTCCCCCATGCCTTCGATCGATCGCCAAGAGCCCGACCGCGATCCGGCCGTCGCCCGGAAGACGACGCGTCCCTGCGCCATCGAAGACGGCGAGGAAAAGACGAGCGCCTGGGAGCGATTCAAGGCGCGGTTCCACCGCCGACGGCGGCTGCCGGAGACCGCCGACTTGCCGCCTCTCGAACCCCAGACGCTGCCCGAGCCTCCGGAAAGCGATCACCCGGACGAGATCGGATAACCCCCCGCCCATGGCCGCGCGGCCGCGTCCATTCAAGGCCGACAGTCCGGTCTATGTTATAATTACACGATGATCGATCGACGGCGGGGCGTTCTATCGGCGGCGGGCCTTTTCGCCCTCGCCCTGGCCGCGCTTCCGTCTCGGCTCGGCGCCCAGACCAAGCTTCCGGAAGCCCTTTCCCTGACCGCTGCGGACAAGGAGATCCTGATCGCGGACGCGGCCGGACTGGCGACCCGCTTCGAGAAACAACCCCGCACTATCCTGGCCCTCGGCGCCGATGCGCCGGCCATCGCCCATTTGCTGGCGGCCTTCCCGCAGGGCCGCGAACGCCTGATCGGGATCGAACGGGCCGGACGCCCCGGCGATCCGCTCCTGGCCCTGATCGATCCGTCCTTCGAGAAGCAATCCGTTTTAGCCTCCGATTCGAGCCTCGCTTCGATCACCGCGCTGAAACCCGATCTCGTTCTTCGGCGGGGCCGAAAACTGGAAGCCCAAGACGCGGGCCTGGCCTCAGCGGGAGTCCCCGTCGTGCATCTCGGCCTGGATTCCCCCGAGCAGTACGAGCGCGATCTGGGCATTCTGGGGGCCATCCTGGGAGCCAAGGAGCGGGCGGATGAGCTGATTCTTTTTTATCGAAGCCTTTACGGCGGCATCCTGATGAACGGGACGTATGCAACGACGGCCGACAGGCCGCGCATCCTGATGGCCGCGGCCTCTCTCCAGGCCGGCGCCGTCGTCTTGACTCTTCCTCCCCTGTCCTCGATGTCAACCCAACTCGTCCGCGCCGCCGGGGGCACGGCCTGGGAGGACGCCGCGGATAAAGGCTCGGAATCGAAACCCGTTTCCCTCCCGTCCATCGCCTCCTGGAACCCCGATATGATCGTCTTGTCCGTTCCCGTCTCGACGGACCCAGCGGCGGTCATCGCCGGCCTGCGGTCCGACCGGCGCAGCCGGGCGCTCAAGGCGGTCTCCGCCGGCCGCGTCTTCACGCTTCCGGGAGATATCGATGACTGGAACACCCCCGATCCCCGCTGGGTCCTCGGCCTGAGCTGGCTGGCCGCGCAAATCAATCCCGGCCGCTTTCCGCATTATGATCTCGACAAGACGATCGAGGTTTTCTTCTCGACGCTATACGGCCTCGATCAAGCCGCCGTCGCCGCTATCATCCGGCCCGCGCTTCGTCAATCCGTTAAATAAATCCCTTCCAACCGGTCGAGCAGCGCATGGAACTGTCCGTGAACAGGCGGGAAAAGACCGCCGCTCAGGAATAGTGCGCGTCCAGGACCGCCTTCCAATCGGCGGCGTTTCTGACGGCCACGAAGGCCATGCGGATCTGCTTGGGATGGGGATGGACGCGGCCGTAGCTGATGCCGAAATGCCGCATCTGGAACGTCCCTTTCCGCTCGCCGTATTGGGCCGTGGTCAGGGCGTAATGGCGCTCCATGACGGCGCGCTGTTCGGCCAGGCTGGGAGCGGAAACGGGAAGCCCGGCGGCCAATTCGCGGACCTGGCGGAAGAACCAAGGGTTGCCGATCGCGCCGCGGGCGGCCGAAACGCCGTCGACGCCCGTCTCGGTGATCATGCGCAGGGCATCCGCGGGCCCACGGACGTCGCCCGAACCGATGATGGTCCGGCCGGGAAAAGAAAGCCGGAAGGCGCGGAGCAAATTCCAGTCGGCCTCACCCCCGTACATCTGCACCACCGCCCGTGGATGGAGGCAGATGGCGTCCACTCCCGCGTCGAACGCCCCGCGGGCGATGGCCCAAAGGGCTTCGCAGCGTTCGTCGCCGAGGGCGAACGACTTGCGCAATTTTAGCATGAGCGGATAGCCGGGCACCGCCTCGCGAACGGCCCGGATGACGGCGAGCGTTTGTTCGGGCTGGGACATCATGTAGCCGCCGCGCCGGCGGGAGACGACCTTTTTAACCGGGCAGGCGAAATTGAGGTCGATGACGTCGAAGCCGAGATCGCGGAGGATAACGGCGGCCTCGGCCATGGTCCCGGGATCGCTGCCCATGATCTGGCCCCCGACCGGATGGTCGGCCGGATCGGAGCGCAGGAGATATTTGCGCAGCTTCCCCTCCTGGAGCAGAAAGCGATCGATCATGACCTCGGTCGTGGCGAACGGCGCGCCCAGCGAGCGGCAGATGAGGCGGTAGGGCAGGTCGCTGTACCCGGCCAGCGCGGCCAGGATGACGGGAAAATCGATGGTCAACGATCCGATCCGGAGCGGTTGAAGGGGCGCGTTCACGCCCGCCAGTATAGCCGATTCCGCGCCCGCCCCAAAACGGCCCCAAAACGGTCCCTTTCCCGGCGGGGGCCGATTTGTTATCATAGCCGCTTACGAATCCCATGAACACGATCATCAAGGCCGAGAATCTGGTTAAGAAATACGGGGACCTGACCGCCGTCGACGGCATTTCCTTCGAGATCCGCGAGGGCGAATGCTTCGGCTTCCTGGGCCCCAACGGGGCCGGCAAGACGACGACGATCCGCATGATCCATTGCGTCTCGCCCCTGACCTCGGGCACGCTGACGGTCAAAGGTATGCCCGCGTCGGTGGACAACCGGGCCATCAAGGCCATGACCGGGGTCGTGCCCCAGGAAATCACCCTGGACATCGACCTGACCGTCCGCGAGAACCTCCTCGTCTTCGCCCGCTTCTTCGATATTCCGCGCCAGGAAGCCAAAGCCCGCCTGGCCGAATTGCTCAAGTTCGTGGAGCTCGAAGCCAAGGCCGACTGCAAGATCGACCAGCTCTCCACGGGCATGAAACGGCGCCTGCTCATCGCCCGGGCCCTGATCAACCGGCCGGCTTTCATTGTCGCCGACGAACCGACGACCGGCCTCGATCCGCAGGCCCGCCACCTCATCTGGCAGCGTCTCCGTCAGTTGAAATCGCAGGGCGTGACGCTCATCCTGACCACGCAATATATGGAGGAGGCCGCCCAGCTCTGCGACCGGCTGGTGGTCATGGACAAGGGGAAAATCTTCCGCGCGGGCGTCCCCAACCAGTTGATCGAGGAGGAGATCGGGCGGGAAGTCCTGGAAATTCGCATCGAGGCGACCCGCGATGCCGAGCTCATCGCCGCGCTCGGCGGTCAATCGTGCGGCCATGAGCGGGTCGGCGACACTCTCTATTTCTACTGCCGGGACGGTCACGATCTCCGCCGTAAAATCCTGGAGCTCGATCTGCCTAATACCGTGCACCGTCCGGCGACCCTCGAGGACGTCTTCCTGAAACTGACGGGACGGAGCCTCGTCGAATGAAGATCTCTTACCGCGTCTATCACGTCTTCGCCCGCAACCTGATCTCCTACAAACGCTACGTTCTGACCACGTTCATCGCCAGCCTGATCCAGCCGCTCTTCTACCTGATCACGTTCGGCATCGGCATGGGCGCCTATATGACCGGGGCCTTCGGCGGCACGACCTACCTCCACTTCCTGGTCCCGGGCGTCATCATCTCCTCGATCATGATGACGGCCACCTTCGAATGCCTCTTCGGCACCTTTGTCAAGATGGTCCACGAGCGGCTCTACGACTCCCTGGTGGCCACCCCGGTCTCGGCCGAGGACGCCATCACCGGCGACATCCTGTGGGCTTCGTTCCGCGGGCTCATCAGCGGCGGCCTGATGATGATCGTGGCCTCGTTCATGGGCATCTGGCCGGCGTCCGTTCTCAGCCTGCTCCTGCTCATCGTCGTCATGCTCCTGACCGGCATCCTTTTCGCCTCCTTGGCCATGATCGTGACGTCGTACGCCCCCAATTTCGACTTTTTCAATTACTACACCGAGCTGGTCGTCACGCCGATGCTGTTTTTCTCCGGCGTGTTCTTTCCCCTGGACAACTTTCCGGCCTGGATGAAGACGATGGCCCAATTCATGCCCCTGACGCACGCGGTCAAGATCGCGCGCGCCGTCTACTCGGGGACCGCCCCAGCGGGCCTCCTCTTCAGTGTCCTCGTCGGTGTGGTTCTGGGAACGATCGCCTTCGTCTTCGGCGTCAAGCGGATGAAAAAACGCCTCATCAAATAACCCGCCCGGCCGGTCGTCGGCGCCGCCCTCCGTCCGCCGCGGGCGGTTCAATCCGTGTGAAAGACCTCCTCCATGTCCGCCCACCACTCCCCCTCTTTCCGCCAGGGAAGAGGTTGCTGGATGGGCATCATGATGGCCCACCATTCCTGCGTCTTAGGATCGGCAGCCATCCGGGCCATGTCGGCCGCGAAATTCGTTCCGTGATACTCGAAGTAAGCGAAGAGCAGGCCCTCGCGGTGAAAGATCGAATAGTTGCGGATGTGGCAGCGGCGGATCGTCTCCAGGACTTCCGGCCAAACGCGGGCGTGATAGGCCTTGTACATCTCGAGATGTTCGGGCTTGAGCCCGATGATCTGTCCATATCGCTTCATCGAACGGCCTCCTTGATTTCGATCGGCGCCAGACCGGCTGTCTTGACCGCCGCGTTCAGGGCGGTCAGCTCGCCCGTCCGCAGGGCGGCCCACTTGCCCGCCAGCCCGGCGTAAGCCCGGCGGGACTCGGAAATCGCCGCCCCGACTTGCGTCGTGACGCCCATCTCGGCGCCCTGGAGAAGTCCCATCAACTGGGAGAACGAACCCGAGATCCCGGAGAGCGTGGTCAGGCCGCCGCCTCCCCCGAATCCCCCGCCCCCTCCGCGCGGTCCCGCGGCCGCGGGAGCGCCCTCGAGCTCGCCCGCTTTTTTATCGAACGCGGCCAGGGCCTCGGAGAGAGCACCCGTTCCCGCCTTTTCCTGAAGGGCCTTGACCTGGGCGCGGACCGATCGGACGCCCCGCAGAACGGCCTGGATTTCGAGGATCCCGTCATAGAGCGTCTTGGACAGGACAAACTGCTCGTTCAGGGCGATCGGCGCCGTCTTGATCCGGGGATCGAGCTTGACCGTGATGGGCTGCGTATAGCTTTTGCCGTTCGCCGTCAGCTTGATGGAGTAATTCCCCGGGGCGACCCAGGGAGCGTTCGTACCGGGCGAGGTGTTGTGGGCGACGGCCGTCATGCCCAAGCCGCCGCCACGTCCTCCGCCTCCGCTCAGGGGCTGATAGTGCATGTCCCAAAGGAAGCGATGAAGGCCGGCCGATGTCCCGAGCTTCTGCGGCGGACGGTACCAATACAGGGGCACGGGCGCCGTCGCCGCGTTCACGGTCTCCACGATGTCCGTGCTGGCGTAGCGGCGGACCGTCAGGCCGGCCGGATCCAGAATCTCGAGCACCACCGGTCCGGAGGCGTCTTCCTTCAACACGTAGTGGATCGTCGCGCCGTCCGGCGGGTTTTCGCCGCCGGGTTCGTCCGGAGGCAGCGGCGTGTCGGTGTTCATGTTCCAGCGGACGCGCACGGCAGTCTGGGGTTTGAAGAGAAACGCCTCGGCCGCGAAAACGCCCGGCGCGAACTGGCGCAGAGGGCTGAGGTCGTCCAGGATCCAAAAGCCCCGCCCATGGGTGGCCACGACGAGGTCGTCGTCCTTGATGATAACGTCGCGCATCGACGTGGCCGGCATGTTCAAGCGCAGGGATTGCCAGCGGGTTCCGTCGTCGAAGGACACACTGATTTCGCGCTCACTGGCGGCGAAAAGAAGACCTTTGCGCCGGGGGTCTTCGCGGATGGAGTTGATCGTCGCCCCTTCGGGCAGGCCGTTGACGTTTTCCGTCCAGGTCGCCCCTCCGTCGTGCGTCCGGAAGATGTGCGGGCGCGTATCGTCGAGCCGGAGGGTGTTAACCGCCGCATAGGCCGTCCGGGCGTCGAACCGTCCGGCGTCGATGAGCGATATCTTGGCCCACGGCCCGACCGCGGGCGGCGTCACGTCCTTCCAATGCAGGCCCCCGTCCTCCGTGACATGGATGAGCCCGTCATCCGTGCCGACCCAGATGCGCCGGACGTCGACATAGGACGGAGCGACGGAATAGATGACGCCCCGCCGGGTCGGTTGGGCGCTCGATTCCGCTTTGTACTTGCCGACACTGGCCGGGACGTCCCACGTCTTGCGGGTCAGGTCGGGACTGATCTGCTGCCAGCTACGCCCGCCATCGGCCGTCTTCCACAAAACGTTGGAAGCAAAGAAAAGAAGGTGCGGATCGACCGTCGAGAAGACGACCGGCTGGGTGCGGACGGTCCGGAAATCCGAGGAGCGGACGGGCTTCGGCCCGACGCTCTGGACTTGTCCGGTGCGCCGGTCGAAGCGGGTCACCCCGCGGCCGCCGTAAACGATGTCCGGATCGAGCGGATCGGGCGCGGCGTAACCGTATTCATCGACGCCGACCGGCGTCCAGTCGCGGAACGTAATCTGTCCGTCGTGGCCGCGGCTGGCGATGCCGACCGAACCGCTTTCCTGCTGGCCTCCATACACCCTATAAGGAAAAGCATTGTCCGCGGCAACGTGGTAGATCTGGGCCGTCGGCTGATTGTACCAGGAGCTCCAGGTCTGCCCGCCGTTGACCGTGACCAGGGCGCCCTGATCGGCCACGAGCAGGATGACGTCCGGGTTGTTGGGATTGATCCACAGATTCTGGTAGTCGTCCCCGCCGGGGGCGCCGCGGAATCCCGTCCAGGTCTTGCCGCCGTCCGTCGATTTCCAGGTGACCGTGCTGGCGACGATGACCGTGTCGGGGTCCTTGGGATGGACGGCCGGGCGGGGCAGGTCGCCGCCGCCGATCCGGCTCGAAGGCCGGTTGTCGGTGGTGATCTTGACCCAGGATTCGCCCGCGTCATCGGACCTGTAGATTCCCGTTCCCCGCGAGGCGACGGCCGCATAAAGCCGTTTGGGGTTGCTGGGCGCCACAGCCAGGTTGATCTGGACCACACCCCCCTCCGCCGGACCGGGAAGCCCCTGGCTCAGTTGCCGCCAGGTCGTGCCGCCGTCGATCGATTTATAGAGGCCTCCCCCGTTTCCGCTCCAAGCCGCGTTCTCCCAGGGTCCCTGCCGCGACTCCCACAGCCCGGCATAGACGATGTCGGGGTTCTGCGGATCGAAGGCCAGCTCGGAGCCGCCGGTGTTCTCGTCTTTATACAGGACTTTTTGGAAAGTCCTCCCGCCGTCGGTCGAGCGGAAGATGCCCCGCTCGTCGTTCCGCCCATAGGGATGCCCGAGGACGGCGACGAAGAGCCGGTCCGGATTCCGGGGATCAACGATCAGTTGGGGAATCTGCTGGCCGTCGCGCAGCCCCAGATGGGTCCAGGTCCGGCCCGCGTCCGTCGATTTATAGACGCCATCGCCAATCGAGAGATCGGGCCGCTGCAGGCCTTCGCCGCAGCCGACGTAGACGACATTGGGGTCGGATGGGGCGACCGCGATGACACCGATCGATCCCGTCGGTTGATCGTCGAAAATCGGCGTCCAGGTCCGGCCGTAATCGTTCGTCTTCCAGACGCCGCCGTTGCAGACGCCCATGTAGAAGACGTTGGGCTGGCTGGGGACGCCGGCAACCGCCCGGGTCCGGCCTCCGCGAAACGGGCCGATCGAACGCCAGTGAAGACCGTTGAACGCGGATGCGTCGTACGTCTGGGCCGCGGCCGTCCCGGCCAGGAAGACGAGAACAAGAACGGCCGGGATCGCCCGATGCCGGCGGAAATGAATGTTCATGAGGACCTCTCCTTGGAAACGGTGGAACGACTGTATTCCAAGGCGAGAAGCCCTGTCAATCCGGACCAAGCTTCGAACGGTCGGGAGAAGGGCGTGGGGAAGGATGAAATGACCCGTGTAGGACTCGAACCTACAACCCGCAGATTAAGAGTCTGCTGCTCTACCAATTGAGCTAACGGGCCATTAGGGCGTGTAATTCTAGCAAAAAAAATTTCTGTTGGAAAGAATTTTTTTAGGCCGCGCCGGCCAACGCGGCCAGCTCCTGGGCCATATCCGGCGAGGCGATGAAGACCAGGATGTCCCCCGCGTGGAGGACTGTTTCCGGCTTGGGATTGAAGGCGAAATCCTTCTTTCCGCCCGGTCGGACGGCCACCAGCAGGGCGCCGGTCTTCTCCCCGATGCGGGCTTCTTCGATCGTCCGGCCGTCGAGGGGCGAGCCGGGCGGCAGGGTAATCTCGTCGACACGCAGCACCCGCTCCCGTTCGCGCAGCATCAGGTCCAGAAACGTCGTCGCCGCCGGACGGATCATCTCCGAGACCATGCGCATGCCGCCGATGAACGTCGGCGAGATGACGCTGTCCGCCCCGGACTTGAAAATCTTCTTATGCGATCGCACATCGAGGGCCTTGGTGACGATCCGGATCCCGAGATTGAGGCTGCGGGCCGAGATCGTGGCGAACAGGTTGGCTTCGTCCGTAGCCAGCGAGAGCAGGATGCCTTTGGCCCGCTCGATGCCGGCTTTGAGCAGGACGTCGTCGTCCGTCGGATCGCCGTGCAGGATGGGGAAATCGCCCAAGGCCGGCAGCGCCTCGGCGTCCTCCTTGCAGTTGGCGACGACGATGAACTTCTTCTTCGTCAGCAGGAGCTCGCGTATGACCGTCTGGGCGGTCTCGTCGCTCCCGCAGACGATAAAATGATCCTTGAGGTGACGGATCTCTTTTTCCATCTTGCGTCTCCCCAGAATATTCTTGAGCTCGCCTTCGACGATGAAGGCGGTGATCGATGAGGCCGCGTAGGCGATCGTCACCAGGCAGACGATGATGTAGATAGTGGTGAAGCCGCGCGCGGCGTCAGTGAGCGGGGCGTGCACTTCGCCATAGCCGATCGTCCCGATGGTGATGACGGTCATATAGATGGAATCGAGCAGCGACCAGCGCGGCCCGCCGAAGGCCGGACCCCCGAAATACATGAAGCCGGCCACGCCGACAGCCAGGACGATGAGGAAGATGCTGAGGGAAACGAAAATCCGCCGTTTGGCATTCATGAGATCGGAAACCCTCCAGCAATTTATCACAGAAATTCATCGAAGGGAACGGTTAGTCAGGAAGGCGGAACCGCGGATCGGTATGAGGAGCGTGCCTGAGAGGATTCGAACCTCCGACCTACGGCTCCGGAGGCCGTCGCTCTATCCAGCTGAGCTACAGGCACGCCTGGAGGGGACGATCGTACCCCATCTCCCGCTCGTTTGCAATCGGCGCGGCCGCCCTCACTGATTTTCCTTGCCCGATTTGACGATATTGGCCCAGGAATCGCGGAGGGTCACCGTGCGGTTGAAGACGGGCGCCCGGGGGCGGCTGTCGCGGAGATCGGCGCAGAAATACCCCTGCCGTTCGAATTGGAAACGATCGCCGGGCCGGGCTTCGAGAAGCGAGGGCTCGGCCATGGCGCCGGCTATAATCTCGATCGATTGGGGGTTGAGATTGGCCCGCCAATCCTCGCCTTCCTCGAGCTCGGACGGATCGCGCTTGAGAAAAAGCGTGTTGTAAAGGCGGACCTCGACGGGGACGGCGTGGGCCGCCGAGACCCAGTGCAGGGTCGCTTTGGGGCTTCTGTGGTCGGAGGCGTCTCCGCCCTTGGTCGCCGGATCATACGTGCAGCGGACCTCGATCGTCTCCCCCGTCGCCGGATCCTTGACCACGTCCGTGCAGGTGATGAAATAAGCGTAGCGCAGGCGCACTTCGCGCCCCGGCGACAAGCGGAAATACTTCTTGGGAGGATCTTCCATAAAATCGTCCCGCTCGATGTATAAGACCCGCGAGAACGGCACCCGGCGCGTCCCGGCGGCCGGGTCCTCGGGATTGTTGACGCAGTCGAGTTCCTCGGCGCCTCTCTCGGGATAGTTGGTCAGGACGACCTTGAGGGGACGCAGGACGGCCATGGCCCGGGGCGTCGTTTTGTTCAATTCCTCCCGCACGCAGCTCTCGAGAAGGGCCAGGTCGACGATGCTGTTGGCCTTGGCCACGCCGACGAGTCCGGCAAAACGCCGCAGAGACGAGGGGGTATAGCCGCGGCGCCGCATGGCCGAAACGGTCGGCATGCGCGGGTCGTCCCAGCCGTCGACGATCTTCTCCTTAACCAGGGTCAGGAGCTTGCGCTTGCTGAGCAGGGTGTGGCTGAGGTAGAGGCGGGCGAACTCGATCTGCCGGGGATGGTGGATGCCGAGCTGATCAAGGAACCAGTCGTAGAGGGGGCGGTGGACCTCAAATTCCAGGCTGCAGATCGAATGGGTGATCCCCTCGATGGAATCGCATTGGCCGTGCGCCCAGTCGTAGGTGGGATAGAGGCACCAGACGTCGCCGCGGCGGTAGTGGTGGGCCCGGCGGATCCTGTACATGACCGGATCGCGCATCAGGAGATTGGGATCGGCCATGTCGATCTTGGCCCGCAGCGATTTAGAGCCGTCGGGGAACTCTCCGGCCCGCATCCCGCGGAAGAGATCGAGATTCTCCTCGATCGAGCGGTTTCGATAGGGGCTGGGCTGGCCAGGCTTGGTCAGCGTCCCGCGGGTCGCCGTCACTTCTTCGGCGTTCAGGTCGCAGACGAAGGCGACGCCCTTGCGGATCAAGGCTTCGGCGAAGTCATAGAGTTTCTCGTAATAATCCGAAGCATAGAATTCGCGGTCCTCCCAATCGTAGCCGAGCCAACGGATGTCCTCCTTGATCGAGCTCACGTACTCGATCTCCTCCTTCTCCGGATTGGTGTCGTCGAAGCGGAGATTGCAGAGCCCTTTGTAGTCGGCGGCCAGGCCGAAGTTGATGGCGAGGGACTTGACGTGGCCGATATGGAGGTATCCGTTGGGCTCCGGCGGGAAGCGCGTGTGCACGCGGCCCTCGTTTTTGCTGGCCGCCAGGTCGGCGGTGATGATGTCGCGGATGAAATTGTCCTTGGGTTTGTCATCGTTCATCGGGAGGCGTCCTTAAGGCGCCGGACGACCGTTTCGCGCCCCAGCAGTTCCATGATTTCGAAGAGGCCGGCGCCGCGCGTCTTGCCGCTGACGGCCAGGCGGGCCGGATGGATGATCGCCGCGGGCTTGATCCCCTTGTCCCCGGCCAGGTCGCGGCAGGCGGCCTCGAGGGCGTCCTGGGCAAAGGGCGAGAGAGTCTCGAGCCGTGCGGCCAGCAGGCCGAGCAGGGCTTTGGTCTCGGCGGAGTCGAGGTGTTTTTTCCGGCCCTCCTCCTCCACGGCGTAATCGTCGCGAAAGAAGAAATCGGCCAGCGGACCGAACTCCCGGAGCGTCTTGATGCGGATTTTGTAGGGCTCGACGATGCGGGCCCGGGTTTCGGCCGGGACGCGCGAGACGTCATAGCCGTCGGCGGCGAGCTGCGCGTCCAGAAGGGCGGTCAGCTCGGCCGTGGGTTTTTTCATGATGTATTCGCCGTTCATCCATTTGAGCTTGGCCGGGTCGAACTTGGCCTGGACGCTGCCCATCCGGTCGATCTCAAAAAGGCAGGCGGCGTCCGCGAGGGACAAGATCTCCCGTTCACCCGGCGGCGTCCAGCCGAGCAGAATCAGGTAGTTGGCCAGGGCCTCGGGCAAGAACCCCTCGGCCTTGTACTCGGCCACGGAGACGCCGCCGTGGCGCTTGCTGAGCTTGGCCCCGTCCGCCCCCAGAATGAGAGGCATGTGGCCGAAGCGCGGCGGGACCAGGCCAAAGGCCTCATAAAATAGGATCTGTTTGGGCGTGTTGGAAATGTGATCATCGCCGCGCAGGATGTGGGTGATGCCCTGGTCGGCATCGTCGACGACGCAGCTGAAATTGTAGGCCGCCGAGCCGTCGGACTTGATCAGGACCTGGTCCTTGATGTTTTCCGTTTCCACGGCGATGCGGCCGTGGATCAGGTCGTCGAAGGCGATGGTCCGGCCCGGCTCGACCTTGTAGAGGACGGCTTCGCCTTCGCGATAAGCCTTCCCCGCCGCGAGCAGAGCGTCCGCCTTGGCCCGATAGACGTCGAACCGGCGGCTCTGATGGATCGGTTCGCCGTCCCAATCCAGACCCAGCCAGCGGAGGTCGTCCAGGATTTCGTCGAGGAAGCGCTGTTCGGAGCGGACCTTGTCGGTGTCCTCGATGCGCAGCAGGAAGCTGCCGCCGTGGCGGCGCGCGGCCAGCCAGTTGAACAGGGCGGTGCGCGCGCTGCCCAGGTGGAGGAATCCCGTCGGGCTGGGGGCAAAACGAACGATGACCTTTTGATCCACGTTAGAATCCTTGAGGGAATTCGAGCGAAACGCCCGTCGATCCTGATACATATAGCATAGCCCCCCGGTCGGGTCAATTTCTGATATAATGCGCCGTTATGGTCATCCGCCGCGCCGCTCCTTCCGATCGTCCCCTCATCCGGGGTCTCGCCGAACGCCTCGGGCTCGATTACCCGGACATGGAGAACGACCCGTTCTGGGTGGCCGAGGACGGCGGGACGATCGCCGGGATGGTGGGCTTGAAACGGCATGGCGACGCGGACGAATTGGTCGGCCTGGGCGTCGATCCCGCGCTCCGCAGCGCGGGATTGGGGCGCCGGCTCGTCGAGGCGCTGGCCGCGGAAGTCCCCGGCGACGTCTATCTGGCCACGATCATCCCCGGCTTTTTTGCCCCCTGCGGATTCGCCGTCATCCCGGCCGGCCCGGCCGGGATGATGAAAAAGGACCCCTCCTGGTGCGAAAGCTGTCCCCGCGAGCGCTGCACCATCATGGTCAGGAAGAAACAATGACGCTGCCGGTCTTTCCCCAGTTCAAGACGCTCGAACTCGGCGACCGCGACGCCCTGCTCCCCTATTTCCTACGCTGGCCGCTGGAAATTTCGGAATCGACGTTCGGCAACCATTTCATCTGGCGCCGCTTCGATCACCCCCGTTTCACAACGATTTGCGACAATCTCTGTTTCTGCTTCGCGCCGCCCGGCGAGCCGGCCTATTTTCTCCAACCCTTGGGCGAAAACGAGATCGCGAACACGCTAAAAACTTGCCTGTCGGTGGCCTCCCGGCTGTCGCGCATCCCGCAATCCTTCGCCCAGCGCCACTGCGCGGGCTTCCACTGCGCGCCGGACGAAAACGATTTCGACTACGTCTACCTGGCCTCCGACCTCATCGAGCTCAAAGGCAAGAAATACGACGGCAAACGCAACCGCATCCGAAAGTTCGAGAAAGCCCAGGCCTCGGAATACGTCCGTCTCGGGGCGGCCGATCTCCCCGCCTGCCGGGCTCTGTTCGAGGAGTGGCTTGCGGACAAGGGCGAGAACGGCGGCGAGATCGACGCCCAAAAAGACGCCATCCAGGAGGCCTTGCTGCATTTCAAAGAGCTGGGATTGACGGGCGGAGCAATCGTCGCCGAAGGCCGCATCGCCGCCTTCTCCATCGGCGAGCGCCTCAACGCGGACACGGCCGTCGTCCATATCGAAATCGTCAGCCCCCGCTACGAAGGGCTGGCCCAGCTCATGAACCGCGAATTCGTCCGCCACGAATGGTCGGATTGCCGCTACATCAACCGCGAGCAGGACCTGGGCGTGCCCGGCCTGCGCAAGGCCAAGTTGTCCTACCACCCCCACCATATGGTGGAGAAGTATCACATCTGGGCCTGAGTCCGGGATTCCAGGATCAAGCCGGCGGCAAGATCGGCCGTGCGCAAGGCCGTCGGGACTCCCCCCAGAAACAAACCGGTCGCGGCATAGATCCCGGCGGCCAGAAGACCGGGAATCGGCGTCCGGACAAGCAAGCCTCCGGCCAGCCGGTCGGCGGCTTCAGCCGTCCACGTCCAGCCGGCGATCGAGCCGCGCGTGCGGCTTCCCCAGTCCCGGTAGGTCAGAGGGGTCGCCGCCTCCATCACCTCCACGGCCGAAGACAGCCCAGGCAGGGCGGATTCCGCCGCCTTCATCATTCGGCGGGCCAGCCCGGACTTGAAGTCGCGATACCCGGGCTGGCGGGTTTTCTCTCCCGTCCGCCAAGGCTCGGCCCGATCATACAGGTATGGCGTGCGGAGCAGGACCACGGCTTTTCCGGGCGGCGCTGCGCCCGGCAGATTGTCCGACCAGCGGCAGATTTCCATTTCCCGATCGTCGATGCCGGCGGGATCGGGGCTTTCCTCCGGCCCTCCGCGCTCAGTCCGGATATGGAGATGTTCGGCCCGCAGGCGGCTCCAGTCGACGCGCGTTCGCTCCACACCCAGATAAACGCATAGTTCGGACCCGGTATAGGGGACGGTCCGCACGATGTTGAGGTGCGCCGGAGGGACCGCCTGCGGCCGGAGAAGCTCCAAGAACGTCTTTTTATAATCGGCCGTGGAGAGGATCCATTTCGCCGTTCGGATCTCCCCAGCGCTCGTCCGCACGCCGGATGCCCGGCCGCGCTCGACGAGGATCTCGGCGACGTCCGTATTCAACCGCACTTCGCCGCCGGCCGCCGAAACCGCGTCCCGCAGCTTGTCCGCCAGGCCGTGGATGCCGCAGGAGGGAAACCAGATGCCGACTTCGGACATGATCCTCCACATGAAGGCCAGGTTGAGCATGGACATCTCGGGCCGGTCGGTCCCCTGCGAACCGAGGAAGTTCTTAAGGACCGCCGATTGAAGGTGCGCGTCCAGGCGTTCGGCGCAGGACAGCTTCGACAGGCGCCGGATCGAAGCCTGCCAATCCGGCGGGAGATCCGGTTCAATCCGCCCGTTCGGGCGGAAATCGGGGTGCCGGAGATCGAAGTCCTCAATCAGCGAAACGGCCGCTTCCAATTCCGCGAAAAATGCCTCTAAACCCGCGCGCTCGCCGGGAAAGCGATCGATCAAATCGCCGCGGAGAACGCTCAGCGGCCGTGAATAGACGATATCAAAATCCGGGGAGATGAGCTGAAAATGGTTGCGCCGCCAGGTCCAGTCCGTAGACACGCCGGCTCCGGCGAGCAGGGCGGACACCCGGCCCGGAAAGCCGAAGGACAACGGACCCATGGGGAAAAGGAACGGCCCGCGCCGGAAGACGGAGCTCGTCCCTCCGATATGGGGCAGCTTTTCCAAGACCAGGGTCCGGCATCCCCCGCGGGCCAGCGCCGCCGCGGCGAACAGCCCGCTGAGTCCGGCGCCGATGACGATGACATCGAACACGAGCGTCCCTCCCCGGGGGAAGAATAGAGGAAGCGTCCCGGCGAATCAAGGCCGCCCGGAGGCGTTCGGGTTGAATCACCGCCTTCTCCCTGGGCCGGGGCCGGTTTCAGTTTACTAAGCCGGGCGGAATATACAAAGCCGGGCGAAATATAGTTGACGTCGGATGTCTTTATCGCTCGGCTAGTACTCGGGGAGCAGTAAGGATTATGTAACAAATTTACTGCTCCCCGTAGTAACAGAAGCGAGAGCATTTCGTCGAACCGGTCCGGCCGCAGGGGCAGATCGAACTCGCGGACCGCCCGGGCCGGCCCGTCGAAAAACAGGACCTTGGCGGCGCCCTTGTCCAGCCAGCGGCGAAAGACCGGCCCGTCGTCGAGGACGGCCGGAAAGCGAAAGCCATGGGCCTTGTAGAAGCCGTCCCATTTCGCTTCGACGATCTTCCTCCGCCGGCCCTCCTCGCCGGGACTGGCCGGCGCCCTGTAGACCACGATCCCCAGGACGCGGCCGTCCTGAGCGGCCTCGGGCAAGGCCCGGCAGAAGGCGATCAGAGGTTCGAGGCAGGGCGCGCAGAACACGGCGTCGAAATCGATGAGGATCCAGCACTGATAACGCGGCGCCGCGGCGGCCAAGCCGGACTCGGCCGCGCAGAGAATCAGAAGCGATACGAAGAAGGGGCGGTTTCGGAGCATGGACGAAGTCCTTTCATCGGTAAACGATCCGGTATTTCTTCACCGTCAGACCTTCATTGGCCCGGGCGTAAAGAAAGCCGTTGTCGTCGACGAAGAGGCAATGGCTCGGCTCGGGGAGGGTAAACATGGCCAGACGGGTCCCGGAGAGACCGAAGACGTAGACGTCCCGGGAGGGATGCCGGGTCTGTCCGCCGCACAGAACGAGAAGATGGCCTTGCCTATCGAGCGCCGCATCCTTATAGAATAATTTCTTAGGTATCAAGAATTCACGGCCGCCGGCGCGGTACGTGTCCGTTTCCACGGCCGCGGAGCCGGACAGGCTCCAGGTCCAGAGGATCCGGCCGCGCCCGTCGCGTTTTTCGATGCGGTCCTGATAGCCATACGCCAAGTAGAGGTTGCCGTCCGCGTCCGCCGCCGTGTTGATCGAATCGGCCAGATAGAATTCGACCTTGTCCAGGTAATTGAATTCGGAGAGGACCCGGCCCTCCCGATCAATGAGGAAAATCCGGGCCGGTTGGCCGACCAGCGTAAAGCCCGCAACGGCCAGACGCCCGGGCGAGACGGACGCGATCATCGATAAAGGGCGCGCCGCGGCGATCGTCCCTTGATAACGCAATTCCGTGTCGAAGACGAGAAGACCGGGACGGGACTGATCGAGCGCGTAGATCCGATCGCCGTTCAAGGCCAAGGCCCGGGGAGCCGAAAATTCTCCCGGGCCCTGGCCCTGGCGGCCGGTTTTCAGGAGGAGCCGGCCGCGGGAATCGAATTTCTTCAATGCGTAATCCAGCATGTCCAGGACATAGATGCGGCCCGACGGATCAGCCGCGATCCCCGTCCATTGGACGAGCGCGCCGTCGTCCAGGGTTCCGACGGAAAGGACTTCCTCCAGGGCCACGCTCCGGATCACTTCCGGAGCCGAGCCCCGTCCCGGCCAGGCCAGAACTATCAGCCCGGCAAGAAAGCCCGCGATTTTTGCCTTGATCATGTTTCTTGGCCTCCCCTGGATAGACGCGCGGTCCGTTGGTTTTTCTCAGCCCGTCCTTTACAGAAGCGGTTCGACGAAGCGCTTGCAGAAATCGTAGCCCTGCAGGCAGGCGAAGATGTCCCAGGGAAGATTGTGTCCGGGCGCCAAGAAACAGGCGACCAGCGCCTTCTCGCAGGGACCGAGGCTTTCGGCCTCGACAACCGCGGGCCCAACCAGGCCGAGGCCGAGGAGGAAGAGTGCTCCAACCGATAATATACGGCGTACAGGGTTCACGTCTGCCTCCTCAAATAAAGTAGAGGACGTACTTCCGGCAGAAATCAAATCCGGCCAGGCAGTACTCGAGACGGAAGAGAATGCCGAGTTGATTCAGGACGCCGCCGGAGAAGCCTGAAACCAGGCAATTGAACAGCGCCCGTTGGCAGATGTCCCACTCCCCGCCTCCGCCTTCTTCCCCGGCCGCGCCGGCGGCCAGGAACAGAACCAGGATGGCCAAGCCCCAGGCCATCGCCTTCGCCCCTCGCTGATGCATTTTGTTTCTCATAACACGCTCCTTTCAAACACGGATAAAGCAATTCCCGTGCCAAATCGTCGTGTTATCCAGGGGGGCAAAGGGGATTTTTTCAGGCGTCGGAAGGGGCCCGCACCGCCGTCGCCTCGCCGCCGTTCCCGGAAGTTGCCGGAATTCAGGTCCGGCGCGCATTATTTCTATAAAATCAGGAGGTTCGGCTTGTCGCCGATCCTCGTCTCGGCGTCAACGGCCGGAGCCGCGAGGCGGCATCTATAACATCGGGATCTTGATCTTGTTGGTGCGGGCGAACCGGATTGCGTCTTCGTAGCCCGCGTCGGCATGGCGGACGACCCCTATCCCCGGATCGACCGTCAGGACGCGTTCCAAGCGCCTGGCCGTGCCCGCACCGCCGTCGGCGACAACGACCATGCCGGCATGAATGGACAACCCGATCCCGACTCCTCCCCCGTGATGGACGGAAACCCAGGAGGCGCCGCTCACGGCGTTGAGGAGCGCGTTGAGGATGGGCCAATCGGCGATGGCGTCCGATCCGTCCCGCATGCCTTCGGTTTCGCGGTTGGGCGAAGCCACCGAGCCGGTGTCGAGATGATCGCGGCCGATGACGATCGGTGCGCTGATCTTGCCCTTTTTGACCAGATGGTTGATGACCGCGCCGAAGCGGGCCCGCTCGCCGTAGCCCAGCCAGCAGATGCGCGCCGGCAGTCCCTGGAACTTGACCTTTTCCCGGGCTTGGCGGATCCAGCGGGCCAAGGCCTCGTCTTCGGGAAATTCTTTGAGCACGGCCTCGTCCGTCACATGGATGTCTTCGGCCTTGCCCGAGAGGGCCACCCAGCGGAACGGCCCTTTGCCCAAGCAGAACAGCGGCCGGATGTATTCGGGGACAAAGCCGGGGAGATCGAAGGCCTCGGCCACCCCCGCCTTCTGTGCCTGGCCGCGGATGTTGTTGCCGTAATCAAACGATTGGGCCCCGCGTTTTTGAAGATCGAGCATGGCCCGGACATGGGCGGCCATCGAGGCATAAGACCGCTCTATATACCCCTTGGGATCTTTCACCCGAAGCGCCAAGGCCTCTTCATAAGGCAGGCCGCGGGGAACGTAACCGTTCAATTCGTCGTGGGCGGAAGTCTGATCGGTCAGCACGTCCGGGATCAGGCCCCGCTTGACGAACTCGGGCAGGACGTCGGCGGCGTTGCCGAGCAGGGCGATGGAGAGGGCCTGCCCTTTTTTCATGGCCGCGTCGGCCAGACGAAGGGCTTCGTCCAGGCTTCCGGTCATCGTATCCACGTAGCGCGTTTCCAGGCGCCGCTCGATCCGGGCGCGGTCGACTTCGACGACGATGGCCACGCCGTCGTTCATGGTCACGGCCAGCGGCTGGGCGCCGCCCATCCCCCCCAGCCCGGCCGTCAGAACGAGCCGCCCCTTGAGGGTCCCGGCGAAATGCTTCCTGGCCACGGCGGCCAGGGTCTCATACGTGCCCTGCAGGATCCCCTGCGTCCCGATATAGATCCAACTGCCGGCGGTCATCTGGCCGTACATGGTCAGGCCGAGCGCTTCCAGACGGCGGAATTCATCCCAGGTCGCCCATTTCGGGACGAGCATGGCATTGACGATCAGGACCCGGGGGGCTTCCGCATGGGTCGTGAAGACGGCCACCGGCTTGCCCGACTGGACGATCAGCGTTTCGTCATTGCCCAGCGTTTTCAAGCTGGCGACCAGGGCCCGATAACAATCCCAGTTGCGTGCGGCCCGGCCCGTTCCTCCGTAGACGATCAGGTCTTGGGGTTTTTCGGCGACCTGCGGATCGAGGTTGTTCATCAGCATCCGCAGGGCCCCTTCCTGCCCCCAGCCCTTGGCCTGGAGCCGGCTCCCGCGGGGCGCTCGGATCGGCTTATAAGTGTTCGCGTTCGCCGGCATGGTTGTCTCCTTATTCGAACTCTCCGGACAAATATACTACGGGGAGCAGTAAATATTTTACATAATCTTTGCTGCTCCCCGAGTACTCGCCGGGCGGCAAAGACATCCGGGGTCGACAATATTCCGCCCGGCTTAGTATCACACGCCCCGGCCGGTTTTTGAAAAGCGGGCCGCGACGGCCCGGGGAATCCCGCGCAAATCCTTCCTGATCTCGACATCCGTCCACGGCTTTTTGAACAACGTCCGGACGGCCCGGGCTTGCCCCCGGCCGATTTCGAAAACCAGGAATCCGCCCGGTTTCAGGAATTCCGGAGCGCCGGCGATCAGACGCGCGATGAACTCCAAGCCGCCGGGGCCGGGGACGAGGGCCCGCTTCGGCTCAAAATCGCGGACTTCGGGCTCGAGCCGCCGCCACTCGGACTCGGATACATAGGGCGGATTCGAGACCAGGACATCGAGGCGTCCCTTCAACGAGGGCCGCCGCAGCGGGGCGAACAAATTCCCGCCCCGGAATTCGATGTTCCCGGCGCCGTGGCGCCGGGCGTTTCTCCCGGCCAGGAAAAGCGCCGTCCGGCTGATATCGGTGGCGATGACCCGGGCGGCCGGCATCTCCTTGGCCAGGGCCACCGCGACTGCTCCGCTGCCGGTCCCGATTTCGGCGATGGTCTCCTCCCCGCCCCGGGCCAGGAGAAGGACGGTCTCGACCAGGAGTTCCGTCTCGGGACGGGGAATGAGGACGCCGGGGGCCATGGTCAAGGGAATGGACCAGAACTCGCGCTCGCCGACGATATAGGCGAAGGGCACACGCGCGGCCCTCCGATCGACCGTCCCCAGATAACGGCGGGCGTCGGCGGCGGACACGATCCGGCCGGGAAAGGCCAGGATCTCCATCTCCGTGAAGCCGAGCACGCGGCGCAAAAGGACGCGCGCTTCGAGGGCGGCGTTCACCCCCGGCAGGGCGGACAGACGGCGCCGGCCTTGGCCGAGGAGGTCTTGAGTGGTGGGCATGCCGATCGTCGCTCCGCGTCGATGATGGCGACGCCGTTTTCCCGCTCAGGCGCCGTTGCGCCTTTCGAGATGCCGGGCCTGGGTCTGTAGAACGAGCTTTTCGAGGAGCTCATCAAGGTCCCCATCCAGCACGGCGGCCATGGCGTGGAAGCTTTCGTTAAGTCGATGATCCGTGATCCGGGACTGGGGGAAATTATAGGTGCGGATCTTTTCGCTGCGTTCGCCCGTCCCGACCTGGGACCGGCGGTCCTTGGCGATCTTCTCCTGCTGTTCGGTCCGGGCGATGTCCATCAGCCGCGAGCGCAGCACGCGCAGCGCTTTCTCCTTATTGCGGTGCTGGGATTTCTCGTCCTGGCAGGAGACCACCAGGCCCGAGGGCTTGTGCGTGACCCGGATGGCGGTGTAATTGCGGTTGACGTTTTGGCCGCCCGGTCCGGACGATCCGAAGGCCTCGATCTTGAGGTCCTTGGGATCGAGCGTGACGTCGATTTCGTCGGCCTCGGGCAGGACCGCCACCGTCACCGTCGAAGTGTGGATCCGGCCGCTGGCCTCGGTCTTGGGGACGCGCTGAACGCGGTGCACCCCGCTTTCGAACTTGAGCCGGGAGTAGACCCGCTGGCCCTGGATCCCGATGACGATTTCCTTGAACCCGCCGATCGGCGATTGGCTGGACTCGAGGACCTCGATTTTCCAGCCCTTGGTCTCGGCATAGCGCGCGTACATGCGGAAGAGGTCCTGGGCGAAGAGCGACGCTTCGTCTCCGCCCGCGCCGGCCCGGATTTCGAGCAGGACGTTCTTGTCGTCGAGCGGGTCCTTGGGCAGGAGAAGCAGCTTGAGATCCCTTTCCAAGGCGCCCGCCTCGGCGTCCAGCCGCTGCAGATCGGATTCGGCCATGGCCCGCAGCTCGGGATCGACCGCCTCGGCCAGGATGTCCCGGGAATCCTGGATGTCCTTGCGGACGCGGCGGAATTCCTCCAGCTTGCGGACGAGCGGTTCCAGTTCGGCCCGTTCGATGGACGCCTGGCGGACCTTCTTGGGATCGGCGAGCAGGGCCGGATCGGACAGGCTCCGGGTCAGGAGGCGGTATTTCTCCTCGACGGACTCCAATTCGGGGAGCATCGCCCTTATTTTTTCTTGGCCTTCACCGGAGCGGTCTTGGACGTTTCATATTTCCTGCGGAACTTCTCGACGCGGCCGGCGCTGTCGATGAACTTCTGGCGGCCGGTGAAGAAGGGGTGGCACTGGGAGCAGATTTCGACGCGGATTTCCTTCTTGGTCGAGCGCGTCTCGAAGGTATTGCCGCAGGCGCAGATAACCCGGCAGGCTTCGTAGTTCGGGTGGATGTCATTCTTCATCGCATACATCTCCTTGAAGACGCGCTATTATATCAGAATTCCCGTTTTTCCCGCTAGTCTTCCTGCGCCTTGGTCTCGTAACGCTCCCAATCGACCTCGAAGTGCAGTCCGCGCATGGCCTCCTTGATCCGGTCCCGATAGGGCCGCGAGCCGAAATAATCTTCGATTTCCGGGCGCAGCGGCAGCAGCTGTTCCTCGGCCCGCCATTCATAGACGGCGCCGTCCGCGGTGCGGAGGCAGTTGAGATGGATGATCCAGGCCAGCTGTTTGATCGGCAGATGGAGGAAATCCCGGCGGATGGCCTGGATCTCCCCTTCCTTGTCCGGATTGATGAAGTGAAAATAGCGGGAAAAGAGGACGGCATTATGGTAGAACGCCGGAAAAGCCAGCAGGCCGTCCTGATGGATCCGCTTCCCCAAAAAAATCAGGACGTCCATGATGCGCTTGCTCATCCCCAGTCCGGGGCGCATCTGGCCCGGCAGGCCTCCGCGCGTTTCGGCGAATTGGGACAGGGGGTTCTGCAGGGTCAGCCATTCGAAATTGAGGGTGCGCAGAACACCCGCCGGAAACCCGGGCAGGGAACGGCCTTGGGGATCGAAGCGCCCCTCGCGGATTTTGAGGTCGACCATGCACATCGCCGGCGTCTTTTCCCGGAGGAAGATCTGAAATCTCTGCAGGGGGTAAGCCGAGGAATCGATGGCGAAGACGAGCGGCCAGAAGCCGCGCTTGCGGGATTCCTTCAGAAACCCCTTCTTCTCCAGAACGGCCTGGACCTCGGCCATGGTAAACCGGCCCAGGAAAAGCGAGCTGCCGCGGCCTTGGGCCAATTCGCCGAAGATCTCCCCCTCGCCGATAAGGGGCTCTCCACCCCAGGGCGATTCCGGAGATAAGGAAGCAGACGATGGTTCTTTGGTCATGGGCCGATGGGAAATCCTAGCCGCTCTTGGCAGAGGCATTTTAAAGGAATCACCGGCCGGGCGCAAGTCCGCCCCGGCACGGCAGGGGCCGCCCGGTTCAGGTGCCCGGCCCGGCCTCGTCGTAGAAGGAGAGGGTATCGTCCCCCAGCGTCGTCCGGCGTTTCAGGGCGAAAAATTTGGCCTCGAACTTCGTCTTGAAGTGATGCCTCAGGACGATCAGTCCGCCCGGAGCGAGCAGCCCGCGCTTCTTAATGACCTTGAGAGGGTTGCGCTCGTCGAGGAGCCGATAGGGGGGATCGAGGAAAATGACGTCGAATCGATAGTTCTCTCCCGCCAGCTGGATGACGGCCCGGTTGAACTCCATGGCCACGACGCGGGTCTTGTCGTCCGCCTCGACCTTGGCGATGTTGTGCCGCAGGACGGACAGGGCCGCCGGAAGCTGTTCGATGAAGACGGCCTCGGCCGCGCCGGCGCTGAGGGCTTCGATGCCGATCGAACCCGTGCCGGCGAAGCCGTCCAGCACTACCGTGCCCTGGAGCTCCCCGCGCAGAATGTTGAACAGCGCGGTCTTGAGCTTGTCGGGCATGGGGCGGACCTGCGGGTGGGCCACCTTTTTCAGCCGCTTGCCCCGATAGATGCCGCTGATGACGCGAATCATGGCGCCTCAATAATAAAGGGTGAATCGGCCGTCGGACGTCCGGACGTCCCGGATCCCCGGCGGGAGCGGATGCCAATCGCTGATGCTCTTAGCGTCGGTCTTCCCCAGCTGCGAAGCGACGAAGACGATCATGTCCAGCATCATCAGCGGGACCCTCTCCTTCTCGAGAAAGATGTCCTTGAATTCGAAGCGGATGTGTCCGTTCTCGACGAAGAGGGCGCCCATAAAATACAGGTTCATCTGTTTCTTGATGAAGGACGGTATTTTGTGGGCGCTGAAATCGAGCTCCATCCAACCTTCGATCCGGTTGCCTTCATAAAGTTTGATCCGGGCGTCGCGGAGCACATCCTCCCGGCTTTCGCGGAGGCGGTGACGGATGTAGACGTTCAGGTCGTTGTCGCTGAAATCCTCCCGGCGCAGCGGGCCCCTCGGCCGGGCCGATTTTTCGATGCGCTCGAGGGCCTCGCGGATCCGGCGGGCCTCGACGGGTTCCCCGGATTTTTGGACGCCAAGGCCCCAGGCGAAGGCCGCTCCGCAGGCCAGCGTCCAAAAAGCGGCGAAAACAAACATCCGTCTCATGAGACGTCCATGCTAACAGAATCCCCCCGGAGGGACAAGGCGGGCGCGGGACGATCAGCGTGCGGGCGCCGAGTAATTCTTGCTTAATCCCGAGATGAGAACGGCTTTTATTGCATCACTCCACTCGTAGAAAAATGCGCTTGAACAGGAAGACCCAGGGGGCGGCGGCCCGCCAGGCATAATGGCCCCAAACGCCTCTCCCCCGGCGGGCGGGATAATAATGGGACACCCAGGATCGGGGCGGAAAAATGATGGTCGGCAGGACCCGGCAGGCTTCGGCCATCCGGCGCCGGCGGGCCAAGGCAAACAAGGAGGGCAGATAAAAAGGCGCTGGGGGGACGATTCGCCGGGCGGCCACGGCGGAAACCGGCCAGAATGACTTCAGCACGCCTTTTTCCCAGAGCCGCAGAGCGAAGGCTTCGGCCGTCCCGCGCGGTAGGGTGTCGGGCCAAAGCACGTCGACCAGGCGCAAGGCCCAGGACACGGAAGCGACGAGGCCTTCCTGTTCAGCGAGGCCGGCGGCCGACCGCCAATCGATCGGGGTCCGTCGGGCCATCTCGGCAATATCGACCAGCCAGGAGAGCCGCGCATATGAATGCTGCTGGGCGTGGATCGCGGCGTAACAAATTTCATGCTCCCAGGGCATGACCCAGGCCGGAGCCCCGCTCAAGATCGTTTCCCGCGCCGCCTTCCAAAAAACCTCGGGCGCGCGAAGCGGCATATGCAGGCCGAGAGGGTTCAAATGAACCTCGACCGATATTCCGTATTTATTATAGACGGGAGAAACCAGCCAAGCCGCTCTCTCGCGGCCCTTTCCCCCATACGGGCGCGGATCCCCTTCTACGATGAAACCGGCCCGCTCGAGAATCCGCCGCAGAGCGGGCCCGTCGCGGGGCGGAACGAGCAGATCGGCGTCGAGAAAAGGGCGCAGGCCGGGCTCCGGATAGAGGGATTCGGCCCAATACGCGCCCTTCATGACGATGACGTTCAGGCCCGCATCTCGTGCGTCCCGCAGCAGGGAACCGAGAACGCTTTGCATCCGAAACTGCCGGGACACCCCGGCATAGTACACCCGGCGAAGCGCGGAACGCAGTTCCGGCGAGACCCGGACGTCCGCCCCGAGGTGGCGATAGAGAAGGGGGGCGACGCCTTCGCGAACGGCATCGCGGAAAAGACGGCCCGTGCCCGGCCCCAGCCCGGCTATGAGCGCATCGCGCTTCGTCCGGTCTTGCGGGTCGAGATCGACGCGACTACACAGGATGAGGAGCGCCGTTTCGGGACGAAGGTCATTCACTAGAGGACCGCTCGGGCGCACCATCGCACGGGACGCCTTGGCCCCTCTCGTTCGTCCCGGCGGCGTGTTTTACTTGATCGAGGAAACCGATTTTTTGTCGGCCACCCTGACGATCCCGGCCAAGGCCCCCACGCCCCCGACTTCCGTAGCGATGCCGGAAGGGGTGAGGAAAAAGGGCGGGACGCCATTCTTGCGCATCAGATACACGCCGTCTCCGATATGAACATCACGGACGATGGAGATGACGGGCTCCTGGCTGGACAGAGCAAGCTTGATGTCGGCCCCGCCCAAACGCATGGCCGTTACGTACTGGTAGAAATTCGTCTGAATGCCGCGGACCCGAATCCGGTCGCCGACTTGTAAAAGGCCTCTCTCGATGAATACCTCCATACTCATGGCCGCGGGCAGGAACTGGACGACGCGGCCGAGGCGGGCTCCGTTGTCGTTGACGCTTTGCTCGCGGGCGATTTCCTGCATCGACTGGCGGATTTCGTTCCCGTACGGGTTGAGCGAGATCGACAGCTTGGTCGTTTCGTTCTCGATGATTCCCACCAGCTCATTGGAGTTGAAGTCCCCGGCGCTCGCGGTGATCCCGAAGTCATAGATGCCCTTGGCCAGGTTTTCGATCTTGAAAAAGCCCGCTTTGTCCGTGGCCTGGGCCTCGTAGATGGCCCCGCTGTTGATGTTGCGGAGCTTGATCGTCGCGCCCGGAACCGGCGTCGAGCCGTCCTTCTCGTAGATATACCCGATCAGATTGCCGCGGGCCGTCGTTTGCGCCGCGGCCGCGGAGCACAGCAGCCCCACGACGCAAGCGAAACCGAGAAACAAAGAAAGACAACCTTTCCCCGCCTGGCGTTGGCTCATTTTATTTCTCCTCGGCCTCTATTATCATAAACCACAAAGACTTAGCTGTCAAGACCGTCGTCCCGATGGGGACGCCGGAGCGGAGCGGGCAGTGTCGGGATTCCCTGCCGGGGACGGTTCGGAGGCCGGTTTGATATCCAGGCCGGCCAAGCCCAAGGCTCCGTTCCAGGGCAGGATCTCGAGTTTGTTTTCCCCCACTTGGGGAGTCAGATGAAAGCTCAGGCCCCCCCCATCGGGGAGAAAATCCTCCCAGATGACCCGGTGGTTGAAATAGAACCCCACAAAAGTCCGGGGAGCCGCTTCGTCCACGGCCAGCCGCAAATCCAGCCGGATTTCCCCCCCGTCCAGCAGGAGGGTCTGGGCAAAGGCTGTTCCTTTGGGAACACGGATCCCGGACCAATCGACGGTCCGGGCCGCGGACGCAGATTTGATTTCCCTATCAATCGCGCGAAGGCCTTCGACGTCGCTCAGCCGTTCATAGTTCCGCCGCAGTTTGAAGAGAAGTCCGATTCCGCCGCCGTCCGCGGCACGCGATTTCTGGTAGAAAGCGTTCGATTCATAGAGATAGTCCAGCTTCTGGTAGGCGTCCCCGACGAGCTCCAGGACCGCAGCGTAATCCTTTTTCGCCGCGTCGGGCACCATTAGGACCCCTTTTTCCAGGGATTGTCCGGCCTCGGTGATTTCCCGGTAGCGGTTCTGTTTGAACGAAAGGTTCATCTCGAAAGCCAGGCGGCGCAAGTCCTTGCCGCCCGACTCGATCCGGTCGCCTATCAGGCCGCGGCTCCGCAATCCCCGATCCAACTCCCCGACGGCCGCAACGTTTTGCTCCTCTTCCAGATAGACGAGCACGTCGGGAAGGACTTCGTCGAGCACGCGGGCCGTTTCCAGGCGGGCGTGGACGATCCCCAGCGCCAGCGTGCTTCGGAGGGTCCGGAACTCGGCCTCATCGATGGCCGGTTTTCCGGCCAAGGCCTGGTAAAACCGGATGCCGCGAAGAATGTCCAAGCCGCGCCGGAAATGGGCCTCCGCGTTTTTCAGCTTGAACGCCTTGAATTCGCTTTGGCCGTCCGCCGCGGCGGCGCGGGCTTGGCCGAATTCCAGCGTTTCGGCCAGGACCAGGGCCGCGATCCGCTCGCTTCGGTCCAGCGATCGCTCGGCCAGGAAACGGGCGAATCGGCGATAGACCTCGGCGTCCCCGGGGAGGACGGCTTTGATGACTTCATAATCCCGGACGTGGAGCGCCCAGGTATTGAGGACGTCCAAAAGCTTGTCCTCCCGGCGGCCGCTCAGGATCGTCCGGAGGAGACCTTGGGTCAGTCGTTTTTCCCCGCCGGTGAGCGAGTCCCATTGCGAGAGGAGAAACCGTCCGGCCCCGTCGACGATTTCCGGATCCTGCAGGCCGAGCCGGGCCGCCTTGAGATATTCCTCGAAGGGGCGGCCGACGCCGGGAATTCCGACCAGGCGGAAGTATTCGAGGCCCTGGGCCAGATCGAAATGGGCGGCGGCGGAAAGCGGGTTGAGGGTCAACGACCTGGTCAGCGCGGCCAGGGAGGCCTGGAAATGGGCGTCCCGCGGCCCGGCTTCACCCATCTCGTCCGCCCCGGCCTCAAAATGGGCCTGGCCCAGGAGCCGGTTGAGCTCGTCGTTCACCGGAAGCACGGCCTGTTCCTTGTCCAGGATGGCGATACGCGCCTCCGCGGAAATTTCCCTCTTGGCCGCGGCGACCAGGGCCGCGCCGCGGAAGAACACCACGTCGGCCGCGGCCGCGGCCACGAGGAGGAAAATGAAGACGGCGCGTCTCACCATGTCAGGCCTTGCGGTAGTATGCGGTGGTGTAGGTCAGACCCAGCACGACGGAGAACAGAAGCATATTGGCCGGGATATGAAGATTGAAATCCGTAATACTATGAACCAGAATCGCGGCGATGGACACGAAGCCCCCCATGCCCAGACCCTTGATCTGGAAGTGGCGGCGTTTGGACCAGGTCAGAAAACCGTCGACGACCAGGAAAGCAATCGTCCCGAAAAGCGCGGCGAAGCCGAGCAGCCCGAGGTCGGAAAGATATTCGAGATAATCGTTGTGGGCATGCGTCAGCCGGCCCTCCAGGGGGATGGTCCCGTAGGCCGGATACACGTCGGCAAATGTGCCCAGTCCGGTCCCGAAAACGGGATAATCACGGAAAACGGCCAAGGCGCTGGTCCAGTAATGCGGGCGGCCGTTTTGAAGGAGATGATCATCGGCGAAACGCCCTATGGTCACCTCGACGCCCGCGTAGAGGGCGGCGATCGTCACCAAGACAAAGACGGCCTTCAGGAAATTCTTGATCCAAACCTGTCGATAGCGCTTGGCGCTGAAATGGAAGACGGTCAACTCGAAGAACAGGATAAAAATAAATAGCAGAACGAACACGCCCGAACGCGAACGGGAGCGGACCATGGCCAGGGCCATGACCACTACGGCGATCATAATGAGGATGTTGAGGGAAAATCCCTTGCCCGTCACCTGGGCGATTTTGTCCGGCCAGCGCTTGCCGGCCAGCGAAAACAGATCGATGCGGGCGATGATCAGCCCCACGGCCAGCGGAAGGATCATTTCCAGATATCCGGAGAAATGATTGCGGTTGACGAACGTCCCGGTCGCCGAATCCAGATTATAGACCTTAGCGAAGAACAGCACCCGCGGATGATCCCGGAACAGCTCGAAAAGCCCATAGAAGGCCTGGAAAGTCCCGGCCGCCGTGAGAACGATCATCAGCCGCAGGATCTGGCGGCGATGGGTGAACGTCCGGACCACCAGGAAACCGATCAGGACATAAGCCAGAATTTCGAGCGCCGCGCGGAGGCTGTGAAAGGGGGCCAGGGAGAGCGTCAGCGCGCCCGCCCCGGAAAAGCCGGGGGTGAACTGCTCATGGACGGCGGCCGCCCGGGGCGAAACCAAGGCCACCAGGGCCTTGGGCAGGGGGACGACCTGCAGGGCCAGCAGGCCTGTCAGGGCTCCCAGCAGGCGGCGCGGCCAGATCAAGCGGGCCGTCATCCGGGCATTGAGCGGGGGTCTCCGGACGGTCAGCGCATAGACAACGGCTAAAAACGCCGCCGCCAATTCAATGGCCAGGATCGCCCCGTCATCCACGGATGCCGCGGGCAGAGGGCTCATGACGAGAAGGGTGAGGATCCCGTATTCGACGATCTTCGTTCCGATCGCTTCGCGGGGAGCGGGAAGCGAGGCCGTGGCCGCCACCTTCGCTCTGGGCTCCTCCAAAGACGATCCAACGGGCTCCGCCAGGAGCCGGCCCGGCGCATCCCTCACGGTCGCGCCCGTCCTTTACCCCCTTTGTCCGGCGCGGCTTCACCGACGCTTTTGTCCCCGTAATATTCGTACCGGAAATAACTGGAGGATCGGCCTACCCGGCGGGCCTTGACATCGTTTATGATGATGCCGACGATCACGGCCTTGGCTATGCGCAGATCCTTTATCGTTTTCAGCAGCCCATGCCGGTTTATCTTGGCGTCCCGGACGACGAGAACGGTCCCATCGGCCACGGAACTGACGATGACCGGATCGATGACGACCAGAGCCGGGGAGGTATCAATGAGAATCATTTGGAAATGGTTCTTGAGGATTCCCATCAGCTCCCGCATCTTCCGCGAATTCAGGAGCTCGGCCGGATTCGGGGGGCACGGCCCGCTGGGTATGATCCACAGGTTGTCGATGGCCGTCTTCTGGATGGCGTCCTTCAGCTCGACCCGGCCGGCCAGGTGGTTCGAAAGACCGCCCCGGTTGCCCACTTGGAAGATCTTGTGCTGGCGGGGTTTGCGCAGGTCGGCGTCGATGGCCAGCACGCGCTCCCCGAGCTGGGCGAAGGAGACGGCCATGTTGGCCACGACCGACGATTTCCCATCCTCGGGCGACGTGCTGGTGAAGACCAGGGTGCGGGACGCGCTGTCGTCCTTGGCAAAAAGGATGGCCGAGCGGATCATCCGGTAGTCCTCGGCGATGGCGATCTTGGGGAACAGATGATTGATCAGCTCGACCTGGCTGATCTTGGCCAATTCCGAGACGTTCTCGCCCGGCGTGTCGCCGTACAAATTCCCATAGACCGATGTGTAGGTTCCGTTCTTCTTCGTCTTGTTGGACGAGAAATGGGGAACGACCCCCAGCATAGGCAGCCCGGTCAGCCTTTCTATATCCTCCGGCCCCTCGACCGAGCTGTCGAGGAAGTCGGCGATGAACGCCAGGCCGATCCCGCAGATGAGCCCGAGCAGGAGGGCCACCAACAGGTTCCGGCGGACGTTGGGCGAAACGGGAATTTCGGGAATAAGGGCGGTGTCGACGATCTTGATATTGCTCGTCCCCATTCCGCTCAGCCGGGCCGAGATCCCGGTCTCTTCCTCTTTGGCCTGAAGGGTGCTGACGAGCTGCCGCTTCTGGGTGATCTCGCTGTCCAGCGTTTTAAACAGGATGCTGTCCCGGTTCATCCCCGAAATTTCGGTCCGCTTCTCGTCTAGGCGGTTGCGCAGGCTGGCCACCTTGTTTTGGGAAGCTTCTAAGTCCGATCGGGCCGCGTCCACGGCCTTTCTGATCTCCGTCTCCAGCTGGGAAACGGCGGTGTCCATCTTGGCCTTGACGGCGATGAGAGCGGGATTGTTGGAGCCCAGGATCCGGCTCTTATCGGCATAATCACTCTGCAGCTGGACGAGAGTCGTACGCAGAACTTGAATGGTCGGGTTGTTGATGAATTGGGGGAGAGCGTCGACGCGCAGGTTGCGCATCTGGCGGTAATTGATCTCAGCATTGACCGCGGCGACTTGGGCATCGCCATAAGCGGCGTTCAGCTGAGTGAATTCCGCCAGGGCGCTGTTGTCCTTGTCGCTCAGCGTGACGATCTTTTTCTGGTCGCCGTATTTTTGAAGGGCGGCTTCTTTTTTGGCCAGATCGTCGCGCAGGTCGGAAATCTGTTTGGCCAGGAAATCCGACGTCTGGCGGGTGGCCTCGGAGCGCGATTCGATGGAAAAGTCGATGTATTCCTTGGCCACGGCATTGACCACGTCCGCGGCCAGGCGCGGGAACGGCGAAACGAAGGACAGGGAAACCAAGCGGGTCTCAGTAATGGGGGTTATGCGCAATCCGCCCAGGACGATTCCCGCATAAGCCGCCGATCCGTCGGCCGGCGGCGCGGCGGGCGTTTCCGGCGCGGCCGCCTCCGTTTTTCGGCCCCGCAGCCAGCGGAAGCTGAGAACGCTCTTGACCATCTGGATCAGGCTGCGCCGGCCGGCCCGGGGGTCCTTGAGCTCAGCGCGCTCGGCCAAGTTCAACTTCTTGGCGACGCGCTCGGCCAGACGGCGGCTTTGGAGAATGCGGAGCTGGGTGTTGAAATAAAACCCCTGCCAGTCGCTGTTCAGGCCGGCCGTCGAATTGAAAAGGTCCTGGATCGTCAGCATCCCGGATCCCAGATCCTCGATGAGGATGGTGGCCGAGGCCTCGAAAAGGGGCGTCGTGCTGAAGGAAATGACGCCGGACGCGGCTAGCAGGACGGCCGTCACCGTGACGATGACCCACTTCCTCTTCAGAATGATCCGCCAGTAATCGAGGAGGTCGATCTCTTTTTTGCCGGTTACCGTGTTGGTCCTATCCATTTTCATTCTCGCGTCCTCCCCCTCCTCGCCGGGGGTGAGGCCCATTTAAAACAGGGACTGAGGCACGAAAACGATGTCGTTTTCCATCAGCGGAACGTCCTTGGCTTTGTTGTGCAGGATCGCTGAAACGTCCACGATGATCTCCCGTTCCGTCCCCTTGGAATCCTTGCGCCGAATGACGACATGGCCTTTGCGGGCCCGCTCGGTGAAATCTCCGGCCTTGGCAATCGCCTGGGTGATCGTCGGGATTTGAGACTCGAGGACGGACAGGGCCCCGGGGTTGCGGACCTGGCCCATGACGTAGATCTGGACGGTGCGGTCGACCTGGACATTAACGATGTCGCCGGGCTGGAGGAAAACATCGAATTTCGTCTCGCCTTTCACGAAGAGATCGCCGGTTGGAATGTGCAAGGCGTTGCTGGTCCCATCGGGCAGATACCGGATGATCAGAATCTCGCGTCCATAATCGCGGGTGATCCCCCCCGCTTTGGAGATAACCTGCATCAGGGTCTGGCGGCCTATCAACTGGACGAAGCCCGGTTCCTTGACCGCGCCCTGCACGGAGACGAGATTGCCCTGGAAATCCTTGACTGTGACCTGGACCTGGGGATCCTGCATCAGGTGCTTGTCGATCAGGAGCTGGGCCAGTTTTTTCTCCAACTCTCTGATGGTGAGCTTTTCGACGATCACTTCACCGACATAGTTGATGGTGATCTTGCCGTCCTCTGTGACGCGGGCGAGCGTATTGAACATCTCCCCTTGGGCGACCTTGATCTCCAGATAGTCATTGGGGCCGATCTTGTAATCGGCTGCGAAGCGGGCCGGCACCTGTTCCTGGGCGAAACCCGCCGCGGCCATGGCGCACAAAGCCGCTATGGCCAACGCGATGATCGGTCTATGATCAGGATTCATAACCGTTTCCTTCGTGCCGGGCTAGAACCGCTGGCTGAGGTACGCGCTGATGACCCGGCGCCGGCGATCCCAGCCGGGCAAGCTCGATGTCCAGCGGATCTCGTTCCAGCTCAGGCCGAAATCGATGCTGGTGAAGATCCGGAAAACCAGCCCGACGGAATTCGACCGGTGACGGTCGCGGCGGCGGACCGCCACTTCCTCTCCGGTCTCGGGATTTCTGATAAAAAATTCCGCATAGTCGCCGAGACCGTACTCATAATTATAAGCGAGGCTCAGGAACGCTGTCAAATAGAGCGAGATCCCCCCGCCGTAGTCGTTCTCGATGAAATAGACGACGTCCTGGTAGAAGGAAAATGGGTTGTCCCGGCGGTAGAGGAGGCGGATGCCGAAACGCCCGAACCGGCCCTCCAGCTCGGTCCGGACGATCAATCCGGAAAAACTGGGGAACGGACCGGTCTTGAGCGTGAATTTTTTATAGCCCAAAGCCAGCGTGCCCCTCAGGTTGCCGGTCAAGGGAAAGCGCAGTCCCCCGCTCACGGAGACGGCCTTAGAGTCCCGCCAAGCCGAGCCGGCTGCGGCGAAGGCATACTCAACATAGCCGGCGCTGACAAACAGGAATCCCTCATAAAACAGGGGATAATTGAATTCCAGGGTCAGGCCCTTTTCGCGCCGGTTGAACGCCGAAGAGAGCGGCGCGGTAACATCCTCGAGGCGGAAATTTTCGACGGCGATATTCCTTTGAAAAACCGTGAGATTCAGAGACGTTTTTCGGGCCGTCTCGAAAGCCAGCCCCGCGTCAAACCCCTTGGTTTCCCCCGTCACCAGGCTCCCGATTTCGGAGGACAACGGACCGCGGTGCTTCTCGTATTGATAATTGCCCGAAAGGACGAACCGGCCGAACAGCAGCGCCTTGGCCCCATAGCTGTAACTGTTGGCGAATTCCCGGCGGTTTTTTTCGTGAAGATAAAAGGAATATTCCGGGGCGTCGCGCGCCGAGAGCAGGATCCAGCGGCCCAACGGGCAGTACGCCTTGGCCTCCGCAACGATGTTCGCCGTATAATCGCCGCGGCCTTTGGACTCGAAATAGACATTGTCGTCATAGCCCAAATTCAGGAGCGACAGCAAGGGAAAAATGTAGAACGGGCCGAGACGGATGCGGGCTTTTTGGACTCGGGCCCATTCCTCCTGGAAGGTCCGGTAGGATTGGCCGGACGCGGGCCCGGCCAGGGCCGCCCAAAGCGCGCTGCAAAGAAGGACAAGGGCCGGTCGTTTCATGAGCGGAACGGTTTCTCGATCATGGCCAGAACTTTTTCAGGAACGCGGGCGAGCGGCCGATTTCGCCGAAGATGCGGAAAACGGGAGTCTTGCGCAGAAGATCGACGATCAGGCCGCTCTGCCAATCAAACTGTCCCTTGGCCCGGACGAGCGGGATGATCCCGTCCTGCCGGGCGACATCCATGAGTCTCTCGATTTGCCGGTCGTCCAGGGCGGCGAACGCCTTGCGGACATAGTGCCCGACCAGGATCTCGCGTTTCAGGACGGCCCGCCACAAGCGGTCGTATTCGGACAGGAAGGAAGCCCGGAAATCTCCGACCTGGAACGCTTTGAGGACGATGTCCGAGGCGGCCCGCGCGCCCAGAAGACCGAAATAGATCCCTCCGCCCGTGGTCGTCTTGACCTGGCCGGCCGCCTCGCCCACCATCAGGACGCGCTCGCCGGAAGTTCGCGCCACCAGGCCCTGGGCGATGGGTTTGATGCGCATGGTCTTCTCGGCCGCTCCTCGGCCATTGACCAGTTTCAAGGCGTCCAGGAGACCCCTGAAACTGCGCCGCGGATCACCCTCGGTGATGAGTCCGATTTTCATCCGGCCGGGCGTCGTCGGCACGGCCCAGCCGAACGCTCCCGGCGCGATGCCCGTTCCCAGGTAAATGGACGGAATCGCCCCCGCGGAAATATCGGCCTCGGATTGGACGCCGCGCAGAAACGCGCGGGGCGAAC
>Ga0315275_10000385_pt1 | contig 36500 bp, 48 predicted proteins | sample YL17G03_0_MG_FD_205557 | JGI IMG/M metagenome (GOLD analysis project Ga0315275, IMG submission 205557) | Sediment microbial communities from Yellowstone Lake, YNP, Wyoming, USA - YL17G03_0 | ecosystem: Environmental > Aquatic > Freshwater > Lake > Sediment | place: USA: Wyoming | collected...
GGACGCAGTAGGCATCGGCTTGTGGGCGATGAAGCGACCTTGGGGTCAACCAAACAAAAAGGAGGGCTGAAGCATGACTACGACGATGGCGACGACAGCAAAAGGCGCGGTGAAGGCGCGGGCTTTCGAGGCCGCGAAGGAGAACGTGGAGTTCTTGGAGGTGGTGAAGGGGCACGTCATCCAGTCGGACGAAGAGTTCGAGGACGCTGCCGAGCTTCTCAAGGTCGTGAAGCACAAGTTCAAGGTGCTCGACGAGGAACGCACCATCAGCGTCAAGCCGCTGAACGAAGAGGTCAAGGAGATCAACGCTTGGTTCAAGCCGGCGCTCGAACGCCTGAAGGATTGCGAGACGGAGCTGAAGAAGATCATGGGCGCCTACTCGCTTTTGAAGCAGCGGGAGCAACAGCGGTTGCTCGCCGAGGCGTCGAAGGCGTCTGAGCAAGCCCTGGTGACCGCCAGCTCGCCGCAAGAGAGCGTCATGGGCCTGATTCAGCAGGCGACCGCCGCTCAAGCCCCGAAGGTCGCTGGCGTCAGCGTCAGCGTGGTTTGGAAGTGGGAGCTGGTGGACCCAGCGCAGGTGCCCGACGCATACCTGTCGGTCGACCCCGCCAAGATCGACGCAGCCGTGAAGGCCGGTGAACGTGGTATCCCCGGCGTCCGCATTTACGAAGACACGCGAGTGATCGCACGGTCCTGAACCAAAACGAGGTGACGAGTGAACAAGGAACAGATGGATGCCATGTGGTTGATCGTGCTTTACGTCGGCGCTCTTGGCGCTTTGATTGCGCTCTTGCGGACGCTCTTCGTTCCGCCCAGGGGCGGCGTCGACGAGAAGGACCGGAGCCCGTTTCAGATTTGGCTGGAGTTCTCGAGAGAACGCGCCGAGCATGAGTTGAACGCAGACCTCGAAAAGTACCGGATCGACAAGGGGCTGGCGCACCAACCCCGCGACTTCCGCATCGAGCGTGAGCGTCCATGAGCATCATCAAGCCGACAGGACGGTTCCGAGGCCAAGAGGTCATCGACGCCAACCGCAAACACCTGGAGCCGTCCGAGGTGCGTCGGCTCTTTGCGGTGTTGAAGGAGCCCAGCGTCGAGGACAACGGGAAGCACTTCGCCTTCGGGCCCTTCTGGTTTGGGTACTTCGCGGTCCAATACTACTTCGGCTGCCGCGTTTCCGAGGTGGCACTACTGCTCAAAGAAGACGTGTCCTTCGGCACAAAGGAGATACTCATTAGGCGCCTGAAGAAGCGTCAATGGGAGAAAAAGAAGAAGGACGACGAGGGGGAGGCGAAGAAGATCAGCGACGGGTTCACCGAGTCGGTCTACGGGATGCCCGACCCGCTCATGGAGGCCGTCCAGGGCGTCTTGGACGTCCACCGCGAGCTGGGCGTGCCCTCGAAGAACCCGTGGCTGTTTGGGTCTAGTAGCTCAAGGAGTTTGGGCGCGGGCTTGGACCGGATGATGCTGATCCGGCGCACCGAGGTCGAGGGCCAGACCTTCCGCGCCGTCTCCAGAGACACAGCCGACACGAGGTTCCGCCAGGCCGCGACGTGCGCCCGCCTGCCGGCGCACCTGCGACACACGCACACCCTGCGACACACGCGAGCCACCCTCGCCCTCGCCGAGGGCACGCCTGAAGAAGACGTTCGTTTTCTGCTGGGTCACGCGAGGATCGAAACGACACGGGGCTACCTGGGCGTGGCCAAAAGCCTGCGATTGAGGCTTCAGACGCGAGCGGAGCAGGTGACGGGCCTCTTCGGGTAGCTAGCCATCCGCGCTCCGACGCGCTAGAAGATTGCATGGCCCATCCCCCGCCGCAGTCTTTTGGACCCTCGCTTGGGCAAGTTGCGGCCCAGCTCCTGTCGCACGCCTTCGAGGCGTGCGAGGTCGCTGGCTGCAAGCACAAGAGCTTCGGCGTCGTGTGCTCTGGCTGCTCGCGCTTCGTTTGCCAGACCCACTACTACCTCGCCCCCGTCGTGCAGGTGCCGCCAAAGGCCGTCTGCACACGGTGCATCCTCGCTCGCGCGCACCGGGAGTCGAGCCTGGAAGCCGACTTCGTCGAGTGGAGCCCCACAAAAGCTCGCGTCGTCAACGCAAAGTGACGATGCCGCGCCCCGCCTGCCACCCTCGTCCTCGTCCAGGAGTTTCCGCATGACCCACCACTACGACTACCGCTTGCCACCCGACACGTTCCTCGCTCGTCGGGATTCCAACTGGTACATCGGCGACGCCGCTTCGGACTTAGACATTGGGAAGCGTGAGGTCGTGGGCGCTCACGCTTCCGTCGCCTTGGCTGATATGTCAAAGAAGATTGACAGCATCTTGAGGGCAAGTTTCTCTGATTCAAAAATGGTTGGTGGTGCCTTCGCGGCCAGTGTGCCTGGTATAGGCTTGCTTGTTTTGCCGGCCTTCAAAAACGCAGTGGAAGCCCGAAAGTTTCTCACTGATGCTCGTGACAAACTGGTCAAACCAGGCGGTGCTGCAGGTCAGAAGGGCAGCACGACGGAGCTTATGTTTGAGGTCGTTCGAGATCGGTCCATCCCCTACGACGAAGTCGTGCGCCGAGTAAAAGATTTCTTGAGCAGCACGGCTCAAAACATCGACGAGCAGATCAAGCTGAATCAAAAGTCAGCAAACATTTTCAGCAACGCCCTGGCTGCCTTTGAGAAGGCTGCCGGCGAAGTCGCAAACAGTCTGATTCCGAAGGACAAAGACATCCCAGTGTGGGTTTGGGCAGTCGGCGGACTCGCAGGATTGGCCACCGTGGCCTACATCGTTGGGAAGGTGACGAAGTGAAGCACTACGAAGACGACGTCGACACGGTTACCACGGCGGGCGTGCAGGCCCCTTGGCCTGGTGCGCTCTACAGCAAGCCGGTCGTGATCCACAGCCACGCGAGCACGGGCCTGCTTCGCCGCAGCTACATGCCTGAGCAGAACCTCGATGGCTTCTCAGGCCACTACTGCGGCATGGGCTCGACCGATTCTTTCGGGATGCCTCTGCAGGGCTTCGCTCCCTTCGGAGCTGACGGCATCAGCGGCAAGACCTTGGCCGTCATGGGCGTCGCGGCTCTGGCGCTCTACTTCGTTGCGACGAGGAAGCCATGAACCGCAGCCACTACATGGTCACACAATCGCGCCCTTCCTTGGGCGCGCTCCCCTTCGATTTCAACGTGGATGACCTCGTCTCGCGCGTTGTCACGAGCGTGGGCAACCGCGTCACTACGGACGTGACGCGCATCGTCGAAGTCGGCGTCGACCGCATGACCACGGCGGCTGGCGCGGGCCTCGACAAGTTCTTGGACTCGCCGGCGGGCGTGGCTCTTGCCGACAAGCTGCAAGAGAAGGCCGAGAAGATCGCCGTCCGCGTCGTCAAGAACAACCAGGTGAACCTGGCGCTGCTCGGCGTGGCGGGCACCGCGATCGTCATGGGCAGCGTCAACGTGGGCTCCAAGATGAGCCCCCGCGCCACCAAGCTGGCGTTCGCAATCGCCGGCGTGGCTGTTGCGCTTGTGGCTTCTGGGATATTCTCTCCTGTCGATCCCGCGCAGCAGCCGCCGCTGGTGAAGAAGCCACCCCCGCGACGTACCATCTGAATCTTTTACACGCGCCAAGGCGCCGAGGTGTCCGTTGAACGACTACGAGGTTGACTACGAGCTGATCCGCGAAACGCTCGTCCAGTTGGGCGAGCGCATGGAAGCCTTGGGCTTCCCGCAGGTGCTGGAAGACGTCGAGGGCTCCGGCAAGCTGGGGCGATGCGTGCGTGATCCTCGGGACACCGAGCGCGTGCTCGTCATCGTCAAGTATCTCAAGAAGCTGGCCCAAGACCTCCTGGAAGAGGAGCGGGAACTCAGCCAGCAGGGCAAGATCGACCCCGCCATCGCCCAGGCGAAGGCGGCGCTCGAAGAGGCCTACCAGACGATGAAGCTCGGCATCGTTGACACCAAGGGCCCCAACAGCCCCAATCAGCGAGCGGCTCAGAGCCAAGCAGCGCAGCGAGTGCAGCCGACCATGCGTGTCTCGGCGCCTCAAGTGAGGCGGGCTCTCCCGTCGCCCCAGGCCCTCGCACAAGCCGCCCAGCTCGCGCACGCGGCCCAGTTGCGAAACCCCCAGCGCCTGGCGCTGGTGCCCTCGCAGGTGCTCCCTCCGAAGGGTCGGTGATCGGTGGACGAGTCCTTCCGCACGAAAGCAGCCGTCGCCGCTTTGGGACTCGTCGCCTTCTTCGTCGCGGGCCCCGTCTCGCGCAAGCTCCGGCGAACTTTCCCAGAGCACCCCTTCGGTTCTCAGGTGGTGATCGGCGGCTCCATTGCCATCGCCACCTACTGCCTCGCCAAGGCGCTCTCCCCTCCAGAGTCGCAAGCACCCGAAACGATGCTTGCAAAGTCCTGGGGGGTTTTTGGCGGCTCGTACCAGTCGATGAAGAACGCCACCGAAAACTTCGAGTGAGAAAAGGCGGAACAACATGCCAGATCAAAAGCCGCTCGTCGTCATCAACGGCACAACGAGGCAACTGACAAGCACAGACGCTTTGCTCGTGGGGACTGGCGTCGACAGGACGACGGCTGGTGCGCTGGCGGTCGGGGCGACGACCGCTACGTCGGTGGTGGTCACACCCCCGACCACGGTCCAAGGGCTCACCGTGGGTCGTGGCGGCGGCGCGGTGGCGAGCAACACCGCCGTCGGCGCGAGCGCGCTTGCCGCGAACACCGTGGGCACGGACAACACGGCGGTCGGTCTGTCCACCTTGGCTCAGAACACCACAGGTACAGGGAACACGGCGGTGGGTAGAGGTGCTCTGGGGGCCAACACGACGGGCGTTGAAAACACGGCGGTGGGAACCGGGGCGCTGACGGCTCTTCTGGCCCCTGTCACAGCATCCGACTCCCGGCGCAACACTGCCATCGGTGCGTTTACGGGTGATGCACTGACGACCGGGTTTGAGAACACGGCTGTCGGACACAACGCAGCCGGGGCGTTGACGACCGGCAACGGCAACGTCGCGATCGGTCGAAATGCCTTGGCAGCGGCCTTGACGACTCAGGGGTGTGTCGCAGTCGGACAAGAGGCGGGTCTTGCGGCGACTGTGGTCTGTACTGCGGTCGGCTTTCGGGCTCTCGGAAGTCTGACGAGCGGGACAAGCAACACGGCTGTGGGTAACACGGCGGGAAACCAACTCACGACGCAGGCCAACAATACCTACGTCGGGTCCACGTCAGGTGCAGCCAACACAGGCTCAAGCAACACAGCGGTCGGGTCCTCGACAATCACAGCAGGAACCGGAAGCAGCAACACAGCGGTCGGTGTGGGTGCTTGTCAGAACACCACCACGGCGAGCAACAATACGGCGGTCGGTGTCTTTGCTCTTTCATCGGCGACGACGGGGGGAAACAATACCGCGCTAGGCTCTTCGTCTTTGGGATTACTCAACGCGGGCACGTTCAATGTCTCGGTCGGAACAAGCGCCATGCAGTCCGACGTGAATGGCAGCCGTAGTGTCGCTGTCGGATACGAAGCTCTTCGTAACCAAGCTCCCGTCGGACCGAGCAACACGAACAACGTCGCTGTGGGCTACAACGCTGGGCGCGCGATCACCACTTCGACCAACAACACCTTGATTGGAAATAACGCGGGATTGTCTGTTTCCTCAATCGCGGGGGGAGGAAACACCTGTGTCGGTAGCAACGCAGGCGACCTCATTACTACAGGCGGGCTCAACACCGTCGTGGGGTTCAACGCAGATGTTCTTGCGGCGGGTGATCTCAACTCGATGGTCCTCGGAAACGGGGCGGTTGGGGCAGGGTCGAACACCATCACGTTTGGAAATGCGGCGATAACAGGCTTTCGCTTTGGCACAGCGGCGTTGGCTCTTCCGAATCCAGGTATCAACGGTTTTTTCTCTGCGACTACTGCCTCTATGCAACTCGGCCACACGAGCGCAACGACAGCGTCGACGTTCCTCGGCTTCATCCGCGCTGGTGTCCAAGGCGGGTCCGTTGCAGGCGACGGCGCGGGCGGAACGAACTACAACACGACGTCTGACTATCGCCTGAAGACAGACATCCTGCCTCTCTCTGGGAATCTGGAGAGGCTCGCCGCTTTGAAGCCGTGCAGCTTTCTGATGAACGAGGTGCGGAGTGAAGGCTTCATCGCCCACGAACTTCAGGCAGTGGTACCGCGAGCAGTCACCGGCGCTAAAGACGCGGTCGACGAGGACGGCAATGCTGTGTACCAGAGTCTTGACCAAAGCCGCCTCGTGCCGCTCTTGACGGCGGCATGTCAGGAACTCGCCGCCCAGGCAGCAGCCGCCACCGCCCGCGCCATCGAAGCAGAACGACGTCTCGACGAGCTGGAAGCCGCCGTCGCCGCTCTGCAAAACGCCTGAACGCGTTGCTTTCGCTCAACCTTTGAGATATTGAGGTACTCATGCGCCCCGGATTCATAAACAGCTTCCAGCCGTCTCGTGACCCTGCCGCTGTCGTCACCCCACTGCCGAGCGACTATTGGCACGTCAGCAACGGCAGCTACAGTTCGTCGGCGTTTGCGCCGCAGCAGTCGGTCGTCCAAGGCCTCACGGGCACCGCGCCTGACCCGGTTGTGGACCGCATCCGGGCGGCTCCGTTTTTCGTCGGGCGACTGGGGCGCACGGTCAGTGCTCTGGGCGCCCGCTGGACGTCTGCACCGGCTGCTGGCGCGGTCATCAAACTCGCCATCTACAACTGTCTGCCTGCGACCTCCCGCGACGTGTACCCACAGGCCCGTGTGGCCAGTGTCGAGTTGACTCTGGCAAATGTCACGGGGGTGCAGACGGCAGCATTGGCGAGCCCTGTCAGCCTGCCAAACGGGCTCTACTGGATCGCCGTCGCCAAAAGGTCTGGACTGCAAGGACAGGTCGTGGGCCTCAACGGTGCTACGGGCAACAACCAGACCGCTGGACGGAACCCGCTCCAATGGACTGGCGCGACCATCAACACGACCCTGCTCGGCACCCTGCTCAACGCGAGTGCCATGCCTGCGACTTTCCCGGCAGGCGCGGCTATCAACAGCAGCGCCCCTGTTCAGTTTGAGGTGCTCTGATGACACAGCCTTGGGACTACTGGCACGAAGATGGCGCGAGCGGCCTGACGGTCTACAACGTGCGGGACCAACAAGAGTCCGCAGGTGTTGTCGGTGGCGGCGGCGGCTTCGCCGCGCCGCACATGCTCACTGCACGACCGTTCTGGGTCGGTGACGAAGGGCTCAGAGTCACGTCGGTGAGCCTGAGCACGGAAAGCAATCAGTCCGGCGCTTGCCGGTTCGGCATCTATGCGTGTCCGCCGCCCAGCGCGCACGACATGTATCCGTCGACGCTTGTCTCCGACATCGGCGAGCTTGTGCTGGCTGGAGCCCTTGCTCGTCCCGTGAAAACGCTGGCTGCGCCTCTCGACCTCGCTCCCGGTTTCTACTACCTCGCCACGCTGTTTCGCGTCGCCACTCCAGCCGAGCGCCTTGCCGGGTTCACTGGACTCACATCCGTAAGCTCGCAGCCGCTCCTCGGAGGACCGGGGTTCCCGCTGGGCTACTCTCCTTCTTCCGCAAGCAACGCTCCCTTGACGGGGTTCTCGACCTACTTCCCCTACGGGTCGCTGCCAGCCACTTTTCCTGCTCTGGCGGCGGGATCTTTCGGCGTCCTCTACTCAAACTTCAACAACGCGCCGTTCAACATCGACTACGCCATTTACGTCGAGTCCGCAGGGACCGGGGCGATGGGTGTGACCATCCAGTACAACGCCGCCGTGCCCCTCGGCACTGCCGTCAAGATCACCGACACACCCTCTTCCGTCGTCGTGCAGTACAACGGAAATTTGGGCACGCCGTGCCCACAAGCATCTGTTTTGGCTGCGTTGCTGTCGACGATTGGCCCCCTCTTCGACCCGAGCAACATCGTCAACGCGCAGAGTGTAGGGTCGGCAATCAACTTCAACTCGACTGCTTTTGGGACGAACCCTGCCGTCATCCAGTTGCAGCGTGCTGGCCCGCTACAGGGGTATGCCACCCTCGCAGCTATGTTTCTCCCCGTCACAGCAATCTCTGTGGTCGCGTCTCCCTGAGAGGTCCATATGGTCCAGCCCTTCGACTACATGCACAAAAGCGGCAACTCTGGGTTGACGCTCCAGAACTACGCCGCGCGCCTCGGCGGCGGCGGCGGCAGCGCGAGCGCGCTCCCCAACACGCTGCTCGCGCAGCCATTCTTCACAGGCGACCTGCCGCTGACTCTGGCGCAGATCGGCATCAACTGCACTGGCACGGGCACCGGGAACATCCAGATCGGGATTTACGACTGCCTGTCGACGAGGGACATCTACCCGCGCAACCGCCTGTCCCTCGGGTCGGTCGACTACTCCGCGACGGGTCCTCGGCTGACGCCTGCCTCCATCACGCTCGCCGCTGGAAAACTGTTCTGGCTGGTGACGAACACGGACGGCGGTTCGGGATCAAACAGTACAGTAGTGGATGTCCTCAACGAGATCACGGCACCCGTGGGCGTCGTGGGTCTTGTTCTCCCCGGCGCAACTGCTGGAGCGAATCAGGTCGCCTTGGGGCTGTTCATCGCTCGCGCCTACGGTCTGGGGCTGCCTGCGACGTTCCCTGCGGGAGCGGACAAGAGAAACAACCAGTTCGGCGCCTTCCCCGCAATCATCCTCGACCCCGCGTAGCGGCGATGACGTCGTCATATTATCGGATCACATGATAGGGTGAACGCATGCAGAAACTGACGCCTCAAGTCATCGGCCAGCTCAACGAGTTGCCAGGCTTCCCCCCAGCCCCGACGGGGCCTGGAAACGCGCCGGCGAACCCCTACGAGTTCATCCTCGGCGACTACCTTGAAGAGATCCGCGTTCGGCCTGGCGTGACTCTGGTGGCCGACTTGCCTGCCACGGGCAACACCACAGGCGACGTTCGCATCGTCGTCGCCGCCCAGGCTTGGTACTTCTGGACTGGGGTCGCTTGGATTCCCCTGGCCGGCGGCGGGCCACCGAGCAGCGCCAACCCGTCGATCACGGGCCAGGTGACCGCAGGGCTCGTCTCGGGCGAGGTCTGCTACCTGTCGGCAGCCGAGACGTGGTCGCCCGCACAAGCAGGCGGCACGCTGTCTCAGGCGACGTCCTTGGGCCTCTACGACGGCACGCCAGGGACCATCTTCTTGTCGGCCAGCTCCACGGTGGATCTGCGCTGCACCACGGCTGGGGGCCTGCCGGCGACCAACGCCAAGCTCTACTTGGCGCCAGCGTCCGAAGACGGCGGCTTGGGAGCTGGAAAGGTCACCGCCACACCTCCTACCCCGCCACCAGGCGGAAGCGTCCATCTCCAGGTGGTGGGTGTGTGCGTGAACAACGCCAGCTATGGCGCTTCCAAGGTCGTCAAGGCTATCTTCCAGCCTGCCTACCCCGTCATCCTGCTCGGTTGAAAGGTCAAAGGTGATCACATGTCTCAGTTCAAGTACCTCGGTGAACCTCCGCGTTCGTTTGTGTCGGCCTACGGCCCCACCAAGCGCATCGCGGTCCCCCTGAAGGACGGCAGCAGAACCGTGCTGGAAAACCCCACGGGGTTTCCTATCGGCGACGTCGTCCCTTTCGACTTCACCGACCAGATTTCTCTTTTGTTCTTGCGAGCCGATTCTCGGTTTGAAGAAGTCCTCTGACGTTCACGCCTCACCCTCGTCTGCCACTACCAACTAGGAGTCTTCCGTGTCTGATCTTCGCTCTCTCGTCATCAAGAACGGTACAACCCAAAACATCAGCAACTCCGACACGCTGATCGTTGGAACGAAGGTCGACGCAGCCGCTGGCCAGGCGCTCTCCATCGGTGACGTGAACGCCACTGGCATCACCATCGGTTCGGCGTTGATCACGACGAACTTCCCCGGTCCCGTCGCGTTGACGGGCGACGTCACGACCGTCGGCGGCACGACGTTCACGACGGACGCCACGTTTGAAGGCAACGTCACCTTCGGCGCAGGCGCAGCCGACACGGTGACCTTCGCCGCGTTGACGACCGTCACCAGCGACATCAACTTCGGCGGTGCTCCCGGCACCTTCAAGATCACGAACCTCGCCAACGGCACGAACCCCAACGACGCCGTCAACTTCTCGCAGCTTTCGGCTCTCGTCACGGGCGTCTCGTCGTTCCAGACCTCGCTCTCGGGTCTGACGCCGTCTTCGGCGACGGGCGGCGCGATCACGCTCGCGGGCACGCTGGGCGTGACGAGCGGTGGTACGGGCACGACGACGGCGTTCACGCAGGGCAGCGTCGTGTTCGCGGGCGCGGCTGGTGTGTACGCGCAGGACAACGCCAGCCTGTTCTTCGACGACGCGACCAACAGCCTCGGTATCCGCACGGCCACCCCCAACGAGGCCCTGACCGTCAGCGGCGTCGTCTCGGTGGGCGAGGGCGTCGCCCCGACGGCGACGGCGGCGTTTGGCAAACTGTGGGCGAACAGCGCCGTCGCCTCGCCCAGCTTGCAGGCCGCCGATGCGCGGCCCTACTGGACCGACGACACCGGCCAGTCGTACAACCTGACGCTCGACCGCTTCAACACGTTGACGCCTGCGGCGTCGGTCGCCATCGACACGTCGCCCGCGCTGCCGGTCTTCAACAGCCTCGCGCTGAACCAGAACACGACGTTCACGACGTCGAACCTCGGCAACGGGCGCTCGGCTTCAGTGCGGGTGATCTGCGACGGTACGACCCGCACGCTCACGTTCCCTGCGGGCTGGACGTGGCTCGGCTCTGGCGTTCCCCCAGCGAACCTTGCTGCTGGCGACGTTGGCTACCTCTCGATCACGGCCTACGGTGCGACGGACGCGGACGTCGTCGCTGCGTGGTCCTATGAGAATCAGGCCGCGCCCGTCACCGGCACGGGCGTCGACAACCAGATCGCGGTCTGGTCGGGCACGAACACACAGGATGGCTCGGCCAGTCTGACGTTCGACGGCACGACCCTCGGCGTCACGGGCGCCATCACGCAGTCGGGCGGCGCGGTCAGCCTCACGGCGAACGCGGCGTCGAGCCTCACGACCTCGTCGGGCGCGTTGACGCTCACCTCGGCGGCTGCGGCGACGTGGTCGACGGCGGCGGGCGACCTCAACCTGACCGCGACCACCAACTCGGTCGTCGTCACGGGCGCGGAAGCAGCGGTCGATGCGATCACCCTCACCGCGAGCAACGCGGCGGGCGGTATCGACGTCAACGCAGGCACGGGCGGCGTCACGATCGACTCGACGGGCGGTATCAGCGTCGACGCAGTGGCGGCGTCGAACTTCTCGACGTCCGCAGGCGCCTTGACGCTCACGTCGGCGGCTGCGGCGACGTGGTCGAGCACGGCGGGCAACCTCGCCATCACGGGCGGCGCGGCGCTCCAGCTTACGGCGGCGGCGGGCAACGAGGTCGTCGTCAACGACGGCAGCGCCGACGTCGACTTCCGTGTTGAGAGCGACACGAACACGCACGCGCTGTTCGTGCAGGGCTCCGACAGCAACGTGGGTATCGGCATCGCGGCGCCGACGGCGAGCTTGCACGTCGCAGGTACCGTCCTCGCGAAGAACGCAGCAAACAGCACGTCGGCGTTTGACGTGCAGAACGCGGCAGCGGCCTCGCAGCTCCGCGTCGACACGACGAACAGCAAGCTGTTCTTCGCGGGCGTTGCGACGACGAACACGCACACGGTCAACATCGGTACGTCCGGTACGGACCCCGCGTTCGCCATCGCAGCGGGCGGTCGCATCCACTACTACGACGGGTCGCAGCCGACCAACGGTCAAGTGCTCATCGGTGACACCGCCGCTGGCAACTTCGCCAAGTCCACGCTGACGGCGGGGTCGGGTGTCAGCATCACCAACGGCGCGGGGTCGATCACGATCAGCGCGACCGGCGCCGCTGCTCCGGTCATCGACCTGACCACCACGGGCCTCACGGCGGGTGACGTCGCCTACGTCTCGTCGAACGACACGGCGAGCGCCGCCATCGCCACGGCGGCAGCTACGGCGCGATGTGCGGGCCTCGTCTCGGTCGTCGGCGGCGCGGGCGTCGGCAAGGTGCAGGTTGGCAACGTGTACGCCGCTGCCAACTTCATCGCGGGCCTCACGGCTCTGTCGGCGGGCCAGCCGGTGTTCTTGTCCAAGACGTTGGGCAAGCTGACGAACGACGTCAGCGCGTTCGTCTCGGGCGACGTCGTGGCCGAGGTCGGCATCGTCACGAAGTCGATCTCAGGCACAGGCGGCAACGGTGCGGCTGACGTGCTGTGGCAGCCGAAGTCCATCGTCGTCCTCTGAGCAGGATGACTGCGACGCTCTTGCGCCGTTTGTGACGGCGCAAGAGCGTTTGTGTTATAGGAACCCATGCAAAAATCGCTGTTCATCAATAACGGAACACTCAACGCGGTCGACGCCTTGACGAGTCTCGTGTTCGTCGACGACGTCAGCAAGTTGCCGACCCCCGCAGCGGGTGTCATCACGCTCGCTGCAAACACAGCCTACTGGTTCACGGAGGATGTGGACCTGCTGGGGGACCGTCTCGTCTGTGGCCAGAACACCGTCATCCTGGGTTCGTCTTCGGAGAATGTGCTCCTCAAGAGCACAGGTCTTATCGGCACGGCTCTGATAACGTCGACGTGGTCACTCCCCATGCGTTTCATCGCGATCGAGGCAGACATCGCTTTGAATCTGGACGGCGGCGCGACGCCCAACACCAAGGCGCTCGACTGGTTGGGGGTCAACTTCACCGCCTGCGGCAGTGTTGGGCGCATCGCCAACTACAACAACTTCATCATGAACAACTCGGCTTTCCTTGAGTCGGGCAACCTCACGTTCGATGGAACGATCAACACCATCGGCTTTTCGCAATGTCTCTTCAACCCGCCTTCTGGCCAGACGTCGATCACAATCCCTGCGACCGCTGTCGTTGCTCGACGACTGCGCATCATCTACTCCTCGTTCATCGTGCTCGCGGGGGAAACAGGCGTCAACGTCAACGTCGCAGCGACCGTCCCCGTCGAGGGCTACATTCTCGACACGGTGAACTTCTCGGGTGGAGGCACCTACACCACTGGTGTGCTGTTCAGCGACAACAAGGCGCAGTTCATCAACTGCCGAGGAGTTCCGAATAGTTCGTCGTTGGCGCAGTACACGATGAACGGGAACGCGACGGCGACGGTGATAACTACCACGGGCGTCTACGTCAAGATTGCGGGGGTGACCACAGCAGGCCCCTATGTGCAACGATTCACGTTGACGAACAACCGCGCAACATACACAGGTGCTCTGACGGGGTTCTTCTCCGCGTCAGCAATCGGTTCGATCTCGGCACAAGCCAACCGCGAGATTGCATTTCGCATCGCCGTGAATGGTGTGACCCTCCTGGCGACGCAGATGTCGACCAACACTGAAGGCGTGGGACGCTCGGCGCCCCTGACTGTCCAAGGGGTGTTACAACTCGCTATAGGGGACTTCGTCGAGGTTTTCGTCGCGAACCTGACGGACACCACCAGCGTCACGATTCGCGACCTCAACGTCATGCTTGAGCCTTTGGTGGGATGACCTCTCGTTGGATTCTTACTGATTGTGATGAGGTCGGGCTGTGCCATTTGTCAACTATCGGCCTGTCGTTATTCAGCCAGCGGGCAACCTCCAAAAGAGCACGGACACCGATCTCCGACAGTTCACGCGCCTTGCTGGAGCAGATGGCCCTTACGAGGGCTTCTCCAGCGGCGCTTTTGAGGAGACGCTGCCCGCAGGCGACCCCTTCCCCACATCGGTGACGTGGTGGACGTCTTCGGCGAAGACGACGAAGATTATGGAGATGGCGATCACTCGAAACGGTATCAACAACGTGGCCACGACGGTGACGACGATGTACGACACCGACGGAGTCACCGTCCTGTCGATCGTCACAGACACCTACGCCTACTCGGGTGTGTTCCTCTTGAGCCGCGCGCGCCATTATCTGAGGTAGCTCATGTTCGTCGTCAATCCGACCGCCATCCTCTACGACGCCGCAGGCATCGCACTTGCGGTGTCGCCGGGGGTCACGATCCCCGTCGGCACCTCGACGCTTCTCGCGGCGGGCACCGACGGAACCAACGCGCGCATCATATCGACCGACACGACGGGCCGACTCAACACAACGCTGCCGCCCGACGCAGCAACCGAGAGCACGCTCTCGACGCTCAACAGTGTGGTCAGCGCGTACACGACGAACCAGATCCCGGCTGCGCTCGGCTCGCAACTCCTCGCACAATCGTTCTCTGTCGTAGACGCCACGCAACCCACCTACACAGCGGCTTCGCCTGAGCCGTTCGTTCTGCAAAACGGACCTCGTGACGTCTTTGAGATAGCGCGCCCCGGCACCCGCAACCGCATCTGCGTGACGCGCATGTGGTTTTCGGCCAGAAAAGAAGATGGGCCAAAGAACATCCCTGTGCGCTTGGTCAAGCGCAAGTCGAACGACAGAGGCGACGGTTTCCTCCTCACAAACGTCTCATACGATTCTGGGGACACTCCCACGGCTGTCGTGCAGACTTTCGGTGCCGACCCAGCCGAGGGCGGCGAGATCGGTACGGTCTGGTCCGGCTTTGTCTTCATTCCCTCCAGCACTTCGGACACGCAGGTCAATCAAACTTTCATGTGGGAGTGGACGCCTGCGAAGGGTACAAGACCCATCTCTCTCGACGGCGAAGAATCTTTGTGTATAAATCTTTTGGGCAGCGGCGATGCCAAGGGCCTGACAGCTTTCTTTGGCGTCGAGTGGTATGAGGTCGAGTGAGGCTATGCTAGGGTCGCCACATGACCCCCGCGCAGCTCAAACAGATCCTTCCCCAACTCACACTCTCCAAGGCCGAGGCGATCCTGCCGGCCATCGTCGAGGCGTGCCGCCGCTGGGACATCACGACGAAGAACCAGGTGGCCGCGTTCCTCGCACAGTGCGGGCATGAATCGGCTGCCTTCCAGTTCCTGACGGAGCTTGCGCCCGGCACGGCCTACGAGGGGCGCGCGGACCTCGGCAACACGCAACCCGGCGACGGGCCCAAGTTTCGCGGCCACGGTGCCATCCAGCTCACAGGCAGGGAGAACCACCGACGCGCAGGACAAGACTTGGGCCTCGACCTGGAGAACAAGCCCGAGCTTGCCGGCAGGATGCCAGGAGCCATGCTGGTGAGCGGCTGGTACTGGCGCAAGGGCTCGTCACGCGGCGACCTCAACGAGCTGGCGAAGAACGGGCCCAACCCGATCCAACTCGGCGTCAACGACACGAAGCGGTGGACCGACAAACGAGCCGCGCTCGTCCGCCAGGGCAAGAACGTCAGCAGCTTCGACCGCGCACCGCGTGGCTTCGACCTCATCACGCTGGGCGTGAACGGCGGCTTCAACGGCAAGCCCGAGCGTGACGAGATTTACGACCGCGCGCTGAGTGTGCTCCCCGAGAACCCGCTCGAAGGCTCGCCTGCCACCACGTTCAACACGTCGTCGACGGGCGGCTCGGGCGGCACGGCCTCGTCGTCGTCGTCGTCGTCGAGCCCGATCGTCCTGCTGGTGCTCGGCGTCGCGGCCTTCATGCTGTGGCGGAAGCTGAAAAAGTAGCCGACCCCGTACTTCAGTCGCAGCAGCACTCGTCGTCGCGATGAAGGCACTCGACGCACAAGTCGAGGCGCACGACGTCGTCCTGAGCCGGGAGGCGCGCGAGGCCGACGAGGTTCGCTCGTGGTCGCGACAACTCAAACGCCACAGCGGGCGCCAGGGCCTCCTCGAAGAAGGCGGCGAAGGGGCGACTGAGGACTTCGAGGGATGTCATGGTGCGCGTCATGGCGCGCAAGCATACCGACGTGTGAAGGCGCGTGACAAGGATTTCATTGACGCGCTAAGGTGCGTCATGGCCCCCAAGAAAAACCCGAATGCACCAGGCACGCGCCAACCGACGCTCGCAGAAGTCAGCCCCGTCGTTGCCGCGCTCGAAGTCCCCAAGCACCTGCGAGCTGAGTTCCTGAAGGGTTTCGGCGTCGAGTGGGAGCACGCCCACACCGTTGGGTACGACCTCATGCTCGTCGGCGGGATCGTGCTGGATCACTTGGCCGAGGACGCGCACTACTACCGCAAGCTGCAGCGCGCCCGCCTGAACCCCGCGCACAAGCGCCCGTCGGAGCGCGTCCGCGCGGCCTTCGACGCCCTCCTTTCCAGCGTGCAGGAGCAGTACCCCTCGCTGTCTTGCACCCTGGACGTCGACGCGAAGGCCGGCCAACGCGACGGCCAAGCCTGCGCCCGCGCCTACGCCTTCTGCGAAGACCTCGATGACGGCTCGTTTCGCATCGCGGTGGCGGCGAAGATGAACGACGCCGACGACAGCCGGGTCGAGGGCCTCCTGCGCCACGAGCTGGCGCACGCGGTCCTGCTTCACGGCGGCGACATGGAGCACACCGAGCGGGACGCCGACGAGGTCGCGGAAGAGCTTTTCGGCTCGCCCCTCTTCTACGATGACGAAGACGTCCAGACGACCGACCAAAGCGCCCCCGGCGCCCGCCGACCCCGACCCCCGTACCTGGATGGGGCCGACGGGCGGACCCTAGACAGCGCGGAGCCCATGGGCGAGGATGGCCCCGACGCCCCCAGAGGAACCATGCAACTCAACACAGTCGAAGACGTCGTTTCCGCTCTCGATGACGCCGCCGCCCAGGGCGACGCCAAGACCCCACGGCTCATCGCCAGCCAGCTCTCGCAGCAGGCCAAGCAGGTCGGCGGCGCCCAGTCGCGCACGCTCCTCACGCTCGCGAAGGCCGCACGGCACTGCGCCACGGGCGTCGAAGCCCGCATGGACGGCCAGATCGACCGCGCCATGACGTCGGAGCGCATGTGCGACGCCGCGTTGCAGGAGGCGGCGATGCCGCGCTCGCGCAGGAACCCCGAGTGGGCGAAGAGCCTCGGCAGCGGCCTCTACAAGGGTGCGCGCTACAGCGCCGAGACGGCTCACGACCTCTACCAGGGCGCCCGCGCCGCCCATGCCGCCCGTAGCGCCCCGGTCGAGCCCGAGCGCAAGAACCCCCACGCCCGTCACCCCGGCTTCGAGCAGTACGAGTTCCGCGTCGAGAACTCATTCATGCCCGCCTTGATCAACGGGGATACCTCGGGCCTCGACGAAGACGACATCGACGCGCTGGATCGCTTCTTGGCCAAGATGCCGAAGGACCGGGGCAGCCACTGGGCCGTCATCGAGGACGACGCTGGCTTCGGCCCCGGCGCCATCACGCGGCTCGGGTCCGACCGTTCGCTGGTCGCGCTCATGGTGCCCAAGAAAGCACGCGGCGGCGCAAGCGACCACAGGTCGATGACCCCCGGATTCTACTCCCGCAAGAACCCCTCCAAAGCGCATCGCACGCACAAGATCCCCGGCGTCGGTACGCTCACGATCAGCCCCCGCGCTGACGGCGGTCGCGACGACGCCAGCCTTGAGGTCACGAAGTCGTTTGCCGACGAGTGGGACCACAGCATGACCAACCAAGCGTACCTTGGTCGTGAGGTTTCCGAAGCCGCCGAGAAGCATCGTCGGGACTCGAACTTCTACACCGTCAAGCTGAAGTACCGGGGCCGCGAGTTCGCGATCTGGCCCAGCGGCGCCGGGGTCTGAGATGGGCTCGACTTGGCTCCCCTCGCGGCGTCCAGCGACGCAGCTTGCTGTGACGGCGGTGACGTGCCCTCGCAAGGGGCCGTTGCCGTCGGAGATCAGCCTGCTGGTGTGCGGGCACATGCACGACACAAGACCCGAGAAGTGCGCGGAGCAAAGGTGCCAGAAGGCCATCGCCTTCATGCCCGAGCTTGACCAGCTCCGAGGAATCGCGCGGGCCACCCTGCGCATTTTCCAAGACCCCCCGCCTCGCGTGGACTACAGCGACCGGTGGGTCGGCTACGAAGACGAACGGGTCTGACGGCGGTCGGGTCGGGTCTGAGCCGTCGAGTTACTTCTTGCGGCGCTTGGGCGGCAACGACTCCGGGGGCTTCGTCGGCTCGACGACGGTGGCGCGCAAGGCACGCATGAAGCCTTCGGGAAGCGTCACGACCACGCGGTCATCCTGCCAAACGACGACCACGCTGGTCTTTCGATCCTCTTCGGAGAGGTCGTCCAGGAGGGGCGTTATGGGGAGCCTGATGTACCACTCGTTTGTGCTTCGCAGGTACTGCGTGCGGTACAGCTTGCTCATGCCCCGCTTGGGCCGCTCTCGCTTCCCCGTCGACGTCTCCGACCCCGTGTAGCCGTGCTTCAGGCACCACGACTCAATGGCCGATATGTCGCGGTTGGCCCCGCGCAACTCCGAGACGAAGTAGCGCACCTGGCGCCGGGTCGGTTGCAGCTCGTCGAGGGCGTCGTGCAGCGACTGGGCGTCTTTCGCTTTGAGGTAGGCCAACAGCAGAGGCTTTATCGCAACTTGAGAGGCCATAATCCCCTTGATAGCACCCTCGTTGTGGTGGTAAAGACCTATCATGGCTTCCGATTGCTCAACGTGCCGCCACCACCGAAGCGAACTTCAACCCAAGGTGCTCGACGCGGCGTTTGACACCGTCGTCGCCTTTGCGGACCAAGACGACCGGGTCTACTTCTGCACGTCGACGCAGGGCCCCCACGCTGGCCAGAAGGTCGGCACGTTGGCCATCCTCTGTGACGCCTTCGAGTCCCCGCGCCAGGCGAAGGCCAGCGAGCTGGACCGCCTGCTGGCTCTTTCCGCCGAGCGTGCCGCCCGCGCCGCACGGGATGCGGGCGACCGATGAGCTGGCAAGACGACGAGAACGTCCTCTTGAACGAAGCCGTGGTTACGGCGGCTGACTTCCTCTTCAGCCTGTGTCGAGGTGACGCCATGCAGATAGCGCGGGGCGAAGGCGCAATCTTCGTCTTCAAGCGAAGCAAAGACGTCGACCGCTTTTTGCAGATCTACGCGAGCTACGCCGCCGAAACAGAACCCGACAGCGAAAGCAACTGACCTCATGACGACCCCCACGACCCCCACGACGGCCACCAGGCCGACAACCAAGCCCCCCGCGAAGAAGCACACCAAGGCGGCGACCAAGGAACGAGTCGCCGCCGCCGTGACGTTCTCGGCCCGCCTGCGCGAGGCCAGGCAGCGCGCGGGCTTCTCCACGCTGGACGACGTCGCGAACGCCTTGGGCGTGACCCGCGAGGGCTACGGGCGCTTGGAGCGTGGCCGCATCATGCCCCGCGCCGACGTGCTCCTGCGCGTGGCTCGTCTCTTCAACGTGTCCATCGACTGGCTGCTCGGCCTGCGCGACGACGTCTGAACCACCACCACCACCGCCACCTTGAGGGATTGCAAGTGAACACCACAGACAAAGAGCCCCAGCAGTGGATTCTCCCGCGCTACCGTGACGTCGAGTTCACGGGCAAGAACACGCTGGCGGCTGCCGTCGAGTTTTGCGAGCTGGTGAAGCGGGCCGACCCCGACGTCTCCGAAGAGGACGTGTTCATCGTCCCCGCTGAACACGTCCACGACATCGGCGGCGGCTTGGGGCAGCGTCCCATGGTCTGCTACGAGGCGTTCGGCCAACTCGCCGAGGCGATCCAGCTCGGTCAGGCACCTGTTGGTCATCTGTACCGAAAGATGCAGGCAATCGAGAAAAAGCACTCCGTCATGTTTGAGTGCTACAATAGTTGGTCAACCAGCGTCATCGAACAGGACTAGAGGTCACACGGCCATGAAGCAGAAGATCCCCGTCACCCTCATCGTCGAGTTCTCTGACGCTGCCATGCAGCCCGACGTCGACGAAGCCATCGTCGACGCGATCAAGAGCTTGCGCGGGATGCTCAACTTCATCCCAGCGGTGAAGGGCAAGGCCAAGAACGGCAAGACCGTCTCGTTCAAGATCATGGACGTCGAAAAGTGACCGACACCGCGACCGCCCCGACACCCGGTGACTTTGCATCCCTGGCGATACACGCACGCGCCGCTGCCGCCGACGCTGCCGACGCCGGCGACCGCGCCATCCGTTCCGCCAACGCCGCCGAAGAAGCAGCCGCTGCTGCCGACGGCGACGGCGACGCCGCCGCTCGTGCCGCTGCTGACGCCCGCAACGCCGCCCACGAGGCCGACCTCGCTGCCTACTACGCGCATATCGCCGCCGAAGCGGTCTGCGCCGCCGACGCCGACCTCGCCGCCTACGACACAGCCACCGCTGCCCTGGCCGCAGCCTACGCTGCAGCCGACTACGCCGTGGCGACGGCCACCGAGTGCGATGCCGCCGCCGACGTCGCGCGCGGGATCGCGCTACTTTTTGATTGACCATCCCACGCGCATCGGCCTACCGTTGGCGCCATGAGCACACCACACTTCGCCGCTGCGCTGAAAGCAGCGCGCGAGCAAAAAAACATGACGCAAGAAGACCTGGCGAAGCTCGCCGAGCTTTCGTCGGACATCCTGTCGCGTTTGGAGCGCGGGGTCGGCGCCCCGGTGCTCGACCAGTTGGCGCGTCTGGCCAGAGCTTTGGGCGTCTCAACCGATAGGCTGCTGGGGCTCGATGAGTCGCCCGCCGTCGAAGAGCCCGAGGACGATGCCGCCGACCTGCGCCGGCTCCTGCGCTCCGCGCGACGCCTGCCGCCCCGAGAGCTGAACCTGGTGGCCCAGCTCGCCGACGCCCTGCTGTCCCGTTCTTGACCTCCCACAACGAGAGAATCGTGAAAGACAGTTTCAAACTCACAGACAGAGATCGTGAAGTGCTTGTCCGCCAGGTCGTCGATGCCGCGAGCGAGCGCCTGACGCAGAGCGCGGCCCGTGGGGGCCTGTTCTTTGCCGCTGGCGTCTGCGTCATCACAGGCGTCGACAAAGAGACGTTCTTGAACGCTTGCGCCGACGACTACGATGCCGCCAAGGGGCAAAACTCATGAAGACGCTCGTGCCGCCGCCTCCACCGCCGCCGCCGGCGAACCTGCTCTCCATCGACTTGAATGGGAGCATGGTTGTGCTTCCCTCCGAGGTGTCGCCGTGGAACTGAAGCCCCCTCTGCCCCCGCCGCTGCCTGTGCGGAAGTCCGACCTCGCCGACGCCGTTCACGAGCGCCTGCAGCTCACGAAGCGCGATTCCGCCTTGGCCGTCGACGCCGTGCTCGAAGCGATGACGAAAGCCTTGACCGATGGCCACGAGCTTCGGCTCTTGAACTTCGGTCTGTTCACGCTTCGCAACCAGAAGGCTCGCCCTGGGCGCAACCCCAAAACCGGCGCGTCCGTCGAGATCCCGGCACGCACCGTCGTGTTGTTTCGCCCCGCCGAGGCGCTCAAGGAAGCGGTCGACGCGAGCACCCCGGCGAAGAGTGCCCCCGCGAAGAGCACCCCTGCGAAGTGAACGACGCCCGAAAAGCAACGGCCCCCGCGAAGGAGACTTCGCGGGGGCCGTCTCGTTTGCGAATCGCAGGCGCTAGATGCGCTCCCCGTTCGCGCCGACGAGGCCGTTCTCTGGGCGCAGGATCGCCGAGGGCTTGATAAGGTGCTGGATGCGTGAATCGGGAATGCACATGGTGTCGCCCTTCACGCTCAACACGATGATGCAATCGTCGTGGATCTCCACGATGCGGCCCTCGATGAGGGGAAAGGTGATGCCGCTGCCGCCCTGGCCGGTGGGCATGGGGATCGAGAGGGCGACGATGACGTCGGACTGCAAGAACGAGCCTGGGATCTTCACGGTTGCTCCTTGGGTACGCCGTCAAACGGCGCACGACTTCTTGTCATGTCTTCGCTTGCTTGTCGAGTGGGTACGTCGGGGCTCGCCCGTCGACTTGCCATTGGCTTGCCCATTTTCGTGGGCCTTGTATCATGCGACGGCTGGGCGAGCACGTCGCCTTCGGCGGGCGTGTGCCCCCGATACTTTGGAGTCCATCATGTCTGCTATCGGTTCCGGCATTACCATCATTTCGGGCAGCAAGCTCGACGCCTCGATCCCCACCGTCCTCTCAGGCGGCTCAACCCTCACCTTCTCGCACTTCGTCGGCAAGAAGGCTTGGCAGATCATCTGCTCCGACGCCGAAGGCAACATCGTCACCGACCTGACGGCCACGCAGACTCTGAGCGTCACCCCTGGCCTCCCCGACACCATCGCGCTGACCGCCGGCACCTCGGGCAGCTACTTCATCAGCATCCGCTGGCAGGAAAACAGCGCCGAAACCAGCATGATCCCCGTCGACTCCGCGTCGGTCGTGATCACCCCTCCGGGCTGAAGCGGGCTCCGTCCCGTCAGAAAGAAAAGCGCCCCTCGCGGGGCGCTTTTCTTTTGGGGGCTGGTGTTTTCAGGTGCCGGCGTCGACGGGCGCGGCGGGCGGCGCGGCGGGCGGCGCGGCGACGGCGGGGGTCATGGGCGCGGCGGGCTCGACGGCGGGGGCCTTCGCGGCGGCGGCGGCGGCGTCGACGACTTCGCCGACGACCTGCTCGGCGGGCGCCTGGAGGCCGGTGAGGTCGCGGCCCAGCAGACCGCCGAGCAAGCCGAGGACGAGGGCGACGAGGTGGGAGATCAGGCTTTTCTTGTTGAACATGTGGACTCCGAAGCGCGAAGCGCGCGAGGTGAGGGGAGGTGACGGGGATCGAAAGGCACGCTACACCTGAAAGTGCCAATGAAAAAGAACCTCGCCTTCGCCCAGGTGTGCCGGTCGTGCCGCAAGAGCAGGCCGATCGAAGACTTCAGAAACCGGCCCCAACACAAGATCAACAAGACGTGCCGTGACTGCCTCGACGCAAAGCGCGCCGGCAAAGAGCCCGACGTGGCGCCACAGGGCCTTGCGATCTACCTGCCGGTCGTCGTCTCGCCGGAACTCCGCAAGACCCGCCGCTGGTGGCCCGCATGGGTCCACACCGCCGATCCAGACGCGCGGGCAAACCCCAGGGGGTCTGGGGAGCTGCGCACCTGCGCCTTTTGCGGGGCCGAGTACACGTCCAAGCAGCAGCAACAGCGTTTCTGCTCCAAGCGGTGCAAGAGCAACTTCCACAGGTGACACGCTCGCGCCGGCGAAGTAGCTTCACGTCCATGGCAAAAGTCAAAGCCGACGAAGTTTTTCTTGGTTGCGTCTTGAATCCGAAGACGAACGCGCCGTGCTCTGTTTACAAATACAAGTCGCGCAGCGTGAAGGTCTTCAATCCAGAAGATGATGAAGAAGGCAACGGATACTACGACCGTGGGGATCACGGTTCGGAGTACACAGCGTCGGAGGGATCAGGATTCCCGCGCGTCCACACCCCGTCAGGCGTGAAGACGAGGAAAGCCGGGTATGGCACCGTGCTTTACACAGGGCTTTGTTTGGGCGCGAAACTGGAAGAAGCCGGATTCTTGGAACTTGCAACGCAAGTAACGGGCGCTGGTATTTCTTCAAACGAAGGCCGAAGTTCTGCTGCCGATGCTTGGTGGACAGCGGCGAGAAACGACTTCGACCTGGTGTATGAAGTCGACATCGACGGCGTGGAAGAGGAAGAGGAAGTAGAGTACGACGTAACGATAAACACCGGCAGGGCTCTGCAGCGCATACATGACGCCCTGATAAACGTGCTTGATCCCGACGGTTCTTTGGATATCGACAGTGTGCAGGTGACGGGGACTTTGACACGCACCACAACGACAGAATCGAGCACAGCCGACGTCTACCCCTACGCCCGAAGCGAAGGTTGTTTGGGCGCCGAGTCGCTGGTGCCCTTCTGGTGCGTTGCGGCCAGCGATCCCAGCAAACATCCGTGGCAAGAAAACCAAGCGGGTGTCAAAGCGTTCTTGTCGTCGGCCAACCACATTGAGATTTTTGACGACGTCTTTGGTTGCATGGTGTTCACGACAGGGCTTTTGAGTGGCTACGAAGGCGGCAGCTCGTTCGCGTCATTCATCGGCGCTATGGCGAGCAAGCTGGGCAAGAAAAAACTTTTTGAAGAGGTGATGCTCATGAGCCTGCTTGGAAAAAAACTCGAGGAAGCTGGCGAGACGGCCTGGGCGACGGACAGCCTGTACGAGGGCCTGCGCCCCTTCCGGCTGAACCCCTCGGACCCCAACGTGCAGCAGGCGATGCGCTCGCTGACGAAGCCAGAACGCATCGCCATCGAACGCCGCGCCGAGCGCATCCGCGCCCTGGGCATCGACAAGCTCGCGGACTTTGACGAGTGAAAACGTGAAGGGGGCCCCATCTCACGACGGTGCCCCCTCTTTTTTCGTCACCGTGGATTGGCGCGAGGCGTCGTGGTACCACACGCCCGCGTCGAAGTCTTGTGCTTTCGGGCCTCGTCCCCTATCCTCGGGGCATGTCGCACTACGATTATCTGGGCATCACGTCGCCATTTGCCGCTGAACGGCCCGTCGCCCCGACCCCCGTCTCCACTGGCCCGAGCGTGCCGCGCACCCCCCGCCAGCCAGCTCCGTCGCTGCCGGCGAAGTTGCCGACCCGGCTGCCGTCGCAGACCCCAGCGCAGGCGCAGAACCAAGCGAAGACCCGCGTCGTCGCCGCCAAGATGCGCGAAAACGCCATCCGCGACAAGGCGAAAGACCTCGCCGTCCGCGCCAAGGTCGACCAAGACGACGCCAAGAAGGCGCGCACCGACGTGGAGCGCCTTTCCGAAAAAGTCAAAGTGGCAGCGCAAAGCTACAAGCTGTCGAAGGATGCTCTCCTCGCGGCCATGCAGCACGCGCAGACCCCTCGTGCTCGCATGACCGCAGCCCTCCGCGCGGAGAACGAAGCCAAGGTCCGCGCGGCCCAGGCGATCATGGAGCAGATGAAGCGCGCCTACGACGCCCTTCGCACGGCTCTGGCCCGCGCCATCGCCCTCGCCGCCCAACTCGCCACGTCGCCCGCGCAGCAGGCGCTCCCTGTCGTGCAGCGGGCCCTCGAAGAGGCGAAGCAGGACACCGTCGACGAGACGAAGGTCGCCATCGACGTCGGCGTCCCGCCTGCCCAGCTCCCCCCGCCGCCCCCGCCGGCGGAAAAGGTGGCGGACCAGATCGTGGCCGAAGTCGCCAAGGACGCCCCCGTGGTCGCCGCCGAGACGGTCGCTGCCGCCGAAGGCTCCGCGAAGCAGGCCGAAACCGCCGCGAACGACGCCGGCGTGCCCCAAGTGCCGCCCGCCGTCGACGCGCCGCCTCCAGCAGGTTCCGCCCCCACCACCAACGCCGACGCCAGCGCCCCGCCCGCTGTGCTCGAAGAAGCAGCGAAGCAGGCCCAGGACGCCGTGAACGAAGCCGTCGGCGCGAAGCCCGGTAGTGCCCTGCCGATGATCGCCGCCGTCGGCGTCGCTGGCCTCGTCGCCTACGCCCTCTTCTCCCGCAAAGGATGACACCTATGGCCCGCCACACCCCCCACACCCCCCACACCCGCAAGAACCCACCCCTCTCACAGCACATGGCCGAAGAAGACCTCTCCGACATCTCGATGCTTTTGGGGCCGCGCCTGCACGCCGATCCTTCCGAGGGCGCGGAGTTCGTCCGCGACTGCCTTCGGTTTGTGGCGTCGGGCGTGGGCGACCGCCCCGCCATGGGCGAGTACGAGCGTCAAAGAGAGATCAAGCAGCACCTGCACATGGCGTGGAAGGCCCTGGGCGACGCCCTTGCCATCATGCACCCGCGCCGAAACCCCGTGCCTAAGGGTGTGCTTCGACCAGAACCGCGCACTGCGCGTGCCCTGGCCCATGAGTTCTCGCGCATCCTGCGTGACTGGCTCACCGAGGACGAGATTGAGCAGGTGATCGAGCGCAACGCCGAGGTCGACGACCCCGCCATCTGCGCCAGCCACGACTTCTGCGACGCCAACATGGCCATGTATGAGGCGTTCGAGAACATCATGGGCCACCCGGTCGACACCCAGAGCCGCGCCGACGCCGGCACCTGGGACAAGGCGTGGACCATGGCGAAGGAGAGCCACTTCGCCGTCGGCCCGCGAGCGAACCCCCCGAGGGGCTCCACGCAGGAAGAGGAAGACCGGAAGTTCGTCGCGGCGATGATCCGAGCTGGCTACTCCGAGAAGGAGGCCGAGAAGCATCTCGTTTCGCTCCACCGCTCCCTCGAAGAGGGTGACGAAGCCTTCATGCTCAGGGCCGGCGCCGCGCGTCGCATCAGGGACTTGTCCGAGTCATGAGCTGGTTCCACGGGGGCTCCGTCGAGGACGTGCAGCAGGTGAAGGCACTCGGGCACTTCCCTGCCGAGTACGCACCGCGCCGGGGCAACTGGGGCGCGGGCGTCTACCTCACGTCGAGCAAGAAAGAGGCGAAGCAGTTCGGCGACGTCGTCATCAGCGTGTCGGTGCCCCCCTCCGTCAAGCTCTTGGACATGCGCGACCCGACCTATCGCGCCATGCCTTCGAGCGTCTTCGATCACCTGGTCAGCGCCCGCGCGAAAGCGGCCTTCGAGGACCGCTGGAACGCGGGGGACATCCCCGGCGCGGCGGTCGCGGGGGCGACGGCGGACGGCTACGACGGCATCGTCTGGAAGGGCGACGCCTGGAACGACTGGGCCGTCGTCTTCGACCCCACGCAGGTGCGCCTCACACCCGCTCGAAAGAAGACAGCAGACGTGCGGCAGAACCCTGCCACTCCCCTGAGCGCACAGGAACTTGTGGCCGCAGCGAACAAGGCGTTCCCGAAGGCGGGCGCCGTCGTCGACGGGCGAGTCGTGCGTGAGAAAGTGGACAACACGTCGTCCATCGCGTCGACGTTCACGCGCTACCACGTCCTGAAAGGCATTCGCGAGGTGCCGCTGTCGGTGTTTTCCTCAAACTTCTATGCGTCGGCGGACGACAACGCCAGGGTAGAGTGGCTGGCTGCGGCCATAGCTGAGAGCGGTGAAATATCTCCGCTCATCGTCGTCGTGGACAAGGAAGGCGTCGACGACCCTTACGTTCTGGAGGGCGGCCACCGGGCAGCGGCCCTTCAGGCGCTTGGTGCCAAGTCGCTCCCCGCCATGGTGGTGGTCGACCTCGACGACGCTGATGAGGACGAGGCACGAGACAACCCCCTCACACCCGCCCGAAAGGCCCCCGCCATGCGCAAGAACCCCAGCAACCCAGCCCTGCAGGCGCTGTACGCCCTGCGCGACAACTGGTCCGCTGGCGGGGACATGGGGGAACCCGACGGCTTCCTCGTGCGTGACGGCGACGGCGCCGACGGCGTCGCCGCCGTCTACGCCGTCCGGTTGGAGCTGTGGACCGACGACTGTCTGATGGACCTCGCCAAGCAGACGCCGGCGGCTGCACACAGGCGTGGCAGGGCGCTGGCGAAAGCCTGGGCGAAGGCGCACTGGCCCCACACGGGCTACGAAGAGATCGGCGTCGACGGCGTGTACGGGGCCACCTGGGCCTTCGACAAGGCCACGGCGTCCGAGCAGGAAAAGACCGACCCCGAGAAAGTGCTGGACTTGACCACGCGCCCACGACCCACGCGCCTCAACCCCCTGATGCTCGACGGCGTCGACGACCCCTTCGAGCCCGAGTTCCACAAGGCCGCGAGCAAGGCCAGGCGCAAGGCCCTTTGCTTCCACGGCACCAGCTCGAAGTTCTTTTGGAGCATCGTGCAGAACGGTCTGAGCTTCGACGTGACGCGCAAGTCGTGGGTGGGCACGAGCCCTGGCGTCTTCGTCGCGTTCAACGAGCAGACCACCGAGGGCTACGCCGGCACCGCCGTGAGCGTTCACGGTGGCGCCCCCTTGTGCTTCGTCCTGGAGCTGCCGGTCAAGATGCTGGGCATCGACATCGACGACCGCGAGAGCCACGACAAAGACAAGAACCTTCAGAGCATGGTCTTAGACCCCGTGCCGGCGAAGTACATCACGGGCGTGTTGCTGCCGGAGTTCGGTGGTTGGTCGACGGAGATCCCGATCAAGGACTTCCTCAAGGACGTGCAGCGGGGCAGGTACAAGAACGTGCTCGGGCTTGAGCCCCGGAAGGTTCCCGCGCCCAAGACGGGCAAGGCCACGCCCATCGACCCCGAGCACGCGGTGCTGAACTACCTGGTCGACGTGCTCAACTACACCAGCCTCTCCCACCACCTGATAAACCCAGAATGGAATCGGTTGTCGCGCAAGGTGCTCACGGCGCTGCTTCGCAACGACATTCCCAACTGGCGCATGATGAACGCACGCCAGTGGCTCCGCGTCGTCGAGGGCCTGACGGGTGAGAAGAACGAAGAGAGCTACTTCGACGAGATCGCGGAGCAGCCGCTCTACCGTCGGCCCTTTTATGAGGTGGCGTCGAAGTTCTCCAGCAAGCACGTCGACGTTTCGCGGGGCCTCGTGTAGCTTCGGGGCATGGCCGACACCTATTGGACCCTGCACAAAGCCCCGCCCGACTCACCAAAGAAGTGGGCCGTGCGGGTGCCGACCTCGTCCGGCAGGGGCAAGACGGTCCTCTTCGGCGCCAGGGGCTACGAGGACTTCACGACGCATGGCGACGTCGAGCGCCGCGAACGCTACCGCACCCGGCACCAACACGACCGCATCGACGACCCCACGGCCCCCGGTTTCTGGTCGTGGTGGGCGTTGTGGGGCGAGAGCGACGACTTGAAAACGGCGTTCGCCGCCGCCGTGCGAAGGGCCAAGAAGACACGCCGGAACCCGTCGGTCGACCTCGACCCCTCAACGGGCGTCCCCAATCGCATCCCGTCGCGGGGAGGCGACCCCGAGGAGCTTTCTGAAGACGAGCTGCGCGAGCGCGGCCACCTCTTCGCCGTGCAAGCGGGGAGCGACGCGCGCGGTGGCGAAGCCTTCGACATGCAGACCGCAAAGGCGCTTGGTCAGATCCCTCCAGTGGGGACTTGGCGCATGGACCCGGTCCTCGGCTACCTTGAGCAGCTTCAGCGCGTCCCCGTCGACGAACTCACGTTCACCGAGAGCACCGAAGACCGAGGCATCAGACGCAGCGTCGAGAAGTACGTCGGGTACTACGAGGCGGGCCTGCAACCCCCGCCTGCAGAGGTCGTGTGGAACGTGCCGACGCAAAAGCTCGTCACCCTGAACAGGCGGCGCGTCCTTGCGGCGAAGGAAGCCGGCGTCCAGAGCATCCTTGCGTGGGTCGGCGGCGACACCTTTGAGAACATGCTCGCTCGTCAGGCTAGGCGGAACCCGTCGCCGATCTCGACGGGGGTCGACGAGATGCTGGCGACGGACACCTACAAGCCGCAGGTGGGCGACCGCCACGCCTTCGCGCCTCCAGGCATGTACCCATTTGACGCCGTCGTGCTCACCGTGTCGGGGGACATGGCGACGGTCGTGCGAACCGACCCCGGCGAGCCACCAGGAGTCTACGGCGTGAAGATGCCCGCCGAGTCGGTCGCGCACTTCGCAAACGACCTGCGTGGCGTCGTCTACGGCCCTCCCTCCGATGATCCCGCCGTGGATGCCGTGGTCCACGGCGACGCCGTGTTCTTGGGCAAGGGAGACGACGGCTTGGCCTTCTTGGTCGACACGCTCGAAGGCCCGCTTGTCGTGAAGGCGTCGACCACCGTGCCCTTCCAGCCGTTCAATCCCAACCACCTGACCCCTGCCAAGGCAGCCGCCAGGCTCGAAGCACAGCAGGCCGCGAGCGACGCCATGGCCGAGGCTGGCATCCCCGGCATCCTGCCGTCCCAGTTCGTCCTGAACGGCGACGGCGCCGCCGTGAAGGGGTTCATGCTGAAGCCGTGGGTCGAGATCCCCGAGCACCTGACCCGCGCCCAGCTCGATGAAGTCGCGGCGTCGGTCGAGGCGGCGCACAAGACCGGCTGGGTCTTCCGCGACGACCTCCAGGTGGGCTTGTGGAACGGGGAGGTCTACCACTTCGACACGGGGAAGGCCGAGTACGTCGGCGTCGGCAAGAAGAGCGACCCCGACGACTACTGGTCCGACGCCCACACCGACGTGCAGAACCTGAAGCGCCTCTTCGCCAAGCATAGCGAGCTGTACCTGACCAAGAAGGAGCAGCAGAACCCCATCACGGAGTTAGAGGCCCTCTACGGCGTCGACGCTCGCAGCCTGACGCCAGAAGAGCGCAAGAAGTACCGGGGGCTCGTCCTTCGCCTGGGCCAGCAGATCAAGACCTACCTGAAAAACCACCCCGACGAGGAACATGGTTTCTGGTCCGAGATCCCCGAGTACGCCGACGAAGAGATCCGTGACATGATGGCGAGATTCAAGGAGCCGACGTGACGTCGTCGGCGTCGCCCGACCTGATCGACCTCGCCCTGCGCGAGCTGGGGAACACCGACGGCACGCGCTATAGCGGGGGGCGCCCGGTGCCGTGGTGTACCTACTTCGTCTTGTGGCTGTTTCGCCAGGCGGGAGCCCCGCTGCCGGGGGACGAGCCGCCGACCCTCGAAAAACCCAGCCCGCTGGCGACGCCTGCCGCGCTCTACGCGCTGGGGAAGGCCAACGCCGTGTCAGAGCCGCGCCCAGGGGATCTTGTCTTCCTGCGCCAACGTAGTGCGTGGGGCGAAACGCACTGTGCGCTGGTCGTCGAGTTCCGCGATACGGGGCACATCAGCACCGTCGACGGAAACTTCGCCGGAAAGGTCGCGCGGGTCGAACGCCAAGCGAACGACCCGCGCATCCTTTGCGTCGCGCGTTTTTCTTCAGCGTGAGGCTGAGTAGCTCAAGCAGACGCGCGTCGCGCACTCGTTGATCGCGCCGTCGACGACGGAAAGCTGGGGGTAGCCTTCGACGTCCAAAGACCAGTAGGCGTGGGTCAGCGGCGCGGTGCTGGCCGACTGAGTCGACAGGATGCCGCCCCATGAAGCCCAGGCGCCGAAGAACTCAGCGATGTTCGCGTAGGTGTCGTCGAGCAGCGTGTAGAGCGGCCCGCGCTCGGCGCACGAGAGCAGCGCGTCGTTGTTGACGACGCCTTCGCCGTTCGCCGACTGGAACGTGAACGAGAACGAAAGACGCCCGACCTGGCGAGCTTGTGGAATGATGTCGACGACCATGATGAACCTCCCCACCACACATAGAGCATCGAAAAGGGCATCGCAACGGTCCCCGGCAGGGCCCCCGGCGACCCCCTCGACCCCGGCGTGGCCCCTCGACCCCGGCGTGGCGCTGCGCTAGGCTCGCGGCCATGGCTCGCAAAAACGCCCGCATCGACTCCCACATCCTCGACCTTTTCTTCGAGGGCCGGCTGAACCCGGCGCCGAAGGCAGCGGCGCACACGCTCACCCAGCAGGACTGGCTTGACATCCGCGCGCGCATCGGGACGCACCGCCTGCACGCAGCCGCCGCGCGCCAGCAGGCCCGCTACGACGCCGACGCCCTCGAAACCGCCGAGTACCACGAGGCCGAAGCGGAGCGCCTGGAAACGGAGCTGGACGCTGCAGGGCGGGGTGTGCGCGGTCGCCGGCGCAAGAACCCAGCGCCAGCGGCCCCCGACAGCGAAGCCTTCCGTCGGTGGTTCGGCGAGAGCAAGGTCGTCGACAAAGACGGCAAGCCGCTCATCGTCTACCACGGCACCGACAAGGGAGGCTTCTACGAGTTCGACCCCTACGCATCAAAGGCGCGTGGCCGCCGAGGCGTGTTCTTCACGAGCGACTTCGATATGGCGCGCAGCTACGTCAGAGGGTCGCCGGCCAAGGCCGACCCGACACCGCCCCTCTACACCTCGTGGGCGGACTTCCTGAGCAACCACGACGAGGAACACCTCGCGGTTGAGGAAGAAGGCGGGCTTTACAGCGTGTGGAACGATAGCTACGCGGTCTTGAGAGACTTCGACCCTGAAGAGGACGACGAAGAAGACGCTCTGGACGCGCTCAACCAGGTGACGGTCACGAAGAAGGGCGTCTACGCCGTCTACCTGCGCATCCAAGACCCGATGGAGGTCGACGCCAAGGGAGCAAACTGGGACGAGATCCCCATCGAGGGTGAGGACGAGGACGGCAACCCCCAGACGCAGACGTACTCAACCAACGATCTGGCGCTGATGGCGATGGACGTGGAGTGTGACGGGCTCATCATCCGAAACGTCACCGACGCAGGAGGCGGCGGACACGGAATGGAGAGCGGAGACGTGTTCGTCGTGTTCAACGCGAACCAGGTCAAGAGCACCAACAACGTCGGGACGTTCGACCCCGACACCGACGACATTCGCCGGAACCCCCCGCGCCGCCGACGAAACCCCACCCGCGCCTTCGACGACGCGCACGACTTCGACGACGCGCACGCCGACGAAGTCGACGACTGGGTCACCATCGAAGAGTGCGGGTGCCACGCCTGCGCCCCAGCTCGCATGAACCCACGAGCGGCGAAGCGCACCGCCACGGGCGCCTACGCCGACCTCGACTCGGTCACCCTGGTGATCACGAACGCCCTGGCGAACTACGGCCTGTCGATGAACAACATCCTCGCGGTGAAGTTCACACGCGGCGGGAAAAGCCGAGGTGGCGCTTGCTCCTACAGCCGAAGCCTCAAGAAGTGCCAGATCATGTTCAACGGTCTGGCCTGGCCGGCGTTCACCGAGGCGCAGCGGCTCAACACGGTGCTGCACGAGGCGGCACACGCGATCCAGTTCCTCACCACGGGCACCAGCGACCACGGGCCCAAGTGGCAGCAGATCGCTCAGAGCATCGGCTGCTCAGGCGATAGCTGCATGAGCCTCGAAGCGTCGCAGGCGATGGTCGACGCCTACGCCGAGGCGAAGGGCTTGGAGAAGAGGAAGATCATCACGCGCGAAGACGCCGAGGCCGCACGCGCCGACTTCGCCGTCGGCGACTACGTCAGCTTCGACCACAAGCGAGAGCGGTGGTTCGGCAAGATCGTGAGCAGGGGACCGATGCACGCCACCGTGATGATCCAGAGCCCCCGCGAAGGCATCACGGGCAAGATCCCGTATCCCTCGCTGCAAAAGGAAGCGCCGCCGCGCTTCGCCGAGAAGGTCGCCGGCGTCGACAAGCCCGCCCCCGGCGAGTCGATCACGGCGTGGCAGGCGCGCACGGGGCGGGGCGTCCGATGAAAGATCGGACGCCAGCCTTCCGCAGGTGGTTCGGCGACTCGAAGGTGGTCGACGACCAAGGCGAGCCGCTCGTCGTGTACCACGGCGCCCCCGACGTTCGCGGCATCTTCGCGGGCGGCTTCAAGCGAAGCTCGATGCGGGGCGACGTCTTCTTCGCCACCGACGACCCGCGCACCGCCGAGACGTACACCGACCCCCACCGCGCCTGGGACTACCAGAACGCGGAACCCGGCGTGATCCCGCTCTACCTCCGCATCGAAAACCCGCTCGTCGTCGACGCGGGCTTCCAGCACTGGCGCGGCACCGAGCACGTCATCGAGCAAGCGCGCCAGGCGGGCCATGACGGCGTGGTCATCGAAAACACCATCGACCACTACGCATCCGACCGAAAGGCGAAGCCCCGTCGCGAGGACGCCTGCACGGTGTTCGCGTTCTTCTCGCCGACGCAGGTCAAGAGCGCCTTGACGGGGCCGATGAAGGCCCGCGACCCCAACCGCTGGCACGTCTCGACGTCGCAGCCCCTCGACTTCACCGGCCCCAACGACGGCACCTTCGACCTCGACGACGCCGACCTCCGGTCGAACCCCGAAGGCACGGCCCCCGACGTCGACGTCACGCGAACCAAAGCGTTCCGTCGGTGGTTCGGCGACTCGAAGGTGGTCGACGCCCGAGGCGAGCCGCTCGTCGTGTGGCACGGGCACCCTCAAAACGTGGATGCGTTCTTCGTCTTCGACTTCGACCGCGCCATCGACCTCGGTATGCACTTCGGCTCAGAAGACGCGGCGTTCGACGTCATCGGGAGCACGCGCAGCTCACGCAATGCGCGGGAGCACGTCCGGCCTTTCTACTTGTCCTTGAGCAACCCGTTGGTCATGGAAGACCTGGGCGATTGGATCTCTTCGGGGCTTGGCGCTTTCCGGGTTCCGGCGCTTGAGCAACTATTCAAAATGGGCATCGTCGACGCCGCCGAGTACGAAGAGGCTTACGAGAAGGTCAGAGCCGTCCGCGAGGGCCCGACGCGCGTGCAGGAGGTTTCTTCCCGACGTGCTGCCCTTTCGAGTATCGTGCGCGACCTCATCCTCGACGCGGGCTACGACGGCATCGTCTACACGAACGATAACGAGGACGTAGGGTCCACGGCGTGGATCGCGTTCTACCCCGAGCAGATCAAGCTCGCAGACGGGACGAACACGACTTTTGACCCGAAGAGCCCCGACATCCGGCTCAACCCCAGACCCGACGGCGAAGCCATCGCGGCGTGGTGCGACTCCAACGAAAGTTACGCGGTGCTCGACCGGACGGCCTCGGCGGGTTCAAGCTGGATTGCCGGCGCGTGCGTCCTGCTCGCGAAGGCGCTCCGCAAGCGGTATCCCGAAGCGAAGCTCGTGGGCATCGAAACCGACGGACGCATCCAGCACGTCGGCGCCCGCATCGGCGAAACCGTCTATGACGCCCTCGGCGAGCACGACCCACACACCTGGGTGCGCGACTGGCTCACCTACGAGCAGCTCCCGGCGCGAACCCTCGCGCGCGTCGTGGGCCTCACGGGCGTGCCCCGCAGCGCCATGCCGGACGCCGAAAGCCCCGCGACCCCCGCCGACGTGGCCCTCGTCTCCCGTTCGCTCCCTTGACCTAGACCTCGGGGGGCCGTCGGGCTACGCTCGCGGTAATGTCGAACCTTGACTCACTCGTGCGGATGAAGAAAAGCGTGATCTTTGGGAAAACGCCGCCAGGCTTTCTCCAAGAGCATATTCAGGTACAAGCCGTTGTCGACACTGGAAAGGCCCGCGCCCTGAGACACGCCCGCGCCTTTGTCGAGGCGCTTGAGAACACACGCGGCGCCCCAAGGGGGAACGTGTGGGCGAAGCGAGAGCACAGGTTGCCGCGTGTTTATTTTGCGGGCACTCTCGGTTTCGTCCACGTCAGCTCGCAGGGCGTGATTTCAGGCGACAACTCAAGGGAAGCGCGACTTACCCTTTACATGCCTGGCCTGTATCCGTCGCAACGGAGCGCCTATCGAAAGGCGAAAGAACTGTACGAGGCCGGCGCAAAACAACGTGAAGCAGAAAACGTAGCTGCGCTCCAAGAGCGGATGGCTGAGATCAACGAGGAGCTTGACAGGCACCCCCGCGTACGGCCTTTCCTCGAAGCCGACGACGAGGGCGCCGACGAAGCCGCCGAAGAGGACGGGGACGACGAGGACTTCGATGACGAGGACTTCGATGACGAGGACTTCGACGAGGGCGAAGACGACGAAGACGACGAAGACGACGAAGACGAGGTCGTGACGCTGGACGAGCTGCGAGAGCGGGTTCGCCTGCGCGACGAGGAAAACGACGCCATCGAGCGCGCCGCCGAGCGCGCGGCCTGGCAGGAGAGGCACGAGGCCGGTCGACGGAACCCGCTGCCCCTCCCCGAGGGCTTCACCACGCGCTTCGGCGGCGGTGTCTCCGACGACTACGTCCCGCCCACCATCTCAGAGGCGCGGCGCGTCCTGCGCGGGGCGCAGCGCGGTGACGTCGTGACCGTCGGCAGAACGCAGTGGGTTATCAAGCGGCCCGTCGGGGACGTGCAGGCGTATGCCTACAAGCACCCGTCGAAGCGCACCAAGACCTACGAGATCCTGCTCGCGGGCACCGACGACGACGACGAAGACGAGGTCGTCGTCTTTGAGGTCGGCGGCTCGGGCCAGCAGATCAGCGAGGTCTTGACCACAGGGCCCCTTCGCAGGACGGGCACGACGGTGGACCTGTGACCTAGACCTCGGGGGGCCGTCGGGCTACGCTCGCGGTCATGCGACGCAACGAACTCAAGGCCAAGCTCGAAGACCTCGTGGACCGCACGGGCCGCGTCGAGGACATGCTCGACGTCCTGTCCGGCATCTATCTGGAGCGCGCCCGCCACCCCGAGTACGCCGAGATGCGCGGGCAGATGCACGCGACCGCCCACGTCCTGCACGAAGCGTCCGAAGCCGTCGCCGGCATCTTCGAGGACGGATGACCCGCCGCACGCCCCTGGACCCCGACCTCTACGCCGCCGTCGTCGACGAGGCGAAGACGCGCTTCGCCGTGTGGCCCTCGGCCTACGCCTCGGGCTGGGTCGTGAAGACCTACAAGGAGCGCGGAGGCCGCTACGGGGGCGGCGCCGGCGGCGACCGGAAGGCGCGCACCGGCCTCACCAAGTGGTTCGGCGAGGAGTGGGTCGACCTCTCGCGCCCCATCCACAAGGGCGGCGAGCTGGTGGGGTACGAGCCCTGCGGGCGCAAGCGTTCGGACGATCCCGCCGACTACCCCAAGTGCAGACCCCTCAAAGAGGCGCTTCGCATGAGCCCCAGCGAAGTCAAGGACGCGATCAAGCGGAAGCGCGCCGCCGAGGCGAGCGCCCCCGGTCGAGGGTCGCGCGCCCGTTCGCCGACGCGCGTGGCGACGTACCGGGCGAACCCGCCGACCCTCGAAGTCGTGGACACCGAGGAATGGGACGACGGCACGGTCGTCGAGTTCGTCGCGGTGCCCTTCCCCTACGAGCGCAAGCCGCTCGCGTACCGCGACGACCCGACCGCTCAGGGGTCGGT
>Ga0315275_10000386_pt1 | contig 36459 bp, 23 predicted proteins | sample YL17G03_0_MG_FD_205557 | JGI IMG/M metagenome (GOLD analysis project Ga0315275, IMG submission 205557) | Sediment microbial communities from Yellowstone Lake, YNP, Wyoming, USA - YL17G03_0 | ecosystem: Environmental > Aquatic > Freshwater > Lake > Sediment | place: USA: Wyoming | collected...
TCGCACTTGAGTGTCGCGCAAGCCGGGTTATCCCAGAGGTTCCGCTCCTCCCGCGGGTCCTGCTCCAGATCGAACATCTCGCCCCAGTCGCGGTCCCGGTAGACCGTGATCTTGTAGCGCTCGTCCACGTATGTCCGCAGGTGCACCAACGTTGGCTCAAACCGATCCTCCACGATCACGTGATCTCTGGCCTTCTCCGACCGGCCGCACCAGCATCCGAGCTGATCAACGCCCTGCATCCATCCCGGCGTTTCTACGCCGGCGGCGCTCAGCAACGTAGGGGCGAAGTCCACGTGCGACTGCAGCGCTCGCGTTCGGCTCCCCGCCGCCACCTGGCCGGGGTAGCGAACGATCATCGGGACTCGAAGCAGGTCCTCGAAATGGAAGGGCCCCTTCGCGATGAGTCCGTGCTGCCCCAGGAAGTGCCCGTGATCGGAGGCGAACACCACCAGTGTATTCTCCGCCAGCCCGAGCCGATCGAGCGCCTCCAGGATCTTCCCGATCCAATTGTCCATGAAGCTGATCATGCCGTAGTAGGTGGCGATGTCTTTCCGCAGCGACTCGTCGTCAATCAAATGCGAATGGAAGCCGTGCGCGCCGAAGTTCTCTAGGTACATGGAGAAGTCGGGCTTCGGCTGCTGGGTCTTCTGGAAGTGCGGCGGCAGCAGCGGCAGCTCTCCCTCTGCCAGGCGCCCCGGCTTCATCTGCTCCGGGCGGTACATCGAGGCCCAGGGCTCCGGGACAAGATAGGGTGGATGGGGGTCGTGGAAGCTCGCGAAGATGAAGAAGGGCTTGTCCTCCGCGGCCGCCTGCTCGAGATGCGCGATCGTCCGCTCCCCCGTCCAGGTCGTGTAGTGCAGCTCCTCGGGCAACTCCCACCGGTGTTGCCGAGTCGGCGCCCCGGGCCTGCTCGGCCACTCCTCGAAGTAGTCGCGCCAGTTCGTGAGTCCCTTCTCCTCCATCCAGATCGCATAGTGCTGGCCGACCCACGGCTCGTCGGCGTGGCCGCGCGCCACTTCCACGTGCTGGAACCCATACCAGGGGCCGTGAAACTGCCGCCAGAAGTCCAGCTCGTGGAACTTCGGCGGGTACTCGAGCGAAGGGCTGTCGGCAGTGCTGGCGAGGGGCTGGAGATGGACCTTCCCGATAAGGGTAGTGGAGTAGCCATGCTGCTGCAGCACATCGCCCACCGTCGGCACATCCTCCGGCAGCTTCACGCCGATCGCCCAGCAGCCGTGCCACGCCGGATACATACCGGTTATCATGCTGGCGCGAGTGGGTGAGCAAGTCGGGTTCGCGCAGTAGGCGCGGTCGCAGATCAAGCCTTCTCTGGCCAGCCGGTCGAGGTTGGGTGTGCTGATGCGCGGGTTGTCTACTCCCAGCGTGTCCGGGTGCTGCTGGTCGCTTGTGATGAGTAGCAGATTCGGTTTTGCCATTCGACTCCAGACCTTACCATGTTGATCGCCCGCCGGTGCACGGTAGGCATCTGCCGAGTTGCGGCCGTCCAGCCAACGAGGGCTCTCTAACCCATGGGCTGGGTGAGCCCGAACACAGCAGAGACGATCGTCAGCACGCCCGAGGGCAGGTACGATCCCAGCACCAGCCCAAGAAACGCCGGCCGGAAGTGCCGCTCCAGCCTCAGCCCGCCGTATCGCCGCAGCATCGTCGTCAGCGCCCAGGCGATGAAGGCATTGAGCCAGAGCGATCGGTTCGTCTCGTATGAGCTGGCGATCAGAAACCCGATGGGGCTAAGCGGCCACCAGGCGAAGTGCGTGTTCGCCCAGACCAGGCCGCCAGCGACGGCCGCCCCGATGACCATCGCCAGCCGCGCCCAGTCGTCGGGCGGAAGTGGATTCCTCAGCACGGAGTCCAGATCCCAGAATGCCCAGTTCGGGAACATCCGGAACGGCCATCCGCGCCCATACCCGATCGCGCTCGCCCCATGTCGGTAGATGACGACCAGCAGCGCCGGTAGCCCGATGGCGAGCATCGCCATCACCGCCAGCGCGGCCGCCAGCGTGAACCGCCGTCCCGACACACGCGCCTGGTCCACCAGCTTGAAGCTGTTCATCATCTGCGGCATCGCCAGACTCATCGGGTCACTCATGAAGGCGAGCCACAGGTAGCTGTACATCGTCAGCGACTGAGCGCCCACCGCCCTCGCGTCAATAACGGACAGAACCGTGCCGCGGGTCGTGAACTCATTGCTCACGTACATTACGCCGCCGGCCGCCACCAGCCTGGAGCAGCCGATCAGGACCGCGTAGTACACGCCCATCAGCAGGGCGAAGGACCACCAAGACATGCCGGCGCGACTCACCCACCAGAGCATGAAGACGTTCGCAAGCAGAAACCCGAGCAGGGCCCATCGGCCTGTCAGCGCCGCGTACGGCGACTGACTGACGGTGGAGCGACCAAGCAGCCCCCACCAGGCCTCCTTGAGCACCTTTCGAGATTGGTAGATCACGAGCGCGCTGAGCGCGATGAATCCGCCGGCCTCCTGGAAGTGCACAAACGTCACCGGGTTCAGCGAGAGCGAGGAAGTGCCGCCTTCGGCGGCAATGCCGAAGCTGCCCCAGATCAGCAGCTGCGCGAGGTACAGGGCGTAGAACAGCCACAGGCTCAACGATACCTCGCTCGGCAGCAGGCAGGTGACGCCGATGACCGGGAAGATCAAGGAGAGCCGCATCTCTGACAACGCGCTCCACGGCAGGCCCATCCCGGCGAAGTAACGCCCCACATGGATGTTCCAGAGAGTCGGAGAGGGTACGCTCGGAAACAGCCTGTTGAGGAACCCCAGTATCTCCAACGCGCATGGCACCGCAAAGCCAAGCCAGAAGATGGGATTGCTCAGAATGCTGCTACGGAGGGTGGGGCGCGCCTCCCGCCCCGTGAGCGACAAAGGCACTTCCACAAGGGGGAAGACCAGCCGCTGGCGCTCGATCCAGTCTCTGCTCAGCAGCGCCGCCAGGCAGAACATGGCCGCCATCAGCGCCGCGCTGAAGGTGAACCAGTTCAGCAGTGGCGTTAGCCAGACGCTCCATGGCACGGCCCCCGTCGTACTCCCCTCCCAGAACCCGACCACGGCCTCGGGATCTGCGACGCTCAGCCAGCCCGGGATATACGGCCAGATGAGATGCTCCCAGTCGTTCCCCGGGGTCGCCATGTAGAACGGGAAGGTGGTGGCGGACACGAGGTAGGGCATCCCACCCGTGAAAAGGAACCCGACAGACACGATCATCATGCTGTAGACGACGAGGAGTTCCCCGCGCTGCAGCGCCCGTTCCGGCATGAGGCGTACCAGCACAGTGTTTGCAGCTACAAGCAGGAAGAGCACGAACACGGCGCTGTTGAGAAGCGAGCCGTCGCCCACGCTCCAGGTGCGGGCGACGAAGGCCAGGTACGGGTTGACGGCCGCCAGCAGCGCGACGCTGACGGCGCCCACCATGATGGCGCGGGCCGTGATCGGTGAGGCCGCGCGCTGTTCACCCGCTTCCCTCGCCGGACTGCTGCGTTCCACTACAAGGGCCTCGTCTCGTCCGCTGCTATCGCTCGGTGCACTCCCGCCAAGCCTGGATCATGGTCTCGACCGCGTCGGCGGGCGTATCCGGAAAAAGCGCGTCCACCGGAGAGAGGATGAATCCGCCTCCGCTGCCGAATGCCGCCAGCGCCTGTGTCACCGCCGCCCGGATCTCCTCCGCTGAGCCGGAGCCCAGCGTCACCCCCGAGTTGACCCCGCCGGCGACGGCCATTCGTCCGCCAAAGCGATTCGCCGCCTCGGCAAGGTCCACCCGGTCCTGCACGGGGTCCACATAGTAGAGGAGATCCACCCCGGCATCTACCAGATCCACCCCCAGCGGCATTACGCCGGTCGTCATAGTGTAACCAAAGGGCTTCCCGTGCGCGTGGGCCAGCGCGGCCAGCTCGGCAATGCGCGGCTTGAACAACTCGCGGAAGATGCGAGGCGACCAGAAATCCGTCGCGCTGTACCATCCCCGCTCGACGACCATATCAACATCGTGCGCCAGCGCCAATTCGGTGCGCGCCTTGTCGGCCGCATGGATGATATCGAGCAGCTCCTCGAACGCATCTCGGCGCTCCATGCAAAGCATGACTGCGCCCTCGGCTCCGGCCATCCAGACTGCCGCATCCGCACCAAACGCGCTCCATGCCTGCACCATCACGCCACGCTCTTTGGCGAACCGGCTCACCTCCGCCATGCGTTCTCGGAACCAGTTCCGCTCCGCCTCCCCGGGTTCGCAGAAGACCCATCTGACTCTCCCCACCTCCTCCGGCGCGCTGACCAGGTGATGGGTGGCGCGGGAGATACTGAAGTCCTCGAACAGCGGCACATGGTCGGGCTGGATAACCCATCCCGCGCCCTGCTGCTCGTGGGTCCGCCGCACCGCGTGCCTCAACGGCCCATCGGGCGTCTCGTATTCCCTCACCAGCACTTGCTTGCTCGTCCCCTCGGTCTGCGACCGGATGACCGAGTCGCGGTAGCTCGCCTGCTCGGAAACCCCCCATGGCACCGATACGTCGAGCACATCGTCAACACCTAGGGAGAGCCATGCCTCCACCCGCCGGAACTCATCTGTCAGGTCCCACGGCTCCGGCAGCGTATGAATGTGCTCCATCCTGCCCGTGTACCAGTGGGAGACCTCAGCTCCATTTCGTTTCCAGCGGAGATGCTGGGGCGGCGCGAACCCGAACACCCACGAGTACAAGGGAACATGATCCGGCTTCTCCCTACGGATCGCAGCAAGCATTCTCTCCCTTGACGTCATGGCAGACCTGTCCGGTGTTCGGGCCCACACGTTGGCATCAGATGCGCGCGCCTTGCCAGCCGCCGATCCTCATCAGTACTTCGGCGGCACGTAGACCGTAATCAGATGGGCGGGGTCGGGACCGAGACAGCGTCCTCGATGGCCCCTCCCAGCCGCGACGTAGAACGAGTCCCCTGGGCATAAGACCTGCCTCGCCTCACCATGGATCTCCAGCTCGAGCGTTCCTGACAGCAGGACCCCTGCTACATCGCAGTCGAGGCTCTCGAGCTCCGGCTCGCTTTCGCCCGGCATCAGGTACTCGTCGAGCATCTCCGCCTTGACGTCCTTGCGCCGTGGCAGCAGGAAGGTGTAGCGCCGTGCCGTGTCGGTGGCCACCCGCATGTCGCCGCGCCGGAACACAACTCCAGTCATCGCCCCCCCAGCGGCGTTGGCGAAGAAGCTCTCAAGGTCGCTTCCCAGTGCATGGAGGATCTTAGTCAGTGTCGCGAGCGTCGGCGAGCTTCCGCCGCGCTCGAGATTCGATAGGTAGCTCGCCGCAATACTGCACTTGCCGCCTAGCTGGCGCAGGGTCAGGCCGGCCCGGAGTCTTATCTCCTTCAGGTGTGTGCCGATTCCCTCGGATGGGGACATGAGATCGCTCCCTCCCGCAGGTTGCGTCAGTGCATCCAGTGACCTGTATATAGCACAGAAGCGGGCATTCGTGAAGTGATGTCGCACGCCGCCTGCGTTACGCGCAGCGTCGTCGGCCGAACGACGGGCGGGGTGAGGGATAGCCGATCCAGACGAGGAGGCGGTCTCAGCGAAGGACTCTCACCACTGGAAGTCAGCGCGAGACCGGGAGGCGCGAAACCACGCGTGTAGCCACTGAACCCGCGGCGTGCCTCGGACATCACGGACGACGGGAAGACGCGTCCGCGCACGTCCTTCGGCCGCTCTCGAACCACGGCGTCCGGCCGTCGTGTGCGCGGACGGCCCCAGTCCCGCGCACACCCCGAAGTGTCAGCGGCCGATTGCAGGACGGAGAACGCGCCGATCGAGCCTCTGTGGATCCCTCCGGCCTGACCTCGTGCGCTGTCATGTCAGGATCAGTGGAGGAGTCGGATGCCCCGGTCGTCGAAGGCGTGATCGCGAATTATTGTCAAGGATCTTGCGAATGAGTTCGCTGGGTATGGCATATCCGCATTAGATTCACTGCGCGGACGCGCGCGAATGGCCAAGAGGCGGTTCGGCCACTGATCAACGTGCCGCGACGGATGGGCCTGGATGGAGAGGCAGCCGGACGGGCATCCATCGCAGACGCGGTGCGCAAAAAGGGTGGTGACACAGATGCCCGCGAAGAAGAAGGCCGCAAAAAAGGCGAAGAAAAAGTAGTCGGCCGACAAGATCAGGCGAGGGAGCAAGCTCCCTCGCCTGATCCCTTATCGGGGTGTCAGCCTGTCCGCGCCGCGCTTCAGCTTTGGGCCGCGCACTCGATCCGAACGTCGCTCTGCTTCGATTTCACTGCCCTGGTCAGCAACCCGCGATAGCGCCAGCTTTCTCCTCTTGCGAGGCGCGCCTAACTCTCGTGGCCTGAAAGCCCTGACGCCATACCTGGGCGTTGAGCCACTTCAGAGCCCGCCCTTGCTTGCCCGGACTGACTCCTTCCCATACAATGCTAAGCAGCGGGCGGCGCCTTCCGGCGCCGCAGAGCAGAAGGAGGATCGAGTGGAGCAGAACATGATCGGCGCCTACGGGCCGTTCGCGGCTGCCATAGTGGGGGACGGGCCGGCCGAGCTGTCCTTCCGCAGCGACCGCTTCACCGGTGTGGATGCCTGGCGCGCGGTGGCAAAGGACAAGGTACTGGATATCATCGCCCAGCCCGATACTGGTGGAAAACCAGAGGCGGTGGTCGTGGCGAGAAGCGTTGTTGACGGGGTGGAGGTTGAGCGGCTGCGATGGCAGTTGCCCTACGGGCCGCCCACAGAGGCTCTATTCCTGAAGCCAGTGGGAGCGCGAGGGCCGCTGCCTGGTGTTCTGGCGCTCCACGACCACGGCGGATTGAAGTACTTCGGCTGGCGGAAGATCGCACACGACGGGGCTCCGGTGCACTCCATGATGCAGAAGCATCAGCAGGAGTGCTATCAAGGGAAAGCATGGGCGAACGAGCTGGCCAAGCGGGGCTATGCAGTGCTCTGCCACGACACCTTCCCGTTCGCTTCGCGGCGGGTGCTGATCTCCGATGTCCGGCACGAGATCAGATGGGGAGGGGCGACCGATGTCAGCCCGGAGGAGCCGGAGGATGAGGTCAGCCGCTACAACGCGTGGGCTGGACAGCACGAGCACGTCATGGCCAAGAGCTTGTTCTGCGCCGGCACCACCTGGCCGGCGATCTTCCTGGCGGAGGATCAGCGGGCCCTGGACGTCCTGTGCGCCCGGCCGGAGGTGGATCCGGAGCGAGTTGGCTGCGGGGGGCTGTCAGGTGGTGGGATGAGGACCGTCTACCTGGGGGGCCTGGACGAACGGGTGAAATGCGCGATCTGCGTGGGCCTGATGACCACCTGGCGCGACTGCCTGCTAAACAAATCGTGGACCCATACCTGGATGATGTACGCGCCACTGCTGCCGCGGTACCTGGATTGGCCTGAGCTGCTTGGCCTGCGGGTTCCCGCTCCGACCATGGTGCTCAACGACGAGCAGGATGACCTCTTCACGCCCTCGGAGATGAGACGCGCAGATGAGATCCTCCGGCAAGTCTACGAGAAGGCCGGCGCCGTGGACAGGTATGTGTGCAACTTCCATCCGGGCCCGCACAAGTTCGACCTCAAGATGCAGGGCGAGGCCTTCGACTGGTTCGACAAGTGGCTGAAGCACAACTGATGAGCCTCCGTTGATGCTCGCCTATCGAGGTAACGGGACGCACTGCCTCTGTGCACGACCAGGGCGTCCCCGGCTGGGTCTCGCCGTTACCTCTTTGGGCGAAACCCATCATTGAGTCTCGCCGAATAGGGTGATTCCCCACCGCGGGTCAGCGGCTCTTCGCGCCGCTGACCGACGAGTACACGCGCGCTACGCACAGCCCGCTGTTCACCGCTATCGCCAGCGCCAGCACCCCGAAGAAGGCGGTGTTCAGCACATCCACGGCCGGGGTGGGCCGTATCACCTCTCGCGTCACGAGAAACAGCAGATACCCGTACTGCAGCGCGCCAGTCAGCTTCCCCAGCGCGGTCGTCGCCGCTTCTTTGCTTCCGCTGGCGATCCCAGCGAACTGCAGCGTCAAGATAGTCAGCATAGCCAGATACAGTATCGCAAACTGATAGCTGTCCAGCCGCCCGGCCGCGTAGAAGGCGATAAACAGCGAGTAGATGAGCACGAAATCAACCGTGCTGTCCAAGGTCTTGCCGAAGCCCCCGGCTTGGTGCAGCCGACGCGCCACCCGTCCGTCCAGCAGATCGGTGGCCAGTATCACAACCATCCCCGCCACCGTGACGTAGCCCTGGTGGGTCACAATGCCGATGATCACCACCGGAAGGAGAATCAGGCGCGAGAAGGTCAGCACGTTCGCGGCCGTGATGAACCCCCCGGTTGTCGTGACCTTTTCGGCCATTGCAGTCCTTGGGGTAGAGCGCGGACTCGCTCGTCCGATTCGGCAGTCCTCGTGCTCTCAACCCCGGAAGCGCGGTTCCACCAGGCCCCCGCTTCCTCCTATCGGGCCCGCAGGGCTACGTGCTGAGAATTGGCTGTTTCCGTGGCATGACAGGGCTGTTGTGTCCTACTACTGCCGAACGAGAGGACGGGGGCGGCGGCGTGGGCTGTGCGGATGGTCACGACAGCCGTCGTGACCGCCTTGAGAGGATGACGGGGGGCGATGGGGAAGACGGTTCGCCAGGGAGGGAAGAAACACATGGGCATGGCGCGGAATCCGTTTCACTGGCGAGGGACGGTCACCGATCTCGAGGGGTTCGTCGGGCGGGAGCGAGAGCTGGCGAGCATCTTCGCGCGGCTGCAATCGCTTGGCTGTGTTTCGATAGTGGGGGAGCGGCGGATTGGTAAGTCATCGCTTGCTTACCAGTCGTACGAGCGTTCTCCTAAGATGCTAGGGTCGGACTGCGCATCGGCGTTCATTGACCTGCTGAGCTCGCGGCACCACACGCTGGATGGGCTGCTAGGCTCGATTGCGGAGGGGCTGGGGGTGGCGCTCGCGGCGCCGGCCGGAGGGTCGGCGGCGGAGAAGCTGGCGGCATTCGAGGGGAGAGTGCGGGCGCTGCGCAAGAGCGGGAAGCTGCCGGTGGTGTTCCTCGACGAGTTCGAGGGGCTGGCGTCACGGGTGGAGCAGTTCGGCGATGGACTGCTGGAGTCGTGGCGGAGTCTGGGCAACGACGGGCAGATGGCGTTTGTCGCAACCTCCGCCCGGCCGATGGAGGAGGTGACGAAGCAGTCCGAGCTGACGTCGAGCTTCTACAATATCTTCGGTCAGGTGAAGCTGGGCGAGTTCACGGAGCTGGAGGCGCGGCAGTTTGCACGGCACGCTGTCAAGGTGGGAGGGTTCGAGCTGACGGATGAGGCATTTCTGCTGCGGGTCGGGAAGCAGCACCCGCTCAGGTTGCAGGTGGCGGCGTGGCACCTGTGCGAGGCGAGGCACGGGGGCAGCGTTGACTACGGTCGGCTCGCAGACCAGGCCGAGGATGAGATCGCAGGAATGATGAAGGGCTAGAGGCCGACGGGTTCCGCCCTGCCTCTGGGGGGGGGACCCATCAGAACCTCTCCATCATTCCTATCGCGGTCGCTGCCATCATCGCCGCGCCGATGGGGAGCAGTCGGCGGTCATCTAGGTCGAAGGTGGAACTGTGGCCCGCCGACGTGAAGCCCTTCCTCTCGTCGCGAATGCCTAGCCGGAACATGGCGGCGGGGATGCCGGCGAGGGCGAAGTAGGCGAAGTCCTCGCCGCCAAGGCCGGGCTGGGGGATATCGGCGACGTTGTCCGGGCCGAGCATGCGGGCGGCGCAGTCGGCGATGGTGTCGTTGACCGCGTCATCGTTCACCAGCGGGGGGTAGCCCTCATCAGACAGGATCTTCACGGTCATACGCGCGCCCATCGCGCCGACGAGCTTGCGCAGGTCGCGCTTCAGGAATCCGAGGACGGCGGCGCGGCCCTCGGGCTCGAGGCTGCGGATGGTGCCGATCAGCTCGACCTTGTCGGCGAGCACATTGGCGCGGGTGCCGCCGCGGATGATGCCGAAAGTGACGAGCTTGCGGTCAACCAGGTTGGTGTGGCGGGCGATGAACTGCTGAACGGCTAGCAAGGCCTGACTTGCGACGGCTATCGCGTCCACGCCCTGGTCGGGGCGAGCGGCGTGGGCGGCCTTGCCGAGGATCGTCAGCGTGATGTCTTCGGTCTGGGCGGTGTCGTAGCCACGGCGGATGCCGACCTTGCCGGAGTCCACCTGAGTGTCAACATGCAGCGCGGCGATGGCATGCATCTTCGGCCGCTCCAGCACACCGTCGGCGATCATGTACCGTGCCCCGCCCGCACCCTCCTCGCCGGGCTGGAAGATGAGCTTGACGGAGCCAGGGAGGGAGGCGCGGCGCCGATGCAGCAGGGCGGCGGCGCCGAGCAGGCAGGCAACATGGGCGTCGTGCCCGCAACCGTGCATCAGGCCGGGGCGGCGGGAGCGGTAGGCGACATCGTTGGCCTCTTGAAGCTCTAGCGCGTCCATGTCGGCGCGCAGGCCCACTGCCTTGGCGCTGCGGCCGCGGACGAGGCCGACCACACCGGTCTTGCCGACGCCGGGCTTGACGGAGGACAGGCCGATGGCGCGGAGGCGCTCGGTGACGAAGGCCATCGTATCGTGCTCCGCCATGCTGGGCTCGGGATTCATGTGGAGGTGGCGGCGCCAGGAGACGAGGTCGGAGCGCATCGCCTCAGCCTCGGCGAGTAGGCGAGCAATCGTCTGGTTAGTCATCGCGGGCTCTCCGGTTCTCGGCAGCGTTAGGGTGCTGGGCTATCCTTCTGTGGGGCAGTTGGAATCTCCCACATGCTCACCTGTTGGATGATGGCGCCGACTGGCTGCTCTGTGGCGGGCTGGCCGCCGAAGCCTAGCTTGAGGACACAGGGCAGCGGACCCGACAGCTCCATGCCGACGAGATGGCCGTCGAGGAGCGAGACGACGAGTTCCCCGCGGAAGTACTCGGTCGCCTGCATGTCCATTGCGAGCATCGGGTTCTCCATCTTCTGGCTGACCTTGTTTCCCTCCATTGAGAACCAGATGAGCAGGCAGGGCTCGCGGTGGAAGCGGGTCAACCCAACGACGCTGACCTGCAACTCCCCTACCTGGTACTGGGCGACGGTGCCTTCCGCGCCGACGCGGGTGATGTCCCAGGGCTCCCACTTCGTTTCGCGCCACATATCGCCGATCCGAACCTTATCCCCCTTCTCTTCGCGCAGCCCGAGAAGGATGGCATCCCAGCCCATCGCGTCCATGGTGAGGACCTTGAGCAGGTAGCCGGACATCTCGTCGCCGACGCGAGCGAAGTCGGTGGGCGGGTTGACGTAGTCGAAGGTGCGAGGCGAGAACTCGAAGGATATGCCCTGTGCGCCGGGCAGCTCCTGGGGGGTCGGGTAGTCGCTGGGCGTCATGCCTTGGGCGACGGCGAAGCGCTCCCACTCGCACTGCTCCACCCAGATGCCCGGCTCGGCCTCGCGGAGGAGGGTGCGGTGGAGCTGGCCCTCGGCTATCATACGGTTGATTGCCGCGCCCTGCCGGTCCACCGTCAGGTTGGTGCGCCTGATATGGTAGCGGCGCTCTTCGCCCGGCTTGCCCCTGCGGGCGAGGGCCAGAGGCCGGTTAAGGACGTGGGCCCACGGTGACGGCCCGACGGATTGGTCATCCCAGGGCAGTACGGGCCAAGGGCCCCATACCTTCGACTGCTCCGGGGAGGATTGGGGCGCGACGGGCGCAGCGCTGTCGGCGCCGTCCCTCGGCTCCGCTCGGGACGGCCCTGAGGCACTCGAAGGGCCGGCGGCGAGGACGGCAACCAGAAGCAGCAGCGCGATGGAGATGCCCAGCATTGTGTGCGACCTTGTGCGAGACATTGCGACCTCCTGTGTGTTCTCTTGGTCAGCGCGGCACTCGCCGTGCGCGAAGGCTGCGATCTGCGCGTTTGATGGTTGCGGCGGCCGACTTGACCCATTCAAGCTCGCTCCGGAATCCGCGGATTCCCTGCTCGAGCGCCAAGCGGCCATGCAGGGGGGCGTCCTCCGGCAAACGGCGTAGGTGCCCCTGCAGTTCCTCGACATAGGAAACGAGCGCGGCGCGGTAGCTGTCGAGGTAGGCGAGCACGTCGGCCTTCGAGAGGCGACCCTCGGAGAGTGCGAAGCGAAGGATAGGGGCGCCGCCGCCGCGGATGAGTTCGTCTCTGGTGACTGGGAGACGAAGCCATGCTCCGATTGCATCCCTGCCAGCCTTCGCCAGGGTGTAGACGCGGCGTGGCCGCGCCTCTGTCCCGGTGTCCAGTCTGGCGAGGAGGAGACCACGGCGATGAAGGCGGCGGAGAGCCGGGTAGATGGCGCCGGGGCTGGAGCTGAAGTGAGCGAGGGGGGTGACGGCAAAGACCTTGTGGACGTCGTAGCCCGTCATAGGCGACATCCCTATCAGGCCGAGAAGAGCGTACTCGAAGGTTGTCAGACTGTCCGTTGGCATCGGGCCGTGCATCGCTCAGTATTATTACGCCGCGTAGTATACCAGGCCAACGCCGCTCCGTCAAGAGGGAGGGCCGCAACTCCTCATGCCGCCCGCAGATCCCGCCTCCGGATCTGCCAAGTGCTGCGATAGAAGCATCTCCGACAGCCCGAGACGCACCGGGAGTGTGCTACAATGGCGGCGAGCTGTTACAGGGGAGGCTCGACGCCCGTCCAGCGCCTGCTGGCAGGGCCGTTCGAGAGGGGAGCAGTCCTTTGCGTGCGGGGCGCGAGGGCAGAGGCAAGAGGGAGTCAGCCCGGAGGCGGCGAGGCCGCGCCTTCGACCGGCGCCTGGTCGCGGTGGCCGCCGTTGTCACGGTGGCGCTGCTGGCGATCGCCCGCTGCTCCGTGGACCCCACCGGCCCGGCCGGCTGGAGCTGGCCGGTGTTGATGCTCTGCGTGCTCGCGGCCGCCGTTGCCGGCAGGGCGCTGACCGGGTATCGAAACGCTGAAGAGGGGGGAGTCGCACAAGCCCCATCCAGACGCGTGAGAGTTGCCATCTGGTTGCTCCTGCTTGCCGCCGCGATCGGGCCGAACTTGCACAGTCTCGGCATCGGATTCCTGGCGGACGACTTCGGCCTTCTCAGGGGGGCGAAGCTGATGGGTGGTCCCATCGACGCGGCTCGAATCCGGCCTCTGCCGATGTTCTACCGCCCGGTGAGCCTGCTCGTCTGGTGGTTGGGACTGCAGCTCTGGCAGGGGTCTGCTTTGGGGTACCACCTCTTCAGCTTGCTGCTTCACGCCGCCAACACTGCGCTGGTCTACCTGCTCGCGCGCCGGTACGTTGGGAGCATGTACGGTGGGGCAATGGCCGCCGCGCTGTTCGCGGTCCATCCGCTCCACGTCGAGACAACGCTGTGGGCAGCGGCTCAGCCCGACCTGCTGTGCACCGCGTTCAGCCTGGCCTCCATGTGGTGCTTGGAGTACTACCTCGGCGCTCCTCGCGGCTGCCATCGCGCTCTCGCCGTGACGGGGGCGCTCGCGGCCTATCTTCTGGCGCTGTTGAGCAAGGAAGTAGCCATCGTCCTGCCGGTGCTCGTATTCGTCCGATTGGCGATGACGCATCCTGATCGGCGCACCGCGCTGACCAGGCGTCTCCTCCCTGCGTACGCAGCCGTGCTGGCAGGCTGTCTGGTGCTTCGCTTCCTGATACTTGGTCGGCACGCGCTCGGTGGCTATGGCGTCCGACTCCTCTTCTGGAACACCGTCTTCCCCTCTATGCCCCTGCTGCTGACAGAGCAGTTCTTCTTCCCGGTCCATCGCGGTCTGTTCAGATCCATCCTGTATCCGTATCTCTCCGTGGCTGCAATCGCAGCCATGGCTGTCGGGCTTCTCTGGTGGATGCGCAGCCTCGCGTTCGCCGCCTGGCAGCGCCTGACGCTCTATGCCAGCTACCTCTTCGTGCCGGCGATCCCGGTGTGGACATTGACCAACGCCATCGATACCAACATGGAGAACAGCAGGTACGCCTACCTGCCGAGTGTCGGCCTCGCCTTGCTCTTCGGGGAGATCTGCGCCCGCCGGGGCCCGTTTAGCACCCGCGTCATCGGGTCCGCGACCATCCTCGTCGCCGCAGCGCTATCGGTGTGGTACGTCTTGCCATGGAAGGATGCGGCTCGGCTACGAGATGACCTGCTGAGAGCAGGAACCCGCCTTGTAGAGGAACTCCCCGAACGTCCGCCACCCCAGACCGTTTTCGTGAAGGGACTGCCTTTCGACCACCTGGGCGCCCCCGTCTTCGTCAACGGTTACAGTATGGCGCTGGCGCCGCTGTTGAGGCGCCAGGTTTCCGTCAAGGAAATCAGACCAACGCACAGCGCGCTCGATGCCATGGCCGCCTCGGATCTGCTCCCTGGGGAGTACCTGGTGGCATGGGATCGAGTGTCGCGCAGCATGGTGGTAGAGCGCTCCGGGCCTGGCGTCGTCGCTCAACGCCCGCGGGGAGCCCCGCCGTGAGGCGCCGCGCTCTGCAGGTCGCGCTGATCGCGTCCGTCATCGGCGCCCTCTGCGCTTGGATGTCTGTCCTCAACGTCGGCGCCCGAGAGAGGGCGCGCGCCGCCTCCGATCGCCTGCTGGAGAAGGCAGGGAGACGGGCCGCCCGGGGAGACGCCACCGGGGCGCGCCTGCTCGTTGACCAAGCCCTGGAAGTGGACCCGGACAGCCCAAGGGCGCGGCGGGAGCGCGCAATGCATCTGATAGCGGGGAGACACGCTAAGGTGGCCCTGGCTGATCTGAGGTGGGCCGCAGAGGCCCAGCCAGACGACGCGGGCGCGGCGCGCGAGCTGGCAGGCCTGCTGTGGACAGAGGGTGATAGAGACGGTGCACTGCACTGGCTGCGCGAGTCGGTGAGACGAGACCCTGACAGTGGACTCGGGCATGTTGACCTCGCCCACTGCCTGATGGAAACCGGGGATACGGAAGGCGCGCTCCGCGCGGCAGCGAGGGCGGTGGCGCTTGCCCCGCGGCTACAGTCCGCTCGGCTGGCTCTCGGAGTGGCGCGCTGGAAGGCCGGCGATCCGGTAGGCGCCCGTACCGCGTTGGACGAGGCGCTCAGATTGCGGCCGCGTGATCTTACGGCTCTGCTCTGTGCATCCCAGGTCGCAGGCGAACTCGGATCGAAGGAGGCCAACGCTAGCTACGCCCGGCGGGCGGTCGCAGCTCACGGGGAGAGCGCTGAGGCATGGCTGGCACTGGCACAAGCTCTCGCCGCGATGGGCCGAAGAGCCGAAGCAGACAGAGCCCTTGCCCGCGCCCGGTCCCTCGAATGAGGCAATGAGAAGGGAACTGAGGCCGCCTTCCTCGAACAGAACAAGCGCATCCTAGAGCGCCTGACAGAACCCTTTGTCGCGTCGCGGAAAGAGCCTCCAGGGCGCTCTGCGCCGTTTCCACAGAGGTTCTGATAGAGGCTCTTCCAGATGGGACGGGGTGGCATGGCGCAGCTATTGGTGGCGGGAGGCGGGCCGGCGGGACTGGCGGCGGCGGTGGCAGCAGCGCGGCGGGGTATGGCGACGGTGCTGGTTGAGCGCTACGGATTCCTGGGGGGCATGGCGACGGCCGGCCTGGTCAACCCCTTTATGATGTGGGACCCCGGCCAGGAGCCACTGGTAGGCGGAATCTTCCAGGAGATGCTGGACCGGCTCTCGGCCAAGGGGGGCTTCTCCTCCCCGCGACAGCCCAATGCGTTCGATCCCGAGGCATTCAAGGTGGCGGCGGACGAAATGTGCGCGGAGGCGAGGGTGCAGGTGAGGCTGCACACTCTCCTGACCGCGGTAAGCAAGAAGGGGAACCGGATCAGCAGCGCCGCCACGGAAAGCAAGTCGGGCAGGAAGGCGTGGCGAGCGAGAGTGTTCATTGACTGCACCGGCGATGCCGACCTTGCCTGCCGCGCCGGCGTGCCGTGTGATATCGGCCGGGGGGAAGACGGGCTCACCCAGCCGATGACGCTCAACTTCCGGATGGCCGGGGTGGAGGTCGAGCGAATGCCTTCGGGCGCCGAGATCAACCGGCGCTACGACGCGGCGAAGGCCGGTGGGCGGGTGCACTGTCCCCGCGAGAACGTGTTGTTCTTCCACACGCTCCAGCCGGATGTCGTCCATTTCAACACCACTCGGGTGACCGGCAAGAGTGGAGTGGACTCGCACGATCTCACGAGCGCGGAGATCGAGGCGCGGCGACAGACGCAGGAACTCGTTCGCTTCCTCGTCTCCGAGATAGCCGGCTTCGAGCACGCCTATCTTCAGCAGACGGCCGCGCAGATCGGCGTCCGGGAGAGCAGGCGGATTCGGGGGGAGTATGCGCTGACTGCTGAGGATGTGTTGGGCGGGCGGAAGTTCGCCGACGGCATCGCCCGCTGCTCCTATCCGATAGACATCCACAGCCCAACGGGCGCAGGTACGGTGATCCGCGGCGTGCCCGAGGGCGACTACTACGAGATCCCCTACCGCTGCCTGGTCCCCGTCGGCGTGGACAACCTCCTTGTTGCGGGCCGCTGCGTGTCGGCGACACACGAGGCGCAGGCCTCGCTGCGGGTGATGCCTCAGTGCTTCGCCATGGGGGAGGCGGCCGGGGTGGCGGCTTCGCTGGCTATTGAGCGATCCATCCTACCCCGCGAAGTGGACGCCGGTGAGTTGCGCGCGATACTGGAACAGCAATCACGCCGATGATCACACTGCCGGGCAGGTGCCCGGGAAGGGAATCGGAGCCTGGACGATGAGTGAGGTACTGGCGGATTTCGGCAAAGGGTTCTCCTCGAACTCGGTGGTGGCGGGGCCGGGGGTCAGGGCGTCGTCGGTGCCCGGCGATTCGGGCACGGTGTTGAGGATGGAGGTCCTGTCTGGCGAAGGGGCTGGCAGTGTCACTGTGCCGGCTACCGATGGCCGCTGGGATCTCTCTGGCCATCTGTACGTGGCAGTTGACCTGCGCAACCGCGGCGCCGAGGATGCGGTGGTCTCAGTACAGGTGGACAGCCGGGGCGCAGAGGCCTGGGACAACCGGAACGACGTAACCACAGTCCTTCTTCCCGGCCAGAGCAAGACAGTGAAGGTCCTCATCGTCCGCCTCCCACTGGATGAGGACAGCGCGCTGGGTCGCTACTTCGCCGGTCCCACAGGTGTCACCGGCGGGCAGTACTCGTCCGGCATGCTCGGGCTCCCCGGTGGGTTCACCTGGCACTGGAACCGAATTGACCCGTCGCAGGTCACACAGATCATCGTGTCGCTGCCGTTCCCCAAAGGTGGCGAGGTGATCGAGATCGCCGCGGTGCGGGCCGAGGGCCGCTATGATCCACCTAGCGACGAGGCGCTGGAGAGCGGGTTCGCTCCGTTTGTGGATGTATTCGGCCAGTACCGCCACCGTGAGTGGCCTGGGAAGACTCACTCGGTGGAAGACCTCATGCGGGCGCGAGAGGCAGAAGACGCGGATATCGCCGCCCACCTGAGCCCCACGGACTGGAACAAGTACGGGGGCTGGGCGACGGGACCGCAGCTCGAAGCGACTGGGTCGTTCTACCCCGTGAAACACAAGGAGAAGTGGTGGCTGGTTGACCCGGAGGGGCGGTTGTTCTGGTCCCACGGGCCAGACTGCATCGGGTTTGACTGGGCCTCGACGCGGATCGAGGGGCGTGAGCACTACTTCGCGGAGCTGCCTGCCGAAGGTTCGCCTCTCAGCGAATTCTACCGGCACCGCGGGAAGGAGCGTCGCGTCGGTTACAGCTTTGCCCGGGCCAACCTCTGGCGCAAGTATGGAGCCGACTGGCAATCGCGCTACATAGACCGGGTGCACGCTCGGCTACGCAGTTGGGGGATGAACACGATCGCCAACTGGTCGAGTCCGGAGGTATACCTCGCGAGACGGACCCCCTACGCGGTGGACATACACTACGAATCCCGCAACATCGAGGGCAACCCCAAGCTGCCGGACCCCTTCGACGGCGGTTTTCGCGAGGCGGTGGGGGCTAGCATCGCGGCCAAGAATGAGTCGGCCGGCGATCCCTGGTGTATCGGCTACTTCGTGGACAACGAACTGAACTGGCAGCGCGACATCGAGGCGGCGGTGCTGGTCGCCAAGGCCCCGCCGGACCAGGCCGCGAAGCAGGCGCTGCTCGATGACCTGCGGACCAAGTACCGCGCTGTTGACAAGCTGAACGCGGCATGGGGCATGGAGTATCCGTCATGGGAGGGGTTCATTGCTTGCCGCGAGGCGCCGGATTCGCAGCGGGCCTACGACGATCTGGCGGCGTTCTTCGAGAGGATGACAGAGACCTACTTCCGGATCTGCCGGGAGGAGGTGAAGCGTGCCTCGCCCAACGCGCTCTACCTCGGCTGCCGATTGCATCAGCTCAACCCCCGTGTGGTGCGCATGGCAGCCAGCTACTGCGATGTGCTGAGCATCAACTGCTACCGGTATGACCCCCGCATGATGCCCCTGCCTGAAGGGGTTGACGTTCCCGTCATCATCGGGGAGTGGCACTTCGGCGCGCTCGACCGCGGGCCGCTTCACCCGGGGCTGCGTCATGTCCAGGATCAGTCGGAGCGGGGCCTGATGTACAAGAGCTACCTGCAGAGCGCGCTTTCCCATCCTCTGCTTGTGGGGGCGCACTGGTTCCAGTACGGCGATCAGGCCACGACGGGCAGAGACGATGGTGAGAACTGCCAGGTCGGGTTCGTAGACACCTGTGACACCCCGTACGGGGAGACGGTGCAGGCCTGCCGCGAGGTGGGGTACAGCATGTACGAGCGGAGGCTGGCCGACCGGTAGATGACAGGGATCGGGTGTTGGCGCGACGCTGCACGAGGAACAGCATCGCCCGCCCTGTCGGCATCAGGCTACCGTGCTAAGCGCCTCCTGCGCCCTCGGCAGCACGCGCGAGCCCATGCTGGCGTCGGTGTTCTCCACTGGCACCTGTCGGTATAGCGCGCAAGGGAAGGCGATGCCTTACTTGCTGCCGCCGATGTGGTTCCTCGTCCGGAGGCTAGCGGGAGTCGTCTGGTAATGTCGGAGCAGGTCCCGACGGAGATGGCTGGCATCGGTGAAGCCGGACTCCATCGCGATCGTTGCCACCGGCGAATCGGTCGTAAGGAGCATATCAACCGCACTGCCTAGCCGACGCCGGAGCTCGAACGTGCCGAAGCTCACCCCCATGGTTTCCCTGAACAGGCTGCGGAAACGCGAGTCGCTCAGACGGCAAGCGCCCGCCGCCTCATCCATGGCAACGCGTCGGAGCGGCCTCGGTTGGTTGCCGCAGAGATGAACGGCCGGCAGCACCCGAGAGAGGTGATTGGTGCCCACCCCCGCGGACCCCGCTACCCGTTCCCGGTGCTCCCAGACTCGGAAGAGTGTCAGCAAAAGCAAGAGCGCATTCAGCCGAACGTACTGCTCCCATCCGGGGGGGAGGCCTGGTTCGCCCGGCCACATCGCGTAGGCGGTGGCCACTACCGGCTCGCGTCTTGTGGCGGAGGCCAGGCGCTCTCCAGCCGCGACGGGCCAAACGGTTCTCGACCTGTACCTCGCCAGCCGGTTGGCGAGCTCGAGCAGCTCGGCCCTGACCTCAGCGCTGGGAGCCGTTGGCCGCTCTTTCGGGCTGCACCCGAAGAGCGCGAGCCAGGGGACGCCGTCGAAGGCCTCTCCTCCCAGAAACTGAGGTGGGAAGTGAGCGCTCACGGAGAGAGTGTCGGGCACTGAGCTGCGCCACGCGTGCGGCTCCCACGAAGGTGAGAGCACCACATCACCGGGCCCGAGTTCGCGGACATGATCTGACCAGTGGTGCTCCCGGCTGCCCCTGAGAACGACCGCGATCTCGAACCAATCGTGGGCTTCGACGCGCAGGGGTTGAGGCCGGTGGTCGTGTCTGACGCACACGGCGACGGTGTGGTCCTGCATCCAGGGATGGTCCACAATGGTGGCCGGCAGCACCTAGCACCTCCGTCCCTCCACGCAGTGCACCTGAAGCAATCGGATTCTACCTGCTTCCGGCCGCTTTGTCTATTGCGGCCGACCGGTCCGCGACTTACAATTCGACGCGATAGGTTGGAATGGCCGAGGGGCGGGGAAGGAGGTGTCGCTGAGCAGGCCCCGAGGTCAAAGAGAGGCGATGCCTGGCGAGAGTACCACTCGCAGAGCAAGGAGGTTCTGGGAGATGAGGCGTCAGCACGTTGGCGGTTTTACGCTGATCGAGCTGTTGGTCGTCATCGCGATCATCGGGATACTGGCCGCGATGGTCTTCCCGGTCTTCGCACGGGCGCGCGAATCGGCGCGCAAGGCGGTGTGTCTCTCCAATGTGAAGAACATCGGCCTCGCCATTCAGATGTACCTGGCGGACAACAACGACACCCTCTGGCCGAAGGAGCACCGTCAGGAGGTCATTGACTACTTCAACACGACGCCTGGTGGCCGGACGGATGGCATCTTCGACGAGCAGATCGCCTCGGGCGCAGGCTGCCCGCTGGCGAGTCGCGCCAACCCCTACCTGCGCCCCGTTGTCGTTCTCGACGAGTACGTGAAGAACCGCGACGTGTGGCGGTGCCCCAGCGCGAAGATGGTCAACGGCCCATTCGCGATCGTGCCAGGCCCAGACTGGTTCGGCTACGTCAAGGCGACCGAGGGCACATGGGGCTACCAGACCGAGGTCTGTCTCAAGGACAACGTCTTCCCGCCGGGATGGGGCGGCAGCGTCACCGACTCCATCCTCCAGCAGATCGCGCCCGGCAGCAGTGTGGTAAACGCGGCCTGGGGATGGGGACAAGGCGGCGCCACCAAGGTGTTCGAGCAGAGCGTCGCGGTCAATGGGGAGGCGTTGATTGAGAAGAAGCTCGCCGCGGTGGACGACCCGGTAAGCTGGGTCGCCTGCGGCGATGGCGGACAGTATTCGGAGTATCTGACCCCTGGTCTTCTTGCATATCCGGACCTGTGCAATCCCGAGTGCGGGAACTGCTCCTGCTCCGACACTTGGATCGAGGACTGCATAGACAGCATCAACGCCGGCTGCCCCGACACGGCTGCGTGTTTCGAGCAGTACCACACCAGCAGCACGATGCTCAAGGACAAGACGCTGATGAAGAAGGGCGAGCGCCACCTGGGAGGCTCGAACATCGGTTTCCTCGATGGTCATGCTTCCTGGATGAGCGCCGGGAGCTTCCTGGACAAGTGGGCCGATGCTGCCAAGCCGGGCCGCGGTCGGTCTGCCATGGGACTTGATGGCTGGGGCCCATACTCATGGTGCGCCAGCTCCGAGACCGGCGGCGACTACTTCGTGGTGGCCTTTCCCAACGAGCCGACGCTACGGTAGCGCTCAATCGGGCAGTGCCACCGGCACGGTAGGAACGAGTTCTGGGCGGAGCGCCGGACACGGCGCTCCGCCCATGCTGAGTCCTCTCCGTCTCTGGCGCTATGCCCCGTGCTGCCCCGGTGTGGCCAAGCATGCCCAGCTCTCTCCCAGCAAGCTGTGAGATAGAGGCGCACCACATGCAAGGCGGGGTCACCCGTCGGGCGGTCCTGCTCGCGCTTGTGTTGCTGGTCCTGGTCGCCCTCTTCAACTTCTACGTGGAGATGCTGTGGAAGGGCGGCTGGGATCTTTGGATGGTCTCATCCGGCTGCCCGGCCATGACCCCGGTGTTCGTGCTGTTCCTGCTGACCGCGGCGATGCGCCTCCCCCGGTTCCGCCGGACGGGCATGACTCGCCGGGAGCTTCTCGCCATCTACGCGATCGTGCTGGTGGGAGCGCCAGTCGTCACCTACGAGGTGCTCGGCTGGGTCTTGGTCAAGTGCATCCACTACTACTACCTGGTGCGGGTCAACCCGTACTGGTCGGCGCTCTTTCTGGGAGAGGTGCCGACCTGGTTTGCCCCGACGGATCTCGCGGCGGTTCAAGGGTTCTTCGAGGGACAGTCGCGAGTGCCCTGGGCGCAGTGGCTCATACCGCTCGGCGCATGGTCGTCCTTCATGCTCGCGCTATTCGGCGCGAGCATGTGCTTGGCATCCCTGATCCAGCGGCCCTGGATCACTGCTGAACGACTCACCTTCCCGATCGCCCAGGTGCCACTCACTATGGTCGAAGGTCCTGACAAGGGGCAGGGGACCTCGGCCGCGGTTTTCACCGTCTCTGGCGTCTTCTGGGTGGGGACCGTGATCTCGTTCTCGCTTCACCTGCTAAGCGGCCTCTCCGAACGGATCCCGGCCATTCCGCACCTGTCTCTCGGCCCGGTCGAGGTGATCGGTTGGCAGAAAGCCGGGCCGCTCGCTGGGCTGGGAGCAGTCTCAGTCGTGTTCTGGCCCTGGCTGATGGCCATCGCCTATCTCATCCCGAAGGACTTGTCGTTTTCTGTCTGGTTCTTCTGGCTGGTCCGCCTCGGTCTCACCGTCGCTGCCGTCGCCGCCGGGGCCACCGCGCAGCGGCCTGAGGACTGGTACAGCAGTTCCTTCCCCGCCCCCTACTACCAGGGCACGGGAGCGGTCTTGGCGCTGGCGGGATGGGTGCTCTGGAGTGCGCGCAGACAGCTGGGACAGGCAGCCAGGAGCGCCCTTCACCGCGGGCGAGGCGCAGACGACGCGGGCGAGCCACTGCCCCACCGGTGGGCGCTGCTGGGGTTCGCGTTCTGCTGCTCCTTCATGGTCTGGTTTCTCTGGATGGCTCACTGCCGGGTGACCTTCGCACTCGCGCTGATCGCGCTGATACTGGCCTACTACATCATCTGGGCGCGTATCAGGGCCGAGACCGGGCTGGGGCTCCTCCCGTTCCCGATCGAGATCAACGACCTGATGATGGTGCCCTTCGGCAGCCGGGTCTTCAGGCTGCGCGAGATCATCTCCCTGGTGAGCCTGCGGTGGGCCTACTCCCCTGGGATCACCACCTCCTACGAGGTGTTCGCAAGCACCATGATTGAGTCCTACAAGATCGCCGACACGGCGCGCCTGAATCCCCGTCGGTTGACCGCGGCGATCGCAGGCGGCTTCGTCCTCTCGCTCGCGGTCGGTATTCCCCTGGTGCTGGTCGGCATCTATCACTACGGCTGGTTCGGGTTCGGCTTCGCCCGCAGCGGGTGGCTGACCAATGTCGGCGGCTACGGCGGCGGTCAGATCGCTGGATACCTGACCGATGCGCGCTACGCGCACACGGATGTGAACGGGGTCCTCGCCTTGCTTGGTGGCGCGGCTGCGGTGCTTCTCCTCGGGACGATGAGGCTTCGCTTCTGGTGGTGGCCGCTGCACCCCGTGGGATACCTCGCCGCCAACACCTGGGGCCTCCAGCTCTGGTCCATGCCGTTCTTCGTGGGCTGGCTGGCGAAGACGCTCATCATCCGTTACGCAGGCCTGCCGCTCTATCGGCGCACTATTCCGCTTGCGGTGGGCCTGATCGTCGGCGATCTGCTGAACAGCGGGCTATGGGGAGTCGTCAGGCTCGTGAGGGTAGGAGCCTATTAGCCCCCGAGCAAACAGTTCGGTGTCGGAGTGAGAGGCCTCATGCGCCGAGCATTGATCATAGTGGCGCTAGCGTCGGCGGCCTGCTGCTGCATGGGCGCGGCGGACACATATAGGAGTGTGCAGATGGACGAGCGGTCTCAACAAGACACAGCGCGCTGCCGGCCGACCCCGCGGTTCGAGCCGTTCCCCTCACTGGCCGCCGCGCTCGACGGCCCGCGCAGCGCCTTCTTCGGCATCACGCCGAAGCGGCGGCCCAGGGATCCCAAGACGCGCTATACTGCGGGCGGAGTCAGCGGGGCAGAGGAGCCGCCGACCTTCCACCTCAGCTTCGAGGTCACCAATAACCAGATTCTCTGCTCCCTCACCTCCACCGGCCTTCTCCGGGACCCCTGCATCTTCTCCGGACCGGTTCCCGCATCGCGCAGAGGTCGCAGCTTCGTGGGGGAGCAGCTCCTGGGCGGAAGCCCCTGGTCCTTCGCCCTTCGACGCAAGGGCGGGAAGCCTGTGAGCCTGCACCTGACGCACGGCGTGAGCGTGGAGCTCCTCGGCGACCTTTTTCCACTCTTCTCCTACGAGTGCGAAGGGCTCCGGGCGCGGCTGCTCGCGTTCGCGCCGGAAACCGGCGGGCCAGACGCCGTTCGTCCTCGCGCCATCGTGGCCGTAGTCCAGGTGCAGAATCCGGGGGCCGACGCGGTTGAGGCGAGCCTGCTGGTCCCGAGCGTACACGATCTGCGCGATGCGAACCTAGCCTCGGCCGTGGCAGCGCCCTGCGACAGCCCACACCCGCGCTTCACCGAGAACCCGGTACCGATCCGCCCCGGCTATGAAGCGGTCATGTGCTTCGATGATACCGCGTGGCGACCGGCCTTCCCCGAGATCAGCTTCAGTCTGCCGCCGGGCGGGCAGAACGTGTTCGCCTTCGCCTTCATCCTTGGCGAAAGCCCCGAGGAGCTCCAGCGCACTGGCGAGTTGCTGCGCCGGCGCTCCGCCCTCGATTGGCTCAACCAGACCTGGCAGTCGCGCGCCGAGAGGTACGGTCGGCTCACCATCCCCGACGATCCGTACTACGCCGAAAGCTTCATCCGCCTCGTCGAGGAAGGAAGCAGCGCGATTCTCTATACCGCAGACGGACTCTACTGGGGCGGCGGTCCCAGCGGCTTCTCGGACTTCGGCATGGCGCTGTTCGAGCCGCGCTTCGTCGCCGACGTCATCACCCGCAGTCTGGCAGGTTACCGGTCTAGGAAGCCAGGCGAACCACCTTCGCCGGACGTGGCCTACTCCCTCGCCGGCGCGCTGGGGCCGCTGCCGGCTGCCGGCCTCTACTACCGCATGACGGGAGACCGGGCTTTCTTCCAGCAGCATCCGGAGGTGCTCGCCTTCGCCCGGGAACGCCTGGCGGATGTCGTGCAGACGCGCGAGGGAGAGCCGTTCCTTTTCCCGTCGAAGATGCTATGGGACGGCCCTTCTCGTGGCGACTACCATACTGGGTCCAACGTGCTCGCCTGGGTGGCCTTCGCCGGCATGGCGCGGGTCGCCCGCGAGGCGTACGATCGTCCCGAGCTGGCGGCTGAGTGGTCGGCCATCGCGGCCAGCATCAGAAGCGATATCCTCCGCCACTGCGTCGGAGAGAGCAGCCTCGGACCCCGCTTCTATGAAGGCGCGAACCGGGATGGCACCTTCGTGGCCGGCCACGATGGCGAAGAGGCGTTCACTACGCTTATGCCCTTCTTCGGGTTCTGCCAGGCCGACGACCCGGCGTATGTCAACCACGCTAAGCTCGCGCTCTCGCCTGAGAATCCGCTCTATGTCGCGGAGGTGGATGCGATCTCGTGGGCCGACGGACGGGACGGGTCATGGCGTGGGGATTGGAGCGGGAGCTCTCCGCCTGCCCGCGGGCCGACCACGATGCCCGGGCAGATGGCCATGCTGGCGGGCATTAGCAGCGAACGCGAGCTGCACGACCGGCTGGAGCAACTGCGCGGTCTCACCGACCTGGACGGTTCCATCTGGTGGTGGCCTTACTCCTACCCGGCGACGGATCCCGCGCTCGTCCGTCGCAGGGACGTGGGCGGCTGCGACCTGAGTAAGTCCGGCTACGTTGCGGCCCTCTACCTCTGCCTGTTCGTGAACAACACCCTTGGGCTGAGCGTGGATGTGCCTGCTCGGCAGGTCGCGCTGCGGCCGTTCTGTCCCTGGCCAAGCTTCGCCTGGGAGCGCTGCCGGCTGGGAAGCGCCGTCTTCGACTTCACCTACCAGGAGCGTGATGGGAGGCTTGTGGGTGAGATCGCCAACCACAATGACCGCGCCTTCGACGGCGTGATCGAGCTGACTTTGCCCGAAGGGGCTCGGCTATCCGAGTGCAGGGCGAATGGCGGGCCAGCGGAGAAGATCGAGCACACGCACCGTTACGGCCGGCCAGCCGTCAGAGTGTACAGGGCGATCGCCCCGGGAGACGCCCTCCGTCTTGAGGTCAACTACGCTGCGGCCACGGACTCTGAGAGGGCGCAGTGAAAACGGAGATACCATCCCTCTTGGGAGCACAACAAAGATGACCAATCCAACTGCCGTGCCTTTCCGGCCGTTCTCATCTCTCACCGAAGCGCTCAGCGGACCAGGGAGCGACTTCTTCGGCATCGGCCCCGACGGAAGGGGCAAACGGCCGGAGAGCTACTACCGTTCGGTGGACCGCTACGTCAGCTTCGATGTGTCGAACAACCAGATTCTGTGTTCCATCGCGGCAAACGGCCTGCTGGAGAACGCCTGCATACTTCGCGGCGTGATCCCTGGTCCGGCACTCTTCGACAACCTGCCGGGGGTCTTCGCGCAGAAGGAACTGGTCGGAGGCGGCCCTTGGCCGTTCTCCGTTCAGCTAGCGGGCGACGAGCCGGTGGATCTCCACAGCATCGCCGGTGTAACGGCCGATCTGCTCGCCGACCTCTTTTCGAAGTTCACCTATCGGCGAGGAAGTCTCCTCCTACGCCTGCTGGCCTTCTGCCCCATGAGCGCTGCGCCGACGTCTGTGCCGCCACGGGCCGTGATCGTCGTGGTGCACCTCGACAACGAGGGTGACCGTTCGGTAGAGGGCGTGCTCCGGGCCCCCTCCCAGCTACCGGATCTCACCCTGGTCGAAGAGGGCAGCGAGCATGCCACGCCGCAGGAAGCAATCATCTGCCTGGATGACACCGCTTGGCGGCCGGACCCACCCCAGGTGGCCTTCAAGCTGAGCCCAGGCAGCAGCACGGTGCTAGCTTTTGGTTTCCTGCTGGGAGAGCGCGGAGAGGAGCTTCTCCGAACCGGCCGGGCCTTGCGTGAGCGGAGTGTACTGCAGTGGCTCAACGACACTTGGCAGCACCATTCCGATCGCCTGGGCCAGTTGTCGATTCCGCAGGCCCCGTACTTCGCGGAGGCATTTGCGCGATTCCGCGAGCTCTGCCGTCAGTCGGTGCTGCGCATGGCCGACGGCAGGTTCGGCGGAGGATTCTGGGGAAGCGACTTCATCGGTGTCTCCGCCTGGGCGAGCCCCAAGATCTGGAACAAAGACAACTTCCACGCCATGCTGCCGATGGCGATGCTGGAGCCGAGCCTGTGCAGAGACTCGATCCTCTTCTTCCTCCGATGGACGGTGCCGCAGGCGGCCTATGGGCCCTCTGTCAGGCGCTTCCCGAACCCGGGGCGCGTCACCCATTCGCTCGCTAACGCGCTGTCTCCGTTGGTTCTCGCCGGGGCCTACTACCAGATGACGGGGGACCGCGCGTTCTTCGAAGACCACCCCGACATCCTCCACGGGACCCGTGACCTGCTCCGCGCCGTACTCGAAAGCCGGCAGGGGAAGCCCTTCCTCTTCCCCTCGCTCTACCTCTCTGACGGCGAGTCAAGAGGTGACTACCACACCGGCTCAAACCTGCTGGTGTGGTATGCCTTTCACCAGATGGCTCGGATCGCGAGGGAGGCCTACCAGGATTCCGTGATCGCAGAGCAGTGGTCGGAGGCGGCGGCGAAGGTGAAGGACGCCGTCCTCACCTACTGCGTCGGGGGCTGTTCGCTCGGGCGGCGGTTCGTCGAGGGCGCTAACGCCGATGGCACCTGGGTCACCTGTCACGATGGAGAGGAGACCGATGTCGCGCTCATGCCGTTCTACGGGTTCTGCGACCCGGACGATCCGGCGTTGCTGAACCATTCCAAGCTCGCGCTCTCGCCCGAGAATCCCCTCTATGCCAGGGGAGTGGACGGCATCTGGTGGGGCGACAGCCATCAGCCGGCGGCAACGTTCCCGGGATGGATGACCGCGGTCGCCGGGGCAGCGACCGAAGGCGAGGTGCTTAGCCGTCTGGAGCAGATAGCCCGCCTCACCGATGTGGATGGCTCCATCTGGTGGTGGCCCTACAAGTATCCCGAGACCGACCCCGCGAAGGTCCGACGCCGAGACCCCTGGTTCACGCACGAGGTACTGGGCCAGAAGCAAGAGGTCGGAGTCGGCAAGTGTGGGTGGGCGGCAGGCGTCTACCTGTGCCTCTTCGTCAACAACCTTCTCGGCATCCGCGTCGACGTCCCTGCACGGCAGGTTTCGCTGCGGCCCTTTTGCCCGTGGCCTGAGTTCACGTGGACCGGCTGCCGGCTGGGCGACTCGCGCTTCGACTTCGCTTACGAGCGGCGCGACGGGCACGTGATCGGGCGGATCACCAACCGGAACGCGAGCGCGTTCTCAGCCGTGGTCGAACTCATGCTGCCTGAGGGTGCGCGGGCTACTGCATGCAGATCTGACGGAGCAGCGGCCGAGGGCGTCGAGCACTCGCAGCGCTACGGGCGTCAGGCAGTCAGGGCCGCACAGAGAATCGCATCCGGCGAAAGCTTCGAACTCGAAGTGGAGTACGCTATCGGGTAGGCCGGAACTGGCGCTCGCGTTGCCGGTGGGAGCGTCGTCGCCCCATCAGGCGGAGCAGGCAGACTCAACAAAGCCTATCATAGGAAAGGCAGCCCCATGAAGAAGACGGAGTCAGGTCATCCAGACACAGATCTGGCGCTTGCGCCGGAAGACATGCAGTGGTGGCGGGACGCCAAGTTCGGGATGTTCCTGCACTGGGGCGTCTACGCCATTCCCGGCCGCGGCGAATGGGTGATGTTCGTCGAGCGCAGGGACGTGGACGAGTACCGCAAGCTTGCGGATCAGTTCGATCCGAAGGAGTTCGATGCCCGCGCCTGGGCGAAGGCGGCGAAGGACGCGGGGATGAGATACATGGTGCTCACCGCGCGCCACCACGACGGTTTCTGCCTCTTTGACAGCAATGCCAGCGAATTCTCCAGCGCGAAGACCGCGGCGAAGCGCGACTTCGTGGGCGAGTATTGCGAGGCCTGCCGCGAGGCCGGGCTGGGCGTCGGCCTGTACTACTCGCCAATGGACTGGCGCTTCCCCGGTTACTTCTTCCCGGATATGTACCGCAAGAGCGCGCAGGCGATGAAAGAACAGTGCTGGACGCAGGTGCGGGAGCTGATGTCCAACTACGGGCGCATCGACATCCTGTGGTACGACGGCGCGTGGCTGGCGCATGGTGGGATCGGATTCGACCCAGGTCGGCGCGGCTGGTATCAGGAGACGGGGGCCGATGCCAGCGCGACCTGGTTCTGGGAGCCGGAGAAGCTGAACGCGATGGTGCGCGAGCTACAGCCGAAGGTTGTCATCAACCCCCGCTCCGGCTGGCGCGGGGACTTCGACACGCGAGAGAACTTCACCGGTGACATGCAGACCGATCGGCCATGGGAACAGTGCGACACGCTGACCGGAACCTGGGGGCACATCCCAGGCCGACCGATGCGCTCACTGCGGAGCTGTGTCCAGCTTCTGGCAGTGGTCGCGGCACGCGACGGAAACCTGCTGCTGAATGTGGGCCCAACGCCGGAGGGGACCATCGAGCCGAGGCAGGTAAGGCGCCTGGGACAGGTGGGCGACTGGCTGGCGAAGCACGGCGAGTCTATCTACGGCACGCGCGGCGGGCCCTTCAAGCCAGGGCCCTGGGGTGGTTCGACCCACCGCGGCAATACGGTCTACCTGCATATCCTCGACTGGCCCGAGGACACACTCACACTGCCCGCCCTCGAACGCCGAATCGTCGCGAGCCGCAGCCTTGAGGGGCAGACGGTTAGTGTGCACCAAGCAGACAACGGAATCGAGATATCGGTGCCGCCGCCTGACCGCGAGAGCATGGACACGATCATCGCACTGGAGTTGGACGGGCCGGCGGGCTAGCAGGAGGTCGGCACCTTCGCGTCTTGCTGCTTCCGGCAGTGGCAGCGGGACTCGACAGAACTCGGCTTAGCCGGACAGAGCGACAGCCAGCGCAGTCGCGGCTGCATGGACAGCAATGCTGGACGCTACTGAGGGCCGCGCGACTGGACCGCCTTCGGCCCACCCACAGTTCCCAAACGCCGACCCTCACGTGGCCGCCCCGCCCTCCGGTCACCTCGGCTCCGAATCTGCCTTCCCTGCACGCGGAACTCAGTCGGTGTGCGTCCGTAGTGCTTCAAGAATGCACGATGGAAGTGGCTCCCGTCCGCGAACCCCGCCCGCTCCCCGATGCCCTCGACCGACCGATCGGTGCCGAGCAGCAGTCGGGAGGCGTGGGCAAGCCGCGCGCGCCGCTCGAACCGGCTGTACGTGACACCCATTGTCTCCCAGAATAGCGCGCGGAACCAAGACGGACCTATTCCACATGCGTAGGCCGCCGCGCGCAGGGGCGCGCGCCTACTCAGGTCGGCGTGCACGAGTTCGATTGCGGGCATGATTCGCTCCAATCTGCTCGTAGGGGATCCGCGCCACCGCCATTGTCGTTGCGGCAGCTTCCATTTCCGTCCCATTATCACAAGCAGTCGGAGGATGCCGCATTTCGCTGCCTCCTGCCACGCCCAGAGCCGCGTCTTGAACTCCTCTGCCAGCTCACGTCCCAGCACGAGCACTTGATCTCGCATTTCCGGTGTGCTCAAGACCGGGCGTTCCTCCGGCCGGGCCGCGAAGAAGCTCAGCCAGGATACGCCGTCAAGCTCGGCATCGCCAAGCAGCTCGGGAACGAAGTGCACGACGAGCTCATCGGTGGGCGGAGCTATCGTCCTCCAGCCGTGCGGCTCCCACGCCGCGCTCCACCACACGTCCCCGGCCTCGACGACCCTCGTCAGTCCCTCGAAATGGCGTTCCTCCTGCCCCGCAAGCAGGACCCCCACCTCAAACGTATGGTGCATGTCGCTTTCGAGGGGCGTTGACTCGGTCGTGCGGGCAACGTATCCCTCAATGGGGTTTGAGGTGTTGACCTCCTCGAACGGCAGCACTTTCGCGCGCATCTCCCCCCTGAGTGTGCCTACCGTGATGCCGCTGCCGCTCTTGACCACAGGCGAATTGTACAGGACTCCAGTCCCGATGTCCAGTGACGTCAGCGGACCTTAGTGACACCATTGGCTATGCCAACGGCCCGTTCGGCGGGTCGCGAGACTCTCCGCCATGAGTCCGTACGGCGACGGGGATGCCACAGGCCGGCCTGGAGTGCTTTCGTGGTCTATTCCGGATTCCGGTTTGCACATCATCTGACTGGAGGGAGAGATCCCCTATGAGTGCTGTTGCGTCTGCTAGGACGAAGAGAGGGTTCACGCTGATCGAGCTGCTGGTAGTCATCGCGATCATTGGGATCCTAGCTGCCATGGTCTTCCCAGTGTTCGCGCGGGCGCGCGAATCGGCCCGCAAGGCGGTGTGTCTGTCCAACGTCAAGAACATCGCCCTGGCCATCCAGATGTACTTGGCGGACAACAACGACACGCTCTGGCCCATCGAGCACCGCCAGGAGGTCAAGGACTACTTCAACGCGGAGCCGGGGGGCGGCGGCTGGAAGTACGACGATGAATGTTGGGAGGTCTGGCATGGGGCCTCTCCCTATCTCCGTCCGTGGGTGATTCTCGACGATTATGTGAAGAACCGAGATGTCTACCGCTGTCCCAGCTCGAGATTGGAGGCCGGGCCGGCGATCATCATCCCCGGCCCGGACTGGCTGGGCCACCTCAAGGCGAATGAAGGAGCGTGGGGCGGCGGCACCGGCCTGTGCGTTCTCTCCGGGACCTTCCCGCCGGGCTGGGGGGGAGACATCACGGATTCCATCGCGCAGCAGAGGGTGCCCTATGGGACTGGCTACGACAGTATCGGTGGCCCAGGTGCGTTCAGCGGGAGGCCCTTCGTAACAAGCTACGTCTTCAACACCAGGTATCCAGAGAACGCCGAGAAGAAGCTGGTCGCGATCCAGGATCCGGTCAAGTACGTCATAGTCAGCGACGGCAACCCGAACTGGTACGAGGCACCTAATCTGAGCCGCATAGCCTACCCGGACATCTGCAACATGGCCTGCGCCAACGACTGCTGCAACGCCGAGTACGCCGAGTGCGGCCCGGATATGGAGGCCGGCGGCTGCAGCGACGTTGCAGAGTGCCTGGCAACCAGGCACGCCTACGGCGGCACCGATCCGGCCCGCAATCCGCTCATGAACCCGGACCTGAAGAGGAGTTACGCCCGTCACCTCGGCGGCGTGAACCTGGGCTACTTGGATGGGCATGCCTCCTGGGTCAACTCGGAGAGGCTGGTCGCCGAGTTCTCGGAAACGATGAATGCGGGGAGTCAGTACTCGGACGAGATGGGCATCTGGCACCAGGGCCCGTGGTCCGGTATGATCACGTGTGAGATGCCGACCCTCTTCTAGCGCACAACACGGCCTTGGCCCAGGTGGGCCAGACAGCGCAGGGGACCCAGGCCTGGCGGAGCGACGAATAGCAGACGCGGGCGGAGCGCCGACGCTGGGATCATGGCGCTGCGCTCCCTGGGATTGGGGCACCCCGTTGCCTCAAGGCTGAGCCTTGGCGCCCGTCCCGGTCGCACGGCAACTGCGATCATCCGCTGACCAGCGCAGGCTGCCACGGGCCTGCCGCATGACCCAATGGAAGTAACCCAACAGGTGTAGAGTATGAGTCTGATCGAACTCCCGTTCATGGTGACGATCACCGTCTGCTGTGGGATGCTCGCGATGCTGGCGCTAGCCGGGCAGGCCTCAGAGGCCGGTCGGGAACTCATACGCGTGAATCCTCGTCAGCGCCAGCAGGTGTTCGAGGGCTGGGGCACCTCCCTCTGCTGGTGGGCGAACGCCGTCGGCGGGTGGAGCGACCAGGCAACCAGGGCCCGCTTGATGGAGCTTGTCTTCGACCCCGAGGAAGGACTCGGGCTCAACATCGTTCGGTACAACATCGGCGGCGGTGAGAACCCCCGCTACAACTTCATGCCGAGCTGGCGTGCCGTCCCCGGCTTCAAGGCCGAACGAGACGAGCCCTACCAGTGGGGGGCCGACCCTGGACAGCGATGGGTATTGCTGGAGAGCATCAAGCGAGGCGTTACCATAGCGGAGGCCTTCTCGAACTCCCCGCCGTGGTGGATGACCGTCAGCGGCAGTGTCACCGGGAACGGCAAGCGGCGGCCGGCGGAGAACAACCTGCGCGAAGACATGTACGACGCGTTCGCGGACTACCTCACCGAGGTCGTCAGACACTATCGAGACTGCTATGGGGTGGCGTTCGACACGTTGGCTCCGCTCAACGAACCGACTGCAGCGTGGTGGACGTTTGGGAACAACCAGGAAGGCTGCCACTTCACCGCCGACAAGCAGGATCTCATCCTCATGAAGACGGCCGAGCAGCTTGCTCGCAAAGGGCTTGCGACGAGGCTGAGTGCTCCTGATGAGTACTCAGTCGACGAGACCATCGAGACCTGGCAGTCCTACGAGCCAGCCACGCGGCAAGCCGTTTCTCAGATCAACACTCACAGCTACGCGGGAGATGGCCGCGCGGCCCTCATGCACCTCGCCCGTGATGCCAACAGGCGATTGTATGTAAGCGAGTATGGCAACGGAATCAACGGCGAGTTCGGCAGCGCTCTCGAGCTCGCCCGCGTCATCAGTCTCGACCTGAACGAACTCCAGTGCGATGGTTGGGTCTACTGGCAAGCTGTCGGAGACCTAGACGAGCCAGACGACTGGCACGCGATTCACGTATCGCAGTCACGGGGCGCCGAGGTCGTGGTCAAGAAGCAGTATTGGGCGCTGCTGCACTTCACGCGATACGTCCGCCCGGGATCCGTGATCCTGAGCGTGTCCGCTGAAGATGTCGTCGCGGCGCTCGACCCCGGCGGCAGACTCGTGCTCGTCGCGACTAATCGCGAGGCGGCCGACCGATCGGTCGCGTTCGACCTGTCAGCGTTCCCCAGGCTGGCCGAGTGGGCGGAATGGACCAGCACCACCGAAGAGGAGAACCACAAGTCGCAGGGGCAGGTTCCCCTGCGGGACGGCATCCTCGCGGCGGACCTGGCCCCGAGGTCGGTCAATACCTTCCTAATGAATGTCGCCCAAAGAAGTAATGGGCGACATTGATCAGAAAGCCAGGAAACGCCCGAAGAAAGACATTCGCGCAATGTTACCTTATTGCGCGAACGTCGGTAGTGGAGGTGCGGTCGAAGATGGATACGTAGCGGCCGGGTGCACATGCCGACGTTTCGACCGCCCGAAGGCTTGGGCCCGCAAAGCGAGATACCCGAAGGGATAGGTTACTTGCATAGCATGTTCCTGATCGCTCTCCTAGCACTGATAGCCGCTCTATCGCTGGTTCAGGAATGCGCCGGCGACATGCCGGACCTAAGCGAGGGGTGGGTGTGTCGGACGGGGGACGATGAGAGGTGGAGCGATCCCGACCTGGACGACGCGGCCTGGAAGCCCATCGAGGTTGGCAAGCCGTGGGAAGAGGCGGGGCTCGGAGACTACGATGGCTTCGCGTGGTACTGCCTGCGCTTCCGGATCCCTGAGTCGCTCAAGGATAGCGCTGACTTCCAGACCTATAAGACGCTGAAGCTTCGGCTCGGCAAGATCGATGACGTTGACCGAACGTGGCTCAACGGCAACGTCATCGGCGAGACCGGCGCGTTCCCGGAGGACTTCTCGGGCGCATGGACGGCTCTGCGGGACTACAAAGTCCCAGCGGATTTCATTCGCTGGGACGAGGACAATGTACTCGCGGTACGGGTCTACGACCACGGCGGCGCCGGGGGGATGTACGAGGGACCCTATGGGATCGAAGTAGCATCCTGGAGGGACTTCTTCGGCATCACAATCGGTCTCGGACGTGGCGACGGCATCTTCGCGGGGGAGGATGCTTTCAAGGTCACCGCTGCCCTGCAGAATGACACGCCGCGGCACCTGGCGGGGACGGTGCGCTGGCAGATCGCCGATGACGAAGGAACGCTACCTCTTGAGGAGTCGGAGGAGGCCTCGTTAAGGGCCAATAGCGCGGCAAATGTCGCGTGTGTATTCACCCCTGAGACGCCCGGCTTCTACAAGGTCACCTGTACCTTCAAGCCCGAGTCAGGTGACGAGAGCACGGCCGAGACGAAGTTCCTGGGCTATAGACCAGAGGAGATAACGGCCCCGCTGACTCGACAGCCTGACTTCGACGCGTTCTGGGCAAAGACGCTGGATGCGCTTCGCGAGGTGGACCCCCAGTTCGAGATGATCCGACACGTCGACGGAGATACCGAGACCCACGAGCTGTACGAAGTGAAGATGAGGAGTCTAGGCAACGTCCGGGTGGGGGGATGGTATGAGAAGCCCAAGGCCGAGGGTGTGTTCCCTGCGCTCATGCAGTTGCCCGGATACACGCAAAGTATGGGGCCCACGAAGACACACGACCCCATCGCGGTGCTGTCCTTCAGCATCCGCGGCCACGGGAACAGCCAGGAAGACGTGAAGGGTGACCCGGCGGACTACTGGGTTCGCGGCTTGGACGACAAGGAGGGGTACTTCTATCAAGGCGCGTATGCGGATTGCGTCCGGGCCGTGGACTTCCTGGCCTCACGGCCCGAGGTGGATCGAAGTCGTATCGCCGTGACCGGGGGAAGCCAGGGCGGCGGGCTCAGCCTGGCGACGGCCGCGCTCGACAAGCGCATAAGCCTCTGCGCGCCAGAGATCCCGTTCCTATGCAACTGGGAGAAGTACTTCAAGGCGTCACACTGGCCGGAGATGGAGCAGTGGATCGAGGCCGGACCCCAGCGCTCCTGGGAGTCCGTCCTGCGGACCTTGAGCTACTTCGATACGATGAACATGGCCGACCGGATCACGTGTCCGGTGTTCCTTGGCTTGGGCCTCCAAGACCCGGTGTGCCCCGCCGCAACGATCTTTGCCGTCTACAACCGGCTGGACGTGCCAAAATCGTACCGTGTCTACGCCAACGCGGGACATTGGGTGGAACCTTCCCACCAGGCGGAGAAGAGGGCCTGGCTGCTCAGCCAGTTTGGCGTCACGGGCAAGATGATGTAGGTTCTCGGATCCAAGCGTCGATGGCCTTGGTGCCAACAGCCTGTCCAGGTTGGATGTTAGGTGTCTTCGCTGGCAATTCCATCCGGGCACTCCTGGGTGATTCCCCGGGTTCGAGCTGTGGCAATGCGCAGCATGTGCTACAATAGGCACGGAGTGGGCCAAGCGTCCGCTCCCGCGCAAGCGGGGGAGGAAAGTCCGAGCTCCACAGGGCAGGGCGCTGGGTAACGCCCAGGCGGGGCGACCCGACGGAACAGTGGCACAGAAACACACCGCCCTTCGTCGCGAAGGCTATGAAGGGCAAGGGTGAAATGGTGCGGTAAGAGCGCACCAGCGGTGTGGAGACACACCGGCTGGCAAAACCCCGCCCGGAGCAAGGCCAAATAGGGGGCGATCCGCCTTCGTCCGCTACGGCGGGCTACGGTGGACGGTGTTGGCCCGACGCCGCATGAGCCCCGGGTTGGCCGCATGAGGCCGCAGGCAACTGCAGCCCTAGATAGATGGACGCGCGCGACAGGACCCCGCGTATCGGATCACTGTCGCGACAGAACTCGGCTTATCGGCCCACTCCACTCTCTTTGTTATCACCTGCGCCAGAGTCGAAAAAGCTGGGAATTGACTAGCTTTTTCGGCTCTCTCGTCACCGCAGGTTGATGCGGACCAAGACGCCACCGAT
>Ga0315275_10000387_pt1 | contig 36342 bp, 31 predicted proteins | sample YL17G03_0_MG_FD_205557 | JGI IMG/M metagenome (GOLD analysis project Ga0315275, IMG submission 205557) | Sediment microbial communities from Yellowstone Lake, YNP, Wyoming, USA - YL17G03_0 | ecosystem: Environmental > Aquatic > Freshwater > Lake > Sediment | place: USA: Wyoming | collected...
TCCATGACCGTGCCTCCAAGAGGTCCTTCGCTCGGAGATATCGGCCAGAAGATGGCCCAAAGGCGAGAAAATGCTCTGTAACGTTGCTACAGTCTCCTTTTTTGGTGAAATTTACCTCCCAGTTATCCACAAAATGGCCTTGGCGCTAGCGCCGCGAGGGGTATGCGGCAATAAAGATAAAATGGGTAACCCGATTTTCCAAAGGAGACGGGGGGAGAAAGGGGGGCGCAGGGGGGTCAAATGGGGGGTAGCGGGGGGTCAAAAGGTACCTAAACGGGGGGCAAACGGGTACCTGCGGACCCCTTCTTTTTGACGTAAGTCGCATTTCTGCATTTCGACTTACAGCAACAGACAGATCATCCGCAGATGAACCTGCCTGCCGGCAGGCAGGCGCAGATGGGCATAGATAGACAGCCCCGCAGCCCCGCCAGGGGCGCCTGTTATGTAGCCACGGGCGGCCTGCCCGCCTCGGGCGGGCAAGCCCGTGGAAAAAGTGGCATCACACATTTCCTTTCATCATTATTGTGACAAGCCCCGCCAGGGGCGCGTGAAAGGGCCGCCATGGGCCATACCTACTCGAACCTGCTCCTCCATGTTGTCTTTGGGACGAAAGAGCGTCGCCCCATCATCCGTGATTCGTTCCGCGTTCGCCTTCACGAGTACCTGGCCGGCTTCGCCCGCAAGGAATTCGGCGGCGCACTGGCGGTCGGCGGCACCGCGGACCACGTCCACGGCCTAATCCTGTTGCCTACGGACACCTCGGTGGCCGAGGCCATGCGGAACTGGAAATCCCTCTCATCGAAATGGGTCCACGAGACGTTCCCGGCCGAAACGGATTTCGCCTGGCAGGAAGGATATGCCGCCTTTTCGGTCAGCCGGTCCAACGTGCCACAGGTGGCAACGTACATCCAGCGGCAGACCGAACACCACAAGAAAATGACGTTCGAGGAGGAGTTCCTCGCGCTCCTCGAGCGGCACGAGGTTCCGTTTGATCCGCGGCACGTGTGGGACTAAAGTTCAAGCGCCCTGGCCGGGGCTTCCAAAGAAGATGAAAAAGGGGTTGTTGGGGCGCATCGCCTACCCAGGGCTTGCCCGCCCCCGCCCAAGGCGGGTCCGCCTAGGGAGGATGCGGCGGGCTTGCGCCCTGGGCTACATAACATGCGCCCCGATGGGGCTTGATATAAAAGAAAACCATGAGAAAACGGAGGCTGGGCCGCGCCTCAGATTCGACTTTCATCGAAGCCCCTATGGTAATGACTGTCGAGTGCCGAAGGGCATATTATAAGTAGGAGAAGCCAATATGAGACGCTCATGGCGCGCCGTGTGGCTGACCGCCGTCCTTGTCGCTGGACTGACCGTCTTGGGTTTCCTTGTATATAGTTGCCTTCGCATCCATGAATGGCTCAAAACGGTAGACTTTGGGACGCCGAAGTAGACCACGGATAGTGCCGGGGCACTATACTGGTCCGAAAGAATTGGGTTCGTCATTCATTACGGCGTGCGACGGACAATCTTGCATTCTGCATTCTTCAATCTGCAATCTTGGCAATCGCCTCATCAATCCGCGCAAGGCTCTCCTCGCGGCCCAGAATCTCCATCGTCTCGAAGAGCGGAGTGGACACGCGGCGCATCGTCACGGCAACGCGGAGGGGCGTGAAAAGGTCGCCGGGTTTCCAGCCGAGGTCCTCGGCCACCTTGCGGCCGGCTGCTTCAAGCGCGTGGGCTTTCCACTCCCCCGAAAGGGAATCCCCCGACGCTTCCGCGTCGGGCTCGGAACCCCAGGCCTCATACACGTCCTTGAGGCGCGCGAGGGCTGCACGGGTCTCGGCGGCGGTCTTGACGGGTTTCCCTTTCTTGTCCGGCACGAGCAGGGCCGCATCGTAGGCGAGGCGCGCGGCAAAGAAGGCGACGCCGTCCGGGAAATCTTTGAGGCGTTTCAGGCGTTCCTGCATCAGGCGGACGATGGCGAGCGCGCGGCCCGCCTCTGCTGCATCCTCCGAGTGCGGGGTGGGGACACCCCGCACTCGATCTTCGTTCTGCACTCGATTTTGCGCCGGGGCTTCTGCATCCTCCGCGTGCGGGGTGTCCTCACCCCGCACGCGATCCAGTCCCTGCGGCCAGAACCCTTCGGCCCGGAGGCGTGCGGCGATTGTCTCGACCGGCAGGCGGCGGATCCATTCGCCGTTCAGCCACTCAAATTTCTCCATATCAAAAATCGGGCCGCTAGTCTGGACTCTGGTCCACGAGAACTCGCGGCGGAACTCCGAGAGCGTAAAGACCTCCCGCTGGTCCGGCATCGAGTGGCCGAGGAGGCCCAGGTAATTGACGACGGCCTCCGGCAGAAATCCCTCGCGGCGATACCAGAGGACGTTCGTCGGGTTCTTCCGCTTCGAGAGTTTCGACCGGTCGGGGTTCCGGAGCAGCGGCGCGTGATAAAACTTCGGCAGCGGCCAGCCGAGCGCCTCGTAAAGCAGGACGTGTTTCGGCGTCGAGACGATCCATTCCTCGGCACGGATGACGTGCGTGATGCCCATCAGGCGGTCGTCAACGACCACGGCGAGGTGATAGGTCGGGTAGCCGTCGCTCTTGAGGAGCACCTGGTCGTCAATCGCGTGGTTCTCGATGGTGATTTCGCCGCGAATGCCGTCGGTGAACCGCGTCTCGCCCTCAAGAGGGACCGCCAGGCGCACGGTGTGCGGCTCGCCGGCGCCCGCGCGGCGGGCCGACTCGGCGGCGTCCAGTCCGCGGCACTTCCGGTCATAGCCGGTCGTCTGGCCGGTGGCCTGCTTGCGGATTTCTTTCAGGCGTTCGGGCGTGCAGAAGCATCGGTACGCGCGGCCGGAGGCGATGAGGCGGTCCACGTGCTCGCGGTAAATCGGCAGGCGCTCGCTCTGGCGGTACGGGCCGACGGGCCCGCCAAGGTCGGGACCCTCGTCATAGTCCAGGCCGAGCCAGCGGAGCGCATCGAGGATCATCTCCTCGGCGCCCGCGACGAACCGCGTCCTGTCGGTGTCTTCGATGCGGACGATGAATTGGCCGCCCGACTGCCGCGCGAAGGCCCAGTTGAGGAGGGCGACGTACATGTTGCCGATGTGCGGGTCGCCTGTGGGGCTTGGGGCGATGCGCGTGCGGACCCGCTCTTCGCAGCCTGCCGGCTGCTTCGGCGGGCGAAAAGGAGCGGGTTGGTTTTCAGTCATGGCAAGTCAATCCGCGTGGTCGCCCAGGGCGACCACCCTACGTTCTAGGGTTCCGGGGCGGCCTTCGGATCCACTTCGGGCGCCGGGCCTCGCGCGGCCTTGTCCTTGGAGGGGGGCAGGACGGCCTCGATCTCCGGCGGGAGCGGTCCGCCGGCCTCCGGCTCAGGGACCGGCAGGGGCTTGGCCCATCGGGCGATGAGTTGCTTAATCTCGGGCTGGTCGGGGTTCGCCTGGAGGCTCTCGTGCCACTGTTCGATGGCGGCCTGGCGGAGGCGGTCGGTCGCCGGGTGCCGCAGGTAGAAAATCATGTAGATAGCGGCAAGGCTATTGCGGCACTCGGAGTCTTTCGGGTCCATGGCGAGGGCGGCCTGGAGTTGCTCGATGGCGGCGCCGTACTTTTTCTGCTTGCAGTAGACCGAGGCGAGGCGCTTGCGGACGACGGCCGAATTCGGGTCGAGCGACGAGGCCAGTTTGAACTCTTCGAGGGCCTTGTCGAGCCGGCCCTGCCTCAGGTAGGCCGTTCCGAGGTTGACGTGGACTGGGGCCTGGTTCGGGTCCAGTTCGAGGCTCTTCTGGTATGCCGTGATGGCGCGGTACGGGTCGCCGAGGGCGTCGTAGACCGCGCCGAGGTTGGACCAGGCGTAGCCGTGGTCGGGGACGAGGCCGACGGCCTTCTCGCAATCGGTCCGGGCCATCGCGAGGTCGCCGAGGCGGAAGTACACGACGCCCAGGTTGATCCACGCCGGCGCGTAGTCCGGGTTCAGGTCAACCGCCTGCTCGTAGGTCTGTGCGGCGTCCTTGTCGCGGTCGAGGGCCTGGTAAACGCGGCCGAGGCGATAGTGGTAGGCGTACTCGAATGGCGCGAGGCGGATGGCGGCCTGGTAGGGCCGGATGGCCTGCTCCAGTTGTCCCTGCTCGCGGAGGACGTCGCCCTTGCTGACGTAGGCTACCGCGAGGGTATGGTCCAGTTGCGTGGCCGCCTCGAATTCGCGCAGGGCGTCGTCGAGTTCGCCCTTCTCGTAGGCGAGGTAGCCGGTGCCGTAGTGGCGGAGGGCCTCCGTGCGGTGGCAGCCCGCTGCGGCCGCCGCGAGCAGCATCAAGACGGTGACGGTTAACTTCATGATTTCGTTTTTCCCCGCAAGGAGCGCCGCGCGACGAACGGATTTTACCGGCGGCCGCCGCGCGTGTCAAAAGTTCCTTGGAGCCTTACGGCGCCGCGCCCGAGTACGGCCCGACGGCGGGTGGCCTGGTCACCCCGTTGGGTGACCAGGTAACGTTTATCGGAGCGCATGGTCACGCAAAGGCACAGCGTGACCATGCCACCCCGCCGAAGACTTTCCGTTTGCCTGCGGCCGGTTCCTGATGTATGTTGTTCGGGTCCGTGGACGCCGGGGACCGCCAAGGGTGGGCGGTGGGCGGCAAAACGGACGGGGAATCCCGGGGGACGATCCTTCCTCCGGCGCGTCGGGGGACGCGCTGTGCCACCACGCCGTCACGCCGCTATTGCCATCGGCGTTTGGGCGCTCGCGTGGGCCGCGGGCGGCTCGGCAGAGGCCGCGCACATGATCGGCGTCAACTTCGTCGGCAAGTGCGCTCACGACATGGCCGCAGGAGACCTCGCGGGCGCCGTGCCGCAGGCCCATTGGAACAACGTCAAGAGCGGCCTTGCCCAGCCGCTGGTCCTCACGGACGATGGCGGCGCCGCCACGGGCGCCACGGTCGAGTGGCGCGGCAAGACGGGCTATACGGCCATAAGCGACGCGACGAGCGACGGGCGGCTGATGTGCGGATACCTCGCGCCGCTCGGGGCGGCCGATCCGCCCACCGCGACGCTTCGGGGCCTCGCCGCGACATTCCCCCTCGGCTATGACGTGATCGTTTACTTCGACGGAAGCAACGACATCGCGAGTCCCGACGTGGCGTGGGTGATGGACCTGGCGGTCGGCGGCCAGGCGCGGACGGTCCATGACCTGGCCAACACGAACTTCTCGGGAATATATTTCGAGGACACGGGGGCCGGCGGCAACTGGGCGCGGTTCGACAATCTGTCGGCCGACGTGCTGACCGTGACCGCCGTGCCGCACGACGGCACGAAGGCCGCCCTGAACGCCATCCAGGTCATCCACGTCCCGGAGCCGGCGACGCTGGGCCTCGCGGCTATGGGCCTGGCGGCGATCGCCGGTCGGCGGCGTCTCCGGACGGCGGCGGGGCGGGCGGCGGACGCCGGGGCTTCAGTGGAACGCGCGGCACGTCCTTGAGGTGGCTGATTGCCAAACTCAAGAAGAGCGACGTGCTCTTCGCCATCTCGTTTGAGGTGCGCTCTTCCCACTCCCGGACGTCCTTGGGTTCATACTGGCGCAAGGTTTTTGGCGGCTTCATGGTCCCCCCTCCAATTAACCGACGGACTCTCCGAGATGACTCTCGCTGAGGCGATGACGTGATTTGCGGTACTCGCCGGTTCGGGGATGTGGCTCAAGCCTGCCGACCGGCACTCAACATCCTAAACGATTTGCGCCGCCATTTTATTCGGGAAATTCTGGGGACGCAAGAAGATTATTTGAAGTGTGGCGACCCTGGCTTGTGTCGCCGCCGCGGAATGACGGGCGCGGCCGGATGCGGATGCAAGGCCGCGCTCAGTCGTCGGCCGCCGGGATCCAGGCCGCCGCTTCACTGCGACCGGCGAAGTCTGCGTTCGCATTCGGCTTCGCGCCACTGGAGGTATTCCTGGTACAGCCTGGGTGTATCGGAAGCGGACTCAATCCCCTCACGCCGCTTAAAGGAATCATACGACAGTGATAAGGCGTCCGCCTGCAACCTCCGGTCGGCTTCTCTCCGCTTCTCTGCGTCTATTTTTACTTCAATACGAAGGTCGGCCAATTGCTTTTGCTGCGCGTCCAGGACCCGCGCAAGGGCTTCTTTTTCAGAAATTCCCCTTTGGGCCATAACCGCCGCCACGACGGCCTTCGCTTTCTTCACGGCCCAGGGCTTTTCTTCTTTGGGAGGAAACTTTTCGGGAGGAGGACTCCTTTGGGGATCGGAGGCCCACGCGGCGGCTTGAGACACCCACATCTGCTCTTCGTAAGTACGGATAAGGTCCGCCCAGAGGGCCTTTGTGGGATCAGCCTGGACTGTTGCCGGCGGCGTGTTTCCGCGAACGAGAAATAGCACGGTGCCAGACGCTAGGCCAACCACCCCAACCACGAGGGCAAGGGCTATCCAACAGCGCTGGACCCTGAGTTGGCAGGGGAGGCAAACCAGTCGGCGTTGATTCCGAGAGGGATTAGCATCCGGCATGGCCTCACCACATCGGTCGCAAAACCAAATTCCGCCGGAAAAACCCATATCCAGCCCCCCTACTTTGGCCGGGCCCGCGATTCGCGCTCCATTGTGGCGAAGTCGCCCTCGGCTTTGGCCGCCCACTCACGCGTCATCGGCTTCATAGAGCACCTTGCCATGTTCGAGGATGTCGCGAATGAAGGTGTCGCCCATGGCGATACGCTTGTGGACTTCCTGAGGCGTGCGGACCAGGAGGTCGAGCGCGAACGGCGGCCGGACCGCCAGACGGATCTCCACGGACTTCTCGACGGCCTTGCCCTTGTAGGGCAGGACCACCAGCAAGTCCACGTCGGAATCCGTCGTGGGACGCCCCTCGGCGTAGGACCCGAAAAGAATGATCCTTCGCGGGTGGAATTGCCCGGCGATTTGCCGGCTGAGGTTCCGGATTTCCTTCATTGCAACCATTGAGCACCCCGCGGCGTTGCACAGGCGGCCTTTGCACGTATTATATCTGGCGCCGTGACCGCTACAAGGTTTGATTGGCGGAGGCCGGAGACCGGCGCAAAAGATTAGGCGCGTCCCCCGCTGGTGCGTAAAATGGTTCCTCACGCACACGGGTACGATAGAGAGAGCCGACGATGACTGAGAAGCCGCTGCCGGAAGCCACCGACTTCATCCGCGAGGCCGTCATCGCGGACCTCGAGAGCGGCCGCTTCGACCGCGTTCACACCCGCTTTCCGCCCGAGCCGAACGCCTACCTCCACATCGGCCACGCCAAGGCCGTCTGGATCACTTACGGCGTCGCCCTCGACTTCGGCGGCAAGTTCAACCTGCGGTTCGACGACACCAACCCCACCAAGGAAGAGCAGGAATATGTAGATTCAATTATAGAAGACGTCCGGTGGCTGGGGGCCGACTGGGAGGACCGCCTCTTCTTCGCCTCCGACTATTTCGAGCGGATGTACGGGTGGGCCGAGGACCTCGTCCGGAAGGGCAGGGCCTACATCTGCGACCTCTCGGCCGACGAAGTGACCGCCCATCGCGGCACGCTCACCGAGGCGGGTAAGGACAGCCCCTACCGCAACCGCTCCGTGGAGGAGAACCTGGGCCTCTTCCGCCGCATGAGGGCCGGCGAGTTCCCCGACGGATCGCGCACCCTCCGCGCCAAAATTGACATGGCGTCGGGAAACCTGAACCTGCGCGACCCGGTCATGTACCGCATCCTTCACGCCGAGCATCACCGCACGGGCTCGAAGTGGTGCATCTATCCGATGTACGACTGGGCCCACGGCCTGGAAGACTCGATCGAGGGGATCACGCACTCGCTGTGCTCGCTCGAGTACGAGAACCACCGGCCGCTGTACGACTGGTTCCTGGACGCCCTCGGCATCTACCATCCGCGTCAGATCGAGTTCGCGCGCTTGAATATGACGCACACGGTCCTCTCGAAGCGGCGGCTGCTGGAACTCGTGAAGGCGGGCTGCGTCGCGGGTTTCGACGATCCGCGGATGCCGACCCTGGCGGGCCTCCGTCGCCGCGGGTACACGCCCGAGGCGATACGCGACTTCTGCCGCCGCATCGGCATCGCCAAGTTCGATAGCACCGTGGACGCGGCCCTGCTCGAACATTGCCTGCGCGAGGACCTGAACCGGCGCGCCCCGCGCGTCATGGGCGTCCTTCGCCCCTTGCGACTCGTCATCGAAAATTACCCTGAAGGCAAGACCGAGGAGATGGAGGCGATAAATAACCCCGAGGACCCTGCGGCCGGGACGCGCCGCGTCCCGTTCTCGCGCGTGCTCTGGATCGAGCGCGAGGATTTTATGGAAGTGCCCGTGAAGAAATTCTTCCGCCTCGCTCCGGGGCGCGAAGTCCGACTCCGCTACGCCTACTTCGTCCGGTGCACCGGCCTTACGAAGGACCCCGCGACGGGAGAACCGGTCGAGGTCCGGTGCACTTTCGATCCGGCGACTCGCGGCGGCGACGCCCCCGACGGTCGCAAGGTGGACGCGACGCTCCATTGGGTCTCGGCCGCCCACGCCCTCCCGGCCGAGGTCCGCCTGTATGACCATCTCTTCACCAAACCCGACCCCGACGACGTGGAGCCGGGCAAGGACTGGCTCGCGAACCTCAATCCGAAGTCGCTCGAAGTGCTAAAAGGTTGCCGCGTGGAGCCGAGCCTTGCAGCCGCCAGGCCGGGCGACCGCGTCCAGTTCGAGCGGATGGGATACTTCTGCGCCGACTCGAAGGACTCGCGTCCCGGCGCGCTCGTCTTTAACCGCACGGTGACGCTCAAGGATGCATGGGCGAAGATCCAGAAAGCCGAGAAGAAGGAGAAATAGTTTCTGGCCAATCACGTGTGCCACTAAGAGTGTGTGACTTGGGTACAACCGGGAGGCTCTCGTGACAGAACCAAAACTTGATGAGGTGGGTCATTGGACAGAGATCAAGCTCCAAATCATTCGAGATTATACTGCGGCATACGCTAAGGTTCTGGGCAACCAAAGAATCATTCGGCATTTCGCATACATTGACGGTTTTGCCGGTGCAGGTGCCCACATATCCCGCGAGACGGGCCAAGAGATTGAAGGCAGCCCGGCGATTGCGCTAAAGGCCCAGCCTCCATTTTCTCATTACCACTTCATTGACTTGGACGGTCGGCGTGCGGCTCGTTTGCGTCAACTTGCCGGTGGGCGGTCCGACGTCAGTGTTTACGAAGGCAACAGCAATGACATTTTGCTCACGAAGGTGTTCCCGACTGTTCGATACGAAGACTATGCCAGGGGGCTTTGTCTTCTGGACCCATATGATCTGAATCCCAGCTGGCAGGTTGTCCAGACCGCGGGCCGTATGAAGAGCATCGAGATTTTTCTTAATTTTATGATCATGGATGCCAACATGAATGTGCTGAGGAAGAATCCCGAGGATGTTTCGGCATCGCAGTTGGAACGCATGAACGCCTTTTGGGGAGATGACTCCTGGAGAAAGCAGTGTTATCGAAATGAGCCTGGGCTCTTCTGCGACATGGAAGAGAAACAATCCAACGAAGCCATTGTTGGAGCCTATCGGCGTAGGCTCAAGGAGGTGGCGGGGTTCAAGTATGTTCCAGAGCCTTTGCCGATGCGCAACACTAGAGGCGTGGTTGTTTACTATCTCTGCTTTGCTTCCAATAATGAAATCGGTGCCAAGATTGCTACGGGTGTGCTCAAGAGCGCGATGAAGAAGTGCCAGGACAGGGATTCGTCTGATGGGGCTTAACTCCGCCATCGAATGGACCGGATCGACTTGGAACCCGGTAACGGGGTGCACCAAGATCAGCCCCGGCTGCCAGCATTGTTATGCCGAGCGTATGGCGTGGCGATTGAAAGGGATGGGGCAGCCCAACTACGCCAAGGGCTTCGAGGTGGCCCTGCACCCCGCGGCGCTCTCCCTGCCGCTGACCTGGAAAAAGTCGCAGATGATTTTCGTCAACTCCATGAGTGACCTCTTTCATGTGGAGGTGCCGCTGGAGTTCATTCGGCGGGTGTTCGACGTTATGAGACGCGCCCGTTGGCATCAGTATCAGATCCTGACCAAGCGGGCGGAGCGCCTCGCCGAACTCGACCGGTTGCTGTCATGGCCCCCGAATGTATGGATGGGGGTCACCGTGGAAAGTGCCCACTACGTCCGCCGCACCGACCATCTTCGCGGGACGGGGGCCGCCATCAAGTTCCTTTCTTTGGAGCCGCTCCTTGGCCCGCTGCCGGGCTTGAACCTTGAGGGGATCGACTGGGTCGTTCTCGGCGGCGAGTCCGGGCCCGGGGCTCGGCCGATGAATCCGGACTGGGTTACCGATATCCGGGAACAGTGCCTCCGCGCCGGCGTCCCCTTCTTTTTCAAACAGTGGGGCGGCTTTCACAAGAAGAAGGCCGGTCGTTTGCTCGAAGGGCGCACGTGGGACCAGATGCCCCGGCTTCCGGTCGTCCTACATGTAGACAGCAATTACATTTCGTGACGGTCATATCCGCCTTGTTTCCGAAGAGGGCGTAACTCTCTCGCAAGATTATTGGCGCGGGGCGGCCGGGCGGGTATCATCCTCCATCCTGGCGGCACGCGCACGGCGGTTAACGGAGACCAATCATGGCGAAGAAACGGGAGTGGAAACGGTCGGATAAGTTCGCGTTCGGCGTCTGGTGCGCGATGAACCGCGGGCGGGACCCGTTCGGTCCCGAGACGCGCCCGCCCTTAAGCGGCCTCGACGCCATCCGCGGCCTCGGAGAGCGCGAGGTCTATGGCTTTGAGTACCACGACGACGACCTCTGGCCGACGGATGCGTCGCCGGCCGCAAAGCGCCGCATCGTCGCCCAGGTCAAGCGGACGATGAAGGCCACCGGCATCCGGTGCACCGCCGCCACGACGAACCTTTTCAGCCACCCGGTCTTCAAGGACGGGGCCTTCACGAGCCACGACCCGCGGGTCCGGGCCTACGCCGTCCAGAAGGCGATGGCCAACATTGACGTGGCGGCCGAACTCGGGGCCGGCGTCTACATCTTCTGGGGCGGACGCGAGGGGACCGACGTGGACATCGGCAAGGACCCCGTCGAGGCCCTCCGCCGGTTCCGCGACGCCATCAACTTTCTCTGCTGGTACGTCCTCGAGCAGGGGTACAAGATGGTCTTCTCCCTGGAGCCGAAGCCCAACGAGCCGCGCTCCGACACGTACCTGGCGACGGCGGGCCACGCCCTGGCGATGATAGCGACCCTGGACAATCCGGAGATGGTGGGCGTGAACCCCGAGTGGGCCCACATCAAGATGGCGGGCCTGAACCCGCTGCACGAGTTCGCCCAGTGCCTGGAGGCGGGGAAACTCGTGGACATCCACCTCAACGCCCAGAAGCCGCTCCGGTACGACCAGGACATGAGTTTCGGCGCCGACAATCCGAAGGAGGCGCTGCTCGTGGTCAAGTTGCTCATGGACTACGGTTACGCGGGCACGAAGGCCTTCGACGCGCACCCCTTCCGGACCGAGGCGGACCCGTGGGACTTCGTCGAGCGGAACATGCGGGCTTACAAAGCGTTCGAGGCCAAGGCCGAAGAGGTGAACGCCGACGTCCGCCTGTGCCAGATGCTCGAGGAACTGACCGAGGCGCCCGACGGCGGATGGAACGACCTCGTGTCCTGCTACACGAAGGCCGGGGCGCGGAAACTGGCGGCCGCCCGCTTCGACCCGGACCGCCTGGCCTCGCGGCGCCTGAACTACGAGCAGATTGACCAGCGCCTGACGGAGATACTGCTTGGGCGGCGGAACTGAAATGACAAATGTTAAATGATAAATGCTAAATGAAAGCGTCCGTCAGAATCTCACGCCGAGGGTGGCCTGAAGAACGTGCGACCTCCCGAATTCCCGCCGCAATTCCGGAAGCGGATCGTATTGGTAGCCGATGTCGAAGGAACCCCATTTGGAAAAATGGAGGCTGGCTCCGGCCGTCCAACTGGCGTTGCCGCGATTGTCCAGGCCGACGCCGGTTCTGACAAATAACCATTGTAAGACCTGGTGATCCACCCCGACGGTCACGCGGCCGTCGCGAAGGCGGCGGTCATGGTTCCAGTACACGCCGTACTGGTAATCGAGGAAGACTGTCGAAAGCGGCGCGTACTCGTATGACACGGCCGGCCGGATGATGTACTGTTGCTGCGTGCCGTCGTCGTGCGATGTCTGGACCATGGGCGGCAGAAGGGGTATCGTTGTCCGCGTGACGCTCCGATAAGGCTGGCAGCCGTACTCGAGCACAAGACCGGCCAGCCACTTTTCGGCCGGCTGGTATAGCCCGCCCAACCGGAACCGATAACTTTCGGCGTTGCCGACCGCGCGAATGGAGGCCGGCCCTGCTTGCCCGGTGTAGATCACCTGGGCCTTTGCGAAGTTGAAATTCATGCCGATCGCCCAATTGTCGAACCGTTTGCCCCATTGAACCTGGGCCGAATCAACGTCGTAATCAAAAAACAGGCCCTGACGGTTGGCGGCGCGATTGCTTCTCACCTGGCTCACTGTCGGTTGAACCACGCCCCATTTTCCCATATCGAGCGTCAGCGATTCACCGGTGATATGGATCTTCGTGCCTTGATCAAAAAGGATCAGCGAATAATAGGGTGCTATGACGACGCCGTGCTCACAAGGCAGGTCCACCCAATCCAGGGCCGCCGGGTTGATCGCCGAGGAGAACCTGTTGGCCGCCGTCTCACCGCCCATGGTCGAGACTTCGGTAAACCTGACGAAAGCGGGCGGGAGTCTGAGGGAGAAAGGCTCATCATAATCGCCGCCCGCAAAGGCAAAGGATGGGATCAGGATGACCAGGACCATGGGAAGTATCTTGCACATCGAGTTCTCCTCGCGGTGCGCAAGTTCCGATGCAGCCGCCGAGCAGCCTGCTCAGCCGCCATCTCCCGGAGCCTCCCTGCCTCTCGACCGCCGTCGGCAGTTTCCGAGATATTACCTAGTCTTGGAGTTTCTACAAATCTATTCCGAGGGGCGCAAGATTGTCCGGATGGGCGCCCGAGCGCCCAAGGCTGCACCCGGGCGGTTCTCCGGCACGGCCACCTCTTGAAGTTCGAGGGGATTTGGATTACTCTGCCGGCGATTCCGACGAGAAGGGAGAATGGACCATGCCGCCTCGCCGCAAGAAGCAGCGGTCGAGCCGCCCGCTCAAGGCCGCGCGCCGCGGGGCCGGTCGCAGCCGTCCCGCCTGGGGCGGGCCGAGCCCCGCCCGAGGCGGGCCAGGGTCGGAAGCGGACTACCGCGAGATGTTCGGCGCGGCCAACGACGCCCTGTTCATCCTCGACGCCGAAACGTATGAAGTGATCGATATCAACCGTAAAACGACGGAACTGTACGGCTTTCGGCGGGACGAACTCGACCTGCTGAACGCCCACTTCCGCACCTATGCCGATCCGCCGCATTCCTTCGAGGACCGGGTCCGTCACGTCAAACGGGCGATGGAGGCCGGGCCGTTCGTCGTCGAGTGGCAGGCCAAGCACCGGGATGACCACAGGTTCTGGGTTGAGGTCAGCCTGAAACGCGCCTCGATCGGCGGCCGCGACCGGATTCTCGCTGCCGTCCGCGACATCACCGATCGCAAACAGGCCGAGGAAGCCCTGCGCCAGAGCGAGGCCCGGTACCGCGCGGTCGTCGAGAGCCAGACGGAACTGATCATCCGCCTGCGGCCCGACGGGACGGTGACTTTCGTCAACGATGCGATGTGCCGGTTCGCCGGGGTGGCCCGCGAGGCCCTCGTCGGCGCCAATGCCATGTCGTTTCTCTCCGAGGCGGACCAGGCCCGCGTCCGCTGCCTGATAGCCGCGACGGTGCCGGGCCGCCTCCCCCTCGCCGGCGAGACGCCCATCCAGGTGGCGCCCGGCCGGGTGCAGTGGATGGCATGGGAAGGGCGCGGATTCTTCGACGAGGCCGGCCGCCTGACCGAACTCCAGGCCGTCTGCCGCGATGTCACCGAACGCAAGGCCGCCGAGGGAGCCCTGAGCCAGAGCGAGGCCCGGTACCGCGCGGTCGTCGAAGCCCAGACGGAACTGGTAGTCCGATTCACGGGCGCCGGGGTCCTGACGTTCGTCAACGACGCCTACTGCCGCTATTTTGGCAAGACCCGCGACGAACTCATCGGCGCCAGTTTCCTGCCGTGGCTTCCCCCGGAGGACCGCGAGGCGGCCGCCCGCCGATTTGACGCCATAACCGTCGCCGACCCCGTCGTGGAACACGAGCACAGGGCGATCATGCCCTCCGGCGAGGTCCGCTGGATGCACTGGTTCAACCGGGGCATCTTCGACAGCCAGGGCCGGCTCATCGAGGTCCAAGCCACTGGCCGCGACATCACCGATCGCAAGGCCGCCGAGGCGGCGCTGCGACAATCCGAGGTTAATTACCGCCTGCTTTTCGAAAACAACCTCAATGGCATCGCCATTATTTCCGAGGGCCGTGTTCTGCGGGCCAACAAGGCGTTCTGTGACGTCCACCGGATTGCCCCGGAGGCTGTCGTCGGCAAGGCGATTACGGATCTGGTTCATCCGGACGATCACGAGCGCGTTCTTCGCGACCTGAAGGCGATGAGCAAGGGCGAACCGGTTAATCGTGAGGGCAACTTCTTTATCGTCCGCGGGGACGGAACCGCGGGGTGGGTCGAACTTCACGTGGGGCAGATGATGTGGGAAGGCAAGCCGGCGTATCTGACCATCGTGCAGGACATCACGGACCGCAAGAGGCTCGAAGAGGAACTGCGCGAGGCCCAGAAAATGGAGGCCGTCGGGCAACTGGCCGGCGGCATCGCCCACGATTTCAACAACCTCATGACCGGCGTCCTCTGCCACGCCGGGCTCCTCAAGGCCGCCTCCAGGCCCGGCGACGAGGTCCACGAGACGGCCGGCATCATCGAGGCCGCCGCCAGGCGCGCCAGCGACCTGACCGGGCAACTCCTGGGCTTCGCGCGTCGCGGCAAGCACCAGGACGTTCCGGTGGACCTGTGCGAGACGGTCCGGGCGGTGGTCCGGCTGGTGGGCGGCACGATGGACCCCGGAATCCGCGTCGAGGTGGACTGCCCCGAGGGCGCCGTCTGGACGCACGGCGACCCGGCCCAGATGGAGCAGGTGATCCTGAACCTGGCCGTCAACGCGCGCGACGCCATGCCGGCGGGCGGCCGCATGGGCTTTGCCGTCCGCCAGGTCGCCCTCGAAGAGAAGGCCTGCGCCGGTCGCCCGGGCGCCAAGCCCGGACGCTACGCCTCCGTCGCCGTCAGCGACACCGGTCACGGCATTTCAGAGGAAATCCGCAGCCACCTCTTCGAACCGTTCTTCACCACGAAGCCCCTCGGCAAGGGCATCGGCATGGGCTTGGCGATGGTCTACGGGATCGCGAAGAACCACGGCGGGTGGGTCGAGGTTACAAGCCAGGTGGGTCGCGGCTCGACGTTCACGGTGTACCTGCCGGTGTCCGCGGCGCCCCGGCCTCGCCCGCCCAAGGCGGGGCCGGAGCCTTCCGACCGCGGCGTTGGATGCATCCTCCTCGTGGACGACAACGCTGCGATCCGACAGGGTGCCAGCCGCATGCTTACCGCGGCGGGGTACCGCGTCGCCTCGGCCGCCAGCACCGACGAGGCGCTCCGGGCCTACGACTCGCTGGGCTGCAAGGTGGACCTGGTCATCATTGACATGGTGATGCCTGGCGGCGGGGGGCGGGAGTGTTTCCATGCCCTTCGCCGGCTCGACCCCGGAGTCAAAGCGATCCTGTGCACGGCCGGCGGGGCCGACGAGGCCGCTGCACGCGAACTCCTCGGCGAGGGGATGGCCGGATTCCTGCCTAAACCCTTTCAGATGGACCAGTTGGCGGCGGCCGTCGGGGAGGCCCTGGCCGGGGGCTAGGCAGGCTCGATGAAGTTTTTCCGAAATCCCTGCCTGCAGAATGACGAAGGACGAAATTCGAATGTCGAATGAAACGGCAAGTCCGAAACTCTTCTTCGCCCGCCGAAGCAGACGGCGGGCTGCGAAGAGCGGGTCCGAAAACCGCCCCCCGGGCCGGTTTCGTCCTTGTCGTTTCGAATTTCATTCGTCCTTCGGATTTCGACCTTCGTCATTCCTGCCACACCGCCCCCGTTTTTTGCATTGACATGGTGGATTTCGCAAGATAGCCTATTGGCCTGAATGGGTGTGCGAGTATGGGCCGCTACAGGAGCGACCCTGGGCGCGCCCGGCCCCGGAGTGGCCGTCGCAGGCAGGCAACCTCCTTCCGAGCAAAGGTTGTCGGCCGAGGGGCGGTCTCGAGAGTCCGGGAACTGTGAAGGAGTGTCTCACGATGGCAAAGGGAAAAGTCAAGTGGTTCAACGAGCAGAAGGGCTTTGGCTTCATTGAGCAGGAGGGCGGCACCGACGTTTTCGTCCACTACAGTTCCATCAAGGGCGACGGATTTAAGACCCTGGCGGAGGGCGACGAAGTCGAGTTCGAAGTGACCCAGGGACCCAAGGGCCCCAAGGCCGAGAACGTGACCCGCGTCCAGGCCTAAAGACGCGGACGATGCCGAACGAAAATCCCCCGGCCGTGAGGCTGGGGGATTTTTTGTTTACGGCAAATATTCGCCGACGCTTCCGCGTCGGTCTCAGGTACTGCTCAGGCACTCAGGCACTCAGGCACTCAGGCACTGCCTCTACGACAGGTTCATCGAGAGGAGGAACTCGGCGTTCGTGTGCGTCTTTTCGAGTCGGCCCCTGAGGAGTTGGATCGCCTCGACCGGGTTCATCTCCGTCAGCACCCGCCTCAGGGCCCAGACGTATTTCAGTTCCTCCGGGTCCAGCAGGTTTTCTTCCTTGCGCGTGCCGCTGCCCGAAACGTCGAGGGCCGGGAAGACGCGCTTGTCCATCAGGCGCCGGTCGAGGTGGAGTTCCATGTTGCCGGTGCCCTTGAACTCCTCGAAGATGACCTCGTCCATGCGGCTGCCGGTGTCAACGAGTGCGGTGGCCATGATCGTGAGGCTTCCGCCTTCCTCGATGTTGCGTGCGGCGCCGAAAAAGCGTTTCGGTTTCTGAAGGGCGTTGGCGTCCACGCCGCCTGAGAGGATTTTGCCGGAGTGCGGCACCTCGGCGTTGTGGGCCCGCGCGAGGCGCGTGATCGAGTCGAGGAAAATCACCACGTCCCTGCCGTACTCGACCAGGCGCCGGGCCTTTTCGATGACCATGTCGGCGACCTGGACGTGGCGGGCGGTGGGCTCGTCGAAGGTGCTCGATATGACCTCGGCCCCGGGGACGTTCCGCTCCATGTCGGTCACTTCCTCCGGCCGCTCGTCTATGAGGAGGACGATCACCACGCACTCGGGGTTGTTCTTGAGGACGGCGTTGGCCATCTTCTGAAGGAGCACCGTCTTGCCGGCCCGCGGGGGACTCACGATGAGGCCCCTCTGGCCTTTGCCGACCGGCGTGATGAGGTCCACGACGCGCATGTCGAGTTCCTCGGGCGTTGTTTCCAGGAGCAGCCGCTTGGTCGGGAAGAGCGGCGTCAGGTCCTCGAAGACGACCTTCTCGGGCAGGCTCTCGGGGTTGTCGTAATTGACCGCCTCGACCTTGAGCATGGCGAAGTATCGCTCGTCGTTCTTGGGCGGGCGGATCTGGCCGGCGACGACGTGCCCCGTCCGGAGGCCGAACCGGCGGATCTGGCTCGGAGAGACGTAGATATCGTCCGGCGAGGGCATGTAACTATAGTCCGGCGACCGCAGGAACCCGAACCCGTCGGGCAATACCTCCAGGACGCCCTCGCCGAACATCAGGCCGGACGACTGGACCCGGTTCTTGAGGATCTGGAACACGAGGTCCTGTTTCTTCAGGCCGGCGTAGTCCGGGAGGTTCTCCTGCTTGGCGATGGCGTGGAGTTGGGCCACCGTCATCTTCTGGAGTTCGGCGATGTGGAGGTCGGTTCGCTTGGCCGCCTCATAGCGGATGTGGGATTCCTCGTCGAACCCCTCGGCCTCGGCGGGCGGCGCTGCCGGTGGGGCGGCGGGCGGTGCGGCCGTCGCGGCGGCCGACGGATCGGCCGACGGCTTCTCCTTCGGCGGGAGACGCGACGACCGCGGAAGCCTCGCACTTCTCGGTGAGTTCGGACTCTTGGCCATTTCAGGTCTTCCTCGTTCGTGGAAAGTGGGCGGGTCGAATGTTCGGATCAACCTATGCGTTGGGCAGGGTATGGCGCCAGGCGCCAACCTCGTTACACCATGTGCGACAGAATCGTACGGACCTGTTCAAGGGTGTGTTCTGGCGAGGTACGGTTTTCAACTATGTAATCGGCCCGATGCCGCTTGACCTTTAGGGAAACCTGAACAGCCTCGCGACGAGCGGTTTCAGAGGCGTCCCACCCGCGTGATTGCCGGGTACGGGCCCGGCGGACTTCCGCCGGCGCCTCAATATATACCAGACTGTCGCATAGCCTGTCCAGACCTTTTTCGAGAATCAGGGCGGCGTCAAGGACGACCGCCGGGACGTCCGTCCGTCGTGCGGCTTCGACGGCCTGCGCCACCCGCCGCCACAGTTCCGGGTGGACGATAGCCTCCATCGCACGCAGGTTCTCCGGTTTGGCAAAGGCCGAATCCGCGAGGCGCCGCCGGTCCACGTCGCCGGACTGGTCGAGGATATCCTGGCCGAATTGCGTCACGAGGGCCTGGCGGATGGCCGGTCGCTTCAATAATTCGTGTCCGAGCCGGTCGGCGTCAACCACCGCGCATCCGAATTTCTCGAACTGCGCAGCCACCAGCGATTTGCCCGCCCCGATGCCGCCGAGGAGGCCGATGACCGGACGGGGAGAACGCGGAGCGCGGAACGCGGAGCGCGGAACTGTCACGACGGTATCCTCCAAGGCAGTTGTTTTTCGTTCCGGGTTCCGAGTTCCGGGTTCCGCGTTTGACTCATTCCGCTTCCATCCAATTCTTCCCGCTTGCGACGTGGACCTTCAGCGGCACCCGGAGGTCCATCGCGCCGACCATCTCCTCGGCGATCCACCCTTCTTCCTCGGCCAGCGACTTTTCGGGCGTCTCGAAGATGAGTTCGTCGTGGATCTGGATGAGGAGGCGGCTGGGCCGGCTCTCGCGCCGGCCGCGACGCCAGATCCGGTTCATCGCCACCTTCACGAGGTCCGCCGCCGACCCCTGGATAACCGTGTTGATGGCCGTCCGCTCGGCGAACGTGAGGCGCTTCGGGTCCATCGCGCCGATCTCGCCGATCTCGCGCCTGCGACCGAGGATCGTCGTAACGAACCCGTCCCGCTTGGCGTCCAGAAGGACCTTGGCGGTAAACTCCCGCACGCCGCGATAGCGCCGGAAGTAGTCGTCAATGAACTGCTCGGCTTCGCCGACGCTGAGCCCGAGGTCGCGCGCCAGGCCGTAGGCGGTCTTGCCGTAGATCAGGCTGAAGTTCACGACCTTGGCGACGCGGCGCATCTCGCCTGTCACGTCGGTTTCGGCGACGCCGTAGATTTGCGCGGCGACGAACGTGTGGATGTCGCGGTCCTCGGCGAACGCCCGCACGAGTTCCGGGTCGCCGCTGTAATGGGCGAGCATCCTGAGTTCGATCTGCGAGTAATCGGCTGCAAGGAGCAGCCAGTCACCGGGTGGCCTGGTCACGCTGTTGCGTGACCAGGGGGATGGGGCAGGGGCGGCTCCGATGGATGGCGCATGGTCACCCAACAGGGTGACCATGCCACCCGGCGGCCGTGCCACGAACGCGCGGCGGACCTGGCGGCCCTCGTCCGTACGGATCGGTATGTTCTGGAGGTTCGGGTCGGAGGAACTCAGGCGTCCCGTGGCCGTCACCGTCTGGTTGAACGAGGTGTGGATGCGGCCGTCGTCGGGGTCCACGAGTTGCGGCAGGGCATCTACATAGGTCCCTTTTAGTTTCGCAAGTTGCCGGTACTCGAGGACGAGCCGCGGCAGGGGATGGCTCGCGGCGAGTTCCTCCAGGACGTCGGCGTCGGTCGAGGGCCTTGCCCCCTTTGCGGTCCGCTTAAGGGGCCGGAGGGCCAGTTCCTCGAAGAGGACGCCGGCCAGTTGCTGCGGCGAGTTGATCGAGAACTCGTGGCCGGCCGACGCATAAATCTCCTTCTCCAACCGCTCGAGCCGCCCCTGGAGGTTCGCCGCAATGTCCGCAAGCACCGCCGTATCCACCGCGACGCCCGTCTCCTCCATGGCCGCGAGGACCGGCACCAGGGGCATCTCGACCTCGCGCGAGAGGTCCGCGAGGCCCTTCTCCGCGAGTTCCTTCTCCAGCGCGCCGCGCAGGCGCCACGTGATGACGGCGTCCTCGACGGAGTACGCGGCCACCTGCTCGATGGGGCAGGCGTCCATCGTCCGCTCCTGGCGCTTCTCGCCGATGAGGCTCTCGAGCGGAATCTTCTTGAAGCCGAAGTAGGCCAGCGCCAGCGCGTCGAGGTTATACTCGCGGCGTCCGGGGCTCGAGAGGTACGCCGCCACCATCGTGTCGAACAGAGGCTCGGCCAGTTCTAAGCCTGCCCTGCGGCAGACGAGCAGGTCGTACTTCACGTTCTGGCCGACGAGCAGGCGCGCGCTCGCCTTGCGGCTCGCGGCTAAACATGGCCCGAGCGCCGCCTTGACCGCCTCGAGCGGCAGGCACCGCTCCGGGTCCGGCCCGCGCAGGGGCACGTAGTATCCCTCGTCATCGGCCCAGGCGAAACTGAGGCCGACGAGTTCGGCCCGCCGCGGGTCGAGGCCCGTCGTCTCCGTGTCGAAGGCAAAGGCCGGCTGCTCGGCGAGTTCCTTCGCCAGCCGCGCGAGCGCCGCCCGAGTCTCGACGATGTGAGTGCGGATCGTCCCGCCCGTCCCTCCGGCCTCCAGCGCGAGTTCCTCGGTAAACCGGTTGAATCCGAGTTCGCGGAAGAGGGCCGCCAGCCGCGCGGGGTCGGCGGCCGGATGCGCGCGGCAGTCATCCGGTCCGACATCGAGCGGCGCCGCGGCGTCCAGTTGCACGAGGACACGGCTTTGCCTCGCGTCCTCCATGTGTGCCCGGAGGCTCTCGCCGACCTTGCCCTTGACCTCGGCGGCGTGCGAGAGGACGTTTTCGACGCTGCCGTACTGGGCGACGAGTTTGACGGCGGTCTTCTCGCCGACGCCGGGAACGCCGGGAATGTTGTCGGTGGCGTCGCCCATGAGGGCCAGGACGTCAATCATCTGGGCGGGCGTCACGCCGCGACGTTTCACGATTCCCTCGGCGTCGAGGTGCTCGAAGGTCTTCGTGTCGAGCATCGCAACGCCGGGGCCGACGAGTTGTTCGAGGTCCTTGTCGCGGCTGCATATGACGACCTCCAGCCCAGAGGCCCGCGCCCGTGCCGCCAGCGTGGCGATGCAATCGTCCGCTTCGTAACCGGCTGACCCGACGGCGGGGATTCCCATGAGGCCCAGGATCTGGCGGACCCGCTCGACCTGGACCACCAGTTCCGGCGGCATGGGTTGGCGCTGGGCCTTATATTCCTGGAAGAGTTCGTGGCGGTGCGTGGGTCCGGGCATGTCGAAGCAGGCGGCCAGGTAGTCTGGCTTCTCCTCGCGGAGGATCTTGAGGAGCGTCGAGACGAAGCCGAACGTGGCGCCCGTCGGTTCGCCCTGCGGGCTCGTCAGGTCCCGGATGGCGTAAAAACTGGCGTACAACTGGCCGTGGCTGTCGAGGATGTAAAATCGCGGCGGCACGAGACAACCCTCCTGCGGTAACTAGAGCAGTTCACGATAAACTGTAGCACCTGGGGTGTCATGCTTTCCCGTGAGGGAAAGCATGTTGCCCATCCTAGAGCATGCTTTCGCCCATACGGGTCTTCGCTGCGCTACGACCAGCGAAAGCATGGCACCCCGCCACGAATCATCGTGAACTGCTATAGCCCAGCCGGTAAGCGGGGTTATCGCCGCATGGTCCCCCGGCTTACGCCGGGGACTAGTAAAGGCACCGCCTCGGCGTACGCTTACCCTAGTCAGCGGACGCCCCATGTCAAGCGGTTAGGCGGTGCGGCCGGCTGCCTTCTTGTCGTATAATCCTTCGGGAAATTCCACGCGGGCGATCCGAATCAGCGTCCGCATGGACCCGGATGGCTTTTTTTGTTGACAAAAGTCCGGGCCAGACCTAGGTTTATCCGCTGGTTCAAGAGGGAGGGTGCGGCCGGGACGGCCGCCGATTCCCAGGGCGTGCGCCGGCCTTGACGCCGGCGCCGCGTGTGGCCCTGCACCCGTTAGAATGGGAGGTTGCTTGATGGCCCGGCGAACAGTTCGTACGCAACGCTCTAGTCCATACCTGATCGTCCTGGTGGTCATCATCTCGGTTCTGTTCGTCGCGGCCGCCGTCGGGTGGGGATGGACCTGGAGCATCCGGAATGAAGAGTTGGCCAACACCTTTGGCCAGGCCCGCCTTGATGCGGCGTCCCAAAGGGAGAATGCCAACCTCTTCGTCGAGACGCGGAAGAAGTACGAGGCGCCCGATAACACGCCTCTCCTGGACATCATCGAGCAGAAAGACCAGTTGGCCAAGGAATACCGGTCTGAGATACCGCGGCTGGTCCTGGAACTGAGCGGCACGTTCCCCGAAACGGAGCAGGGCGCCAACCTGCGCCAGAGCGCCAGCAACGCCATCAAGGAGGCCGAAGATGTCCTCGGCGCCGCCAGCCAGACGCTCCAGAAGAGTTACGAAGGGACCGGCGCCCAGGCCGGGGCCGCGAAGAGCGGCGAGGTCAAACCCAAGAACACTCTCGAAGCCGCCCGCGCACTGACGATGCGCCTCGAGGCCCTCATAGCCCAGGTCAGGGCCGACGCCGTCGCTGCCACCAACCTCCAGAGCAAGATTGACGGGCTTCAGGCCGAGAACACCGCCGTCAAGGAAGAGCAGACCCGGCAGTTGGCCCAGGAGAAAGCCAAGTTCGACGACGAGCAGAGGCGGCTCCTCGCAGACCGCGAAAGCGCCATCAACCTCAGCAAGCAACTCGACCAGAAACTCAAGGAAGCCGTGGACCGCCTCATGGGCGAACGTAAGCAGTGGCTCTTCGAGCGCGAGAAACTGGACAAGCAGATCCTGACCCTCAACAACAACCTAAAGGAAATCACTACCATTCAGTTGAAAATGCGCCCGGTTCCGACCGAGACCGGCATTGACGGCCGCATCGTCAGCGTCGGCGAAGAGGGCACCGTGGCCTATGGCGACCTCGGCAAAAAGGACAGCGTCATCCTCGGCATGACGTTCTCGATATTCAGCCGCAGCGAGATCGGCAAGGAGAAGCCGCAGCCTAAGGCCGAAGGCCGCATCGTCAAGATCATGGAAAAGTCCTGCGAGGTCCGGCTTTACAACATCAGGAGTGATAACCCGGTCATCCCGGGCGACATTCTGGTTAACCCGGTCTACGACCGCGAGCGCCGCCTCCGGTTCGTGCTGATCGGCAAGATTGACATTGAGGGCTCGGGCGCCGACCAGTCCGAGCAACTCAAGGGCCTCGTCCAGAAGTTCGGAGGCCGCGTCGAGGAGGAAGTTACGCCGCCGGTTGATTACCTGATCGTCGGCGATGAGCCGCAGGTCCCGCCGCAGCCCGCCGCCGGGACCAGCGCCATCGAACAGACCCAGTACAAGGTGGCCCGCGAACAATATATCACCTATCACGAGGCCATCGCCAAGGCCGAACAGTTCGGCATCCCGATGCTGTCTGTGAACCGGTTCCTGGGTTTGATGGGCATGGTCGGCGCCGGACAACTCTAGCGAGCCGAAAAGGAAACTTCGAGCGGGGCCGGTCCCGGTACTCCGGGATGGCCCCGCTTCTTTGCGCCCCGCGTGCGGCACCGCTTCCCTCTGGAAAACGGCGCGGGTTTCCGCTACCATTCTCCCCGTTCCGGGAACCACGAGCGAGGGATCATCCATGCAGATTTCCAAGCGCGTCGCGGGCATCCGCCCATCCATGACGTTGGCCACGAGCGCCAAGGCCAAGGCCATGAAGGCCGCCGGCATGGACGTCGTCGGCTTCGGCGCCGGCGAACCCGACTTTAAGACCCCGCCCCATATCTGCGACGCCGCCATTAAGGCCATCCACGACGGCCATCACGGCTACATCGTCCCGTCGTCGGGCCTGTCGGACCTGAAGGCGGCGGTGGCGGCGTACCTGGCGCGACGGTGCGGCCTGGCGTACAAACCGGAGCAGATTCTGATAGCCTGCGGCGGGAAGCACGCGCTCTACGAGGCGTTCCTGGCGACCCTCGAACCGGGCGACGAGGCGATCCTGCCCGCGCCCTACTGGGTCTCGTACCCCGAGATGATCCGTCTGGCGGACGCGCGCGCTCGTGTGATCGCGGCCGGCTCGGACCAGGGGTTCAAGATCACGCCGCGGCAATTGGCCTCGGCCATCACCCCGCGGACGCGCCTCGTGGTCCTCAACTCGCCCTCGAACCCCACCGGCGTCGTCTACACGCGGTCGGAACTCCGGGCCCTGGCCGACGTGGTGGCCGGCTCTGGGTTATGGGTCTTCTCCGACGAGATCTACAACGAATTGGTTTATGACGATGTAGACACATGTTCCTTCGCCGCCTGCCGCGACGGTCTTCTGCCGCAGACCGTCACGTTCGGCGGCGCCTCCAAGTCCTGGGCCATGACCGGCTGGCGGATCGGCTGGGCCGCCGGTCCCGCCGACCTCATCAAGGCCATCGGCAACCTCCAGGACCAGTCCACGTCGAACCCGACCTCGATCAGCCAGTACGCCGCTGTCGCCGCCGTCTCGGGGCCCACGGAACCCCTGGAGAAGATGAAAGCCGAGTTCGACCGGCGCCGCGTCTATATGGTGGACCGCCTGAGCGCCATGCCCGGCGTCCGGTGCGTCCGCCCGCAAGGGGCGTTCTACTGCTTCCCGGACGTGAGCGCCACCTACGCGAAGGTCCTTGGCAAGAGCGTCGAAGGTCCCAAGAGCGCGGCATGGTCCGCGAGGGTGCTCGAGGAAGCGAAGGTGGCCGTGGTTCCCGGCGGCGCCTTCGGCGACGACCGCTGCGTCCGCCTCTCGTTCGCCACCGCCATGGCCGAGATCGAGAAGGGCCTCGACCGGCTCGAGAAGTTCCTCCGCGGGTAGAGCAGTTAACGGTTGGCTGTGGCACTTCGCGCGGCGGTCCGTTTCTGGAGCGGACGCAGGATGCCGGCCGCAAGCGCGACGGCCTCGCCCTTAAAAGTTCGCCGATAGCGGCGGGACTCCCGGATGGCGGCAATGGCCTCGCGATAGCATCCGGCCTTGAAGAACTGCCGCCCGGCCGCGTAGTAGAGGAACCCTAGGCGCCGGCGGACGGCCTGCGGCGAGAGGCCCGCCTCGCGCCCGTGCTCGCCGGCGAACCGGCTAAGGATCTCGGCCTCCAGCAGGCGGCTGGGGCCGGTCTGCCGCGAGATGTTCGTCGCGTGCCGCCGCCTGAGACCCACCGGCCGGCCCAGCGGCTCGAGGCGGCAATGGAGGCTCATCCGAAGGTACAGGTCGTAGTCCTCGGTGCTTGGCAGGCTCTCGTCAAACCGCCCAGCCAGGTCCAGTAACTCGCGTCTGTGGCAGACCCCCAGCGGGCAGAGGAACATGCGGCCGAACAACTCGGCCGTCCCCGTGGCGCGGTCCTGAAAGTCGCCTGCCGCCTGCTTGACGGCGCCGTCTTCCCGAAGCCGGTTGGCGTACCCGTGGATGAACCGGGCCTGCGGATGGGCGGCGATGTACCGCGCGTACTGTTCCAGCGCGTCGGGAAACCAAAGGTCGTCGCTGTCAATGTAGGCCAGCCACGGCCGGCGGGCGCAGGCGATCGCCGCGTTCCGCGCGGTCGCGGCGCCCACGTTCTTCTGGTGGAGCACGATGATCCGGGCGTCGGGCGCGGCCCACCGGTCCAGGATCGCCGGCGTGGAATCCGTCGAACCGTCGTCCACGATGATCAACTCCCAATGCGGCCAGGTCTGGCGCACGACGGACTGGATGGCCTCGCCCACGTAGGGCGCGCGGTTGAAGATCGGCATGATGACGCTGAATTGAAGCGGACCGGACGGTTCGCTGCTCATACCTCGACAAGCATAGCAGCGCCGCGGGGCCGCTACAAGTGCTGCTTTCCGTGACAGGGGGACGGAGTTCGGACGGTTTCGGATCGCCTCACGGCCCCGCACGGCACGCCAAAACGACAATTTGCGTCGAGAAATATGGCCGCAAGAGCCGCTTCCACGCCTTCACGAGCCGGCGTTGCGGCTGGAACCAGTAGCCGGCGAAGGGTTCGAACCCCGTCCGTTGAGCTGGACGCTCAGCGTTGCCGGGTCTTGCCAGCCGAGATGGTCCTCGTGGACTCTCGGGCGGCCATGGCGCCAGATCCTCCAGGCCTGCGCGGCGGAGAACGGATTGGGCGTCGTGACGATCAGCACGCCGTCCGGGCGCAGGTGGCGGCGGAGGTTTCGGAGAAACCTTCCGGGATTCTCCACGTGCTCGATGACTTCGCCGGCGATGATTGTGTCGAAGGTGCGTCCGAGGTCCATCGTCTCCGCGTCGGCGCAGATCGCGCTCAGGCCGAGGCGCGAGAGGGCCTCGATGCCTTCGCGGTCAACGTCCACGCCCAGGACGCGTGTGCCCTCGACGGCGGCCAGGCGCTTGTGGAGCAGATTCGGCCTCAGGACCCGCCCCTCCGCCGTATCGCGCGAGGGACGCGAATCCACGCACCCGACGTCCAGGACATCGCGGCCTTCGACGTACGGAAGGATCACGCTCAGGCGGTCGCGGATCGTGCGCTCAAACAAGGACCGTGCCCTTCCTCTCCGGGCAGATGACATCGGCCGAGATTCCCGTCGCGCCCTTCGCCGGCGGCGATGTGCCGCACCGCTAGGCCAGGACCTCGCCGAAGAGGTTCGTCACTTTTGGGATGAGAGCCGAGAAGTCATACTCGCCGCAGATTCGCATGCGTCCTGCGCGGCCGAATCGCTCGCGCAGCGCCGCGTCTCCCGCCAGGCGCTTGATCGCGGCCACCCATTCGCGGGTGGTCTTGGCGTGGAGGCCCGTCACGCCGCGGACCACGTAGTCGGCGCCCGTGCCCACGGGGCTGGCGACGACCGGAAGGCCCGCCGCCATGTACTCGAGCACCCGGAACCCGCACTTGCCGCGCGCCAGCGGCGTGTCCGGCAGCGGCGAGATGCCGACGTCGGCCTCGGTCAGAAGGCGGGCCTCGGTCTGGGAATTCCACGAAAGGTTCTCGACCGTGAGTCCCGCGGCATAGAGTTTGGCGTCGGCTACGATGCGGAGGACCGCGCCGGGGATGGCGCGGCCGATCGCCTCGAACATCGGGCGGAATTCATCGAGGTGCTTGACGGCGGCGCCGCTCCCGATCCAGACCAGCCGCAGCGGTCCGGCGAACTCGTAGTTCGTCTTGGGCCGGAATCGCCGGACGTCCAGGCCTGTCGGCACGACCGCGACGCGCCGGGCGCCTTCGCGCTGGGCCCACTCGGCCAGGATCGGGCTCCCGGCCACGACGAGGTCGGCCCGGGCCATCGTCCGCTGGAACCGGCGGAGGCGGGCCGGATGCGGCTCGGCCGGGGCGCTCGACTGGTACATGACGGCGTCGTCGAAGTCGTAGATCAGACGCCGCGCTCCGATGCTCTCCAGGGCCCACGCGTCCCACGTCGTGAGGGTCTTGCGGTGCATCAGGACGCCGCCGAACTCGCGGGCCTGGCGCCACTGGCCCCGCCTCACGAGCGGCGACCGCACCAGTTCTATCACCTCGCTGGCGATGCCCCGGCCGGCGAGCGGCTCCAGGTACGGCTCGATGCGATGGCGGAACGAGGCGCCCGCGCGATCGCGCGTCAGCACAAGCAGGCGTTGCTCTGCGGCCACAACCGGAATCCTTTCGCAGCCGATTATAGCGCCGGCCGCGCGCGGAGTAAACGGTCAACAAGCGCCGCCGCAGTCCCACTCCGGAGTGCGGCGCTCTTTCGTCTCCTTATCCTTTACGATTGGCGGCGCGAGAATGGCACGCCGATGTCGGCCAGGACCACCTCGCCCGTGTACAGCGCCGCCTCGGGATGGCGGAACCCCGCCTTCAGCGCGACAATCGTGACGGTCCGCGCGGCGCGGATGGTCGTGGACCCAAGCGGCAGGCCCGTGTCGCAATCCAGACCGCTCGGAATGTCAATCGCAAGGATGGGTTTGCCGGACGCGCTCACGTCGGCGATGACGCCGGCGTACGGCTCGCCGATCCGGCCGCGCGCTCCGGTCCCCAGGAGGCCGTCCACGACGAGGTCGGCGCGCTCGAGCATCGGCGCGAGGTCCCGAAGGATCGTCTCGGTCTGTCCCTGGAGGATCGTGGGCGGGAGGCCCATCGCCTCGAGTATGCGGAGGTTCGTGTCGGCGTCGCCGTGGATTTCGGCTCGCGGGGCGAGGACGGCCACTTCGACCCGAAAGTCGCCGAGCGCCAGGTGCCGCGCCGCGACGTAGCCGTCGCCGCCATTGTTGCCGCGACCCGCCAGGACGAGCACGCTCGTGCCCCGGACCTCGTGGAGCATCGCGCGAGCGGCCTCGGCGATCTGCCGGCCGGCGTTCTCCATGAGCACGATTCCGGGGACGCCGAGCGTCTCGATGGCGTATCGGTCGAACGCGCGGATTTCGTCGCGCGTGGCGTAGATTGTTGAAGGCATCGGCTCACCTTTTTCGAAAACGCGCCCACCGGCCTACTCCGCCGAAGCAGCCGCTTCGGCTGCGAAGGCCGGAAGGTGGGCGGCTAACTGGGGCTTCACACGATAGCGCCGAGCATCGCGACGATGTCGGCCTTTGTGACCGGCCGCGGGTTGGCCTTCGTTGACCCGCTCGGCAGCGCCTCGTCGGCGATGGTTTCGAATGCGGCGAGGTCGAGGCGGTACTCCGTCAGCCGCTCCGGCAGTCCGCACTCCGCAAGCAGGCGCCTCGCATAGGCGACCGGGTCATCGCCGAGAAGCCGCGCCAGGACCTCGAACTTTTCCGGGGCCGCCGGCCGGTTGAACTCCAGCGCCGCCGGCAAGAGCACGCCGCAGACCAAACCGTGCGGCACGTGGAACCGGACGCCCACCGGATGCGCGATGCCGTGGACGACGCCCAGCCGCGCGTTCGACAGGGCCAGGCCCGCCATGGCGCTCCCCCAGGCGGCCTGGGTCCTGAGGGCCAGGTCTCCGCCGCACGAGACGACCGCCGGCAGCGCCGCGGCCAGTTCCTCCGCGGCCCGGAGCGACAGGGCCTCCGTGATCGGCGTCGCAAACTGCGACAGGTACGACTCGACGGCTTGCACGAAGGCGTCCACTCCGCTCGTGGCCGTGACGCGCGGCGGGGCGGAGACCGTGACCTTGGGGTCCACCAGGGCGACGGCCGGAATCAGCGACTCGTCGCGGATGCTGGCCTTGGCGCGGCGGTCGCGGTCCGAGATGACGCCGTTATTGGTCATCTCGCTGCCCGTGCCGCTCGTGGAAGGAATGGCGATGAGCGGCAGTCCGCGCCGGGCGATCTTGCGGCCGGCGTGGAACGTGCGGGTAGGCGCGTCCTCGTTTGCGAGGCCGGCGGCGACCTTGGCGACGTCCAGAGCGCTGCCGCCGCCCAGGCCGACGACGAGGTCGGCCCGGTGGGCCCGGACGGCCTGGCGGCATCGGTCCACGGTGGCGACGTCCGGCTCCGATTCGACCTGGTCGAAGAGGTCGGCCTCCAGGCCGGCGGCCTTGAGGATCGCGATGCTCAGCCGCGTGACGCCGGCCTCGGCCATCGCCCGCCGCCCTGTTACAAGGAGCGCCCGGCCTCCCAGTCTCCGCGCCTCGGCGCCGAGCGATTCCAGGGCGCCGACTCCGAAGAGAATCTTGCCGGGGGCGCGAAACTCGGAGGTCGCCACGTGAGGCTCCTTGCCCACCTTGGAGAACACGCGCCGCGCCCCTTCGACTTCGCTCAGGGCAGGCAAGCGCGGCGGCGCTAAACAGCAACTACCGATTATAAGGTCAGGCCGCGGCCGTGCAACCGCCTCTTCAAGTTGACTTGGCCGGCGAGGGGGCCTATCATGCTATCCTGCGTGCTGCATCGGGAGCGCTGGGTGTCGTTCGACAGGAAGGCTCACGACAGGTCGTTCGACCGGGAGGCTCACGGCGGGTGGCTGAGAAGATTCATCGCGTCGTTTACGAACCCGACGGGCGGACGCTCTTCGTGCCTGACGGCCAGACGATCCTGGAGGCCGCTCGCGGCGCGGGCATCCACATCAACTCTCCCTGTGGCGGGACCGGGACGTGCGCCGGCTGCCGCGTCGTCATCCCCGAGGACCCCCCGCCGCCCACCGAAACCTGCCTCAGGGAACTGACGGGCGAGGAGATCCGCCGCAACGTCCGCCTGGCCTGCCAGACCCGCGTCCACAAGGACCTGCGGGTCGTCATCCCCGAGGAATCGCGCCTGGGCGACCAGATGATCCTGACGGAGGGGGTGGAGGGGGCGGTCGCGCTCGAGCCGAACGTCCGCAAGACGACCATCCCCTTGCCGGCCCCGTCGGTCTCCGACCAGCGGGCCGACGCCGACCGGCTCCTCGACGGCCTGGCCGAGCAGGGCCTCGCGGACCTGCGGATTGACGTCAAGGTGATCCGCGAACTGCCGGAGCGCCTGCGGGCCCTCGACTTCCGGCCGGCGGTGGTTGTCATCGGCCGCGACGTCATCAGCGTCGAGAGGCCGGGCACCTCCGACGCGTGCCACGGCATAGCCTTCGACATCGGCACGACGACGCTGGTCGGATACCTCATGGACCTCGGCTCGGGGAAGGTCGTCGCCGTGGCCAGCCGCGCGAACCCCCAAGCGGCATACGGCGACGACGTGGTCGCGCGGATCGAATATTGCGGCCGGACGGAGGACGGCGCCCGGCGTCTTCACGACCTCGTGGTCGGCGCGCTGAACGAGATAGTGTCGGAGGCCTGCCGCAAGGCCGCCGTCAAGCCCTCGGCGGTTTACGAAGCGACGGTCGTCGGCAACACTACGATGAACCACCTTCTGCTGCGGCTGCCTGTGGCGCCGATCGCGCGTGCGCCGTTCGTGGCGGCCTCGGCGTCGGCCCACTCGGTCTCGGCGCGGGACCTGGGCCTCCGGATTCACCCGCGCGGCCGGGTCTACACGGCGCCGCTCGTGGCGAGTTTCGTCGGGGCCGACACGGTCGGCGTCATCCTGGCCACAGGGATGCACACGAGCGACCGGCTGCGGCTGGCGATTGACATCGGCACGAACGGCGAGATCGTCCTCGGGACAAGGGAGCGGCTCCTGGCCTGTTCGACGGCGGCGGGGCCGGCCTTCGAGGGGGCGCGCATCCGCTATGGCATGCGGGCCGCCACAGGCGCAATTGACCACGTGGACCTCGTGGACGGGCGGCTGGTCCTTCACACCATTGACGAGGCGCCCGCCATCGGCCTCTGCGGCACGGGGCTGATTGACGCCGTGGCGGCGCTCCTGGAGGCAGGCGTCGTGGACCCGAGCGGCCGGATGCGCGCGAGCGGCGACGCGGGGGCGCTCGCGCCGTCGCTCGCGCGGCGGATCGTCGGGGCCGACGGAGAGACGGGCTTCGTCCTCGCCGATAAGGACGAAACGCGCAGCGGCCACCCGATCCTCCTCACGCAGCGCGACATTCGCGAGGTGCAACTGGCAAAGGGCGCGATGGCGGCCGGCATCGCGGTGCTCCTGGATGAATACGGGGCCCGCGCCGCTGCGCTTGAAGAGGTGCTCCTGGCCGGCGCGTTCGGCAACTTCATCCGGCCCGAGCGGGCCCTGGCGATCGGCCTCATCCCGCCGGTGCCGCTCGGGGAAGTCCGCTTCGTCGGCAACGCGGCGGGCTCCGGCGCGCGGATGCTCCTTGTGAACCGCAACCTCCGGCGGATCGCCGACGACGTGGCCCGCGGCGTCGAGCACGTGGAACTGTCGCTGCGTCCGGACTTCCAGGCCCGCTTTGCGGAGGCGATGTTCTTTCCGGCGGCCGGACGCTGAGTATCCCCTCGCACCTTGTGGGAGAGGGGCTGGGGTGAGGGGGCTTTGCCCTCACCCGGCCGCCTGCGGCGGCCACCCTCTCCCGTAAAGGGAGAGGGTGATGACGGATTGTCGCAGCAGCGAAATCGTTCAAGGCCGCCGGCCCGACGGGCCGATAAATCCCCTGGTCACGTTCGCTTTCTTGCACCCACCGATGGAGCGCCCTACCGCGGGAAGAGTGCAAGGAGTCGGCGACATGACCGCCTGCGACGACCTGGTCGAAGGCTGCCGCCACGATCGGGCTCCCCTGAAGCGCCTCGGCAAGATTCGCCACGAGCGGACCGGCCGGTGCGTCTACGTGCTCCTGTGCACGGAGTGCGGGTTTACCGTGACGACCGACCAGTTGCGCCGCCTGCGCCAGGGTCCCCCTGATGCGGACTCGGCCAGGCCGCTTCGGCAGGCGCCGCGGTGGGGGCCGCCGCTCTGTTACAAACCCATCTGGTGACGGGACGAAAAGAGCCTTGCGCGGCACGGAGGGGTGGCCGCGCAAGCAAGTCATAACGCGCGGTCGCCCAGGGCGGCCGCGCTGATTTTTTAGAAACTATCTCAGAACGGAGGGTGAAACCCCCAAACTTTCGTTTGGGGGTGCCGAAGCCCAGGGCCATGGCACCCCCAAGCAACATCGCTTGGGGGTGGCACCCAACAGCGGAAGTTCTGAGATAGTTTCTTGGGGTGGTTGCGCGCCGAGGCGAGGCAAGCCGATTTCTATCCCTGCGACCTCAGGGCGGCGCGGTGGCGCATCTCCTCGAGGAGTTCCTCTGGCGAGGTCTGCGGCCGGAGGTTTCCGCGGCGGTGGTCCGGGCGTTCATCCAGGAGTCCGAAGCCGAGGGTGATCTCGCCCGAGTCGCGGCCGGGCGCGAGGACGTGGAAATCCGACGTGTAACTGGCGACGATGAGCGGTCCCGGCGCGGCGATTGTCCTGCGGGCGATCTTGGCGTCAATCTCCTCGACGATCTCGCGCCAGACGCGGACGTCGGCCTCAGTGTCGCGTGCGCAGCCGATCTCGATGCCGTCCAGGCCCGCTTTCGCGACGAGGTACTCGATGGTCTTGGCGACCTGGCCTATGGACATCCTGCCCTTGGTGACCAGTTCCTTCGGGTGGCTGAGGATGGCGACCGAGTCGGCGCGGGCGCGGCGAAGGGCAGCCAGTTGCTTTCGGGCGTCGGCAGTGGCCTCCGCCAGGTCCACGCGGGCGGGCGCCGCCGCAAGGCGCTTAATCGCCGGCGTCACGACCTTCGTGTTGAACAAGCGCGGGTCGCGGATTCCGGTGGCCTCGCGCTGGGCCTCGCTCAGGCGCTTGAGGCCCAGCACGGCCAGCGTCCCTGGGAAATACGGTTTCTGGCCGCCGAACCAGGCGTCCAGTTCCTCGACCGTGATGTGGTCGGAGGTCGGGATGCCCTGGCGCTTGAGCCAGCGGTTGACGCTCTCGAGGACCTTCAGGGTGCGGGCGTGGATTTCCTCCTGGCGGGCTTCGAGGAACTTGGCGAAGCGGCTGCCGCGCGGCGTCGTGAGAAAATCGAAGAAGCGGCCGGCGTCGGGAAAGTACACGAGTATTTCGAGACCCGGTTGGCCGGTCGAGAGTTCCACGGCAGGGATGGCCGCAAGGCCCAGGAGCATCGCCTCGCCGTAGAGGTCGCGCGTGCCGGAGATGTTGTCGTGGTCGGCGAGGGCGATGGTCCTGAGGCCGATAGCGCGGGCCAGCCACGCGAGTTTCTGGGCGGGGACCTGGCCGTCCGAGTGCGTCGAGTGGAGGTGCAGGTCCATTGAGACCGGGACGTCCACGATCTGGCGGATTCGGGCTTCTGGAAGTCCGCGGGCCTGGAGAGCCGCCAGGAAGTCGTCCCACTTAGCGGCGGCCTGGAGCGCGTCGCGAATCTGGTAGAGGACGGATTGGCGAGCCTGGTAGGCGGCGGCATCGCCGGCGGTCTCGCTGTGGGCCAGTTGGGTCATTCACCGTGTCCGGAGGTTCCCCTCCCATACGAAACGCGACGGAGGACGAATTTTCAAGAGAAATCGCGGGTCGGCGAAGAAGGGGGGCGTGGCCGTTCTTTGTGGCATGCGATAAGTCGGCCGGGGCGGCCATTTCATTCTGAGCGAAGCGAAGAATCTCGCTCTCCCGGCGGTCGGAAGGTCGAGATTCTTCGGCCCCGCACGCGGGGCCTCAGAATGATAAACTTGGTCAGGTGCGGCCTGCCACGAAATGCGGCCGCACCCCCGATCAGGGCCTGTCGGGGCCCGCTTACTCCAACTTGAACGTGCCGACGATCTTCTCGAACTCCGGCCGGCGCTTGTCGAACTGCTCCGACGCGGCCGTGCACAGGATCGTGTACCCGCGGCCGCCACGAACGAGGAAGAAGGCGGCCGAGGTGACCTGCGTCCCATCGTGCCGCATGGAATAGACCAGCCGTTGGGCGTCCTCGCTGCCCAGGACGACGGGGAGTCTCTCGATCTCCTGGTACTCGACCTCCGGGTCGGCTCGCTGGGTGGCGGCGACCTTGGAGGCGAAGAACCCCTCCAGCGTCGTCCCCGCGGGCACCGTCTCGACGTGCACCAGCAAGTTGTCGCGAAAGACGTTGGGGTTGGTCTGGTCGGACGGGATGATCTCCAGGTCCTGTCCGATACCGCCGGTCCACCGCTTCCAGTCGCCCGGATAGGTGATCTCGAAGCCCTTCTCCTTGTCAATGTACTGCTGGTTGGGCGGCGTGGCCGGCGGCGAGCATCCGCCGAGCACCGACGCAACCAGGGCGGCGAGGAGTGCGGAGAGCATGATAGCCCGCATGAGGACCATGGCGATTCCTCCCCCGAGTGAGGGCCGCAGGGCGAACGGCGGCGTCCAGTCTATCCGGCCGCGCGAAGCGTGAAAAGGGAGAAATCCGTCCGCTTGACCCGACGTCCGCCGCGCCGCCAAAGAGGCACTCGCCACAAGGTAGCCCTCCGTGGTACGATGGATGGTGTTGGGGGTGCCATGCTTTCGCGCCGTTGCGAAAGCATGGTCATAATCTTCGGGGCATGCTTTTGCTGCGCAAAAGCATGGCACCTTGAATACCCGACTTTGCGCGGCGGGTCTCCGCACCCGCCGCATAAACGCGTAATCAAGGAGCCGACCATGAAAGAGCGCACCGGTCTTGTCACCATGAAAGGAAGTCCGCTGACCCTCCTCGGCGAGGAAGTCCGCGAAGGCCGGAAGGCCCCGGACTTTACGGCCCTCGCGACCGACCTTTCACCTGTCTCGCTCGCCTCCTTGCGCGGCAAGGTCGTGGTCCTGGTTTCCGTCCCGTCGCTCGATACGTCGGTCTGCGACCTTGAGGCGCGGCGGTTCAACAAGGAAGCCGCGAGCCTCGGCCCGGATGTCCGGGTCCTCGTCGTCAGCATGGACCTGCCGTTCGCGCAAGGTCGCTGGTGCGGCGCGGCCGGCGTCGAGAACGTGAGGACCCTCTCGGACCACCGCGACGCGGAGTTCGGCCTGGCCTACGGCGTGCTCATCAAGGAACTGCGGCTCCTCGCCCGCGCGGTTTTCGTCGTGGACCGCCAGGGCACCGTCCGCTATGTACAACTCGTCAAGGAACTCGCCACGGAACCGGACTACGCGGCGGTCCTCGCCGCCGTCCGAAAGGTTGTCTGAGCCGATTTTGCACTTCCTATTGCTTGACCAGATGTCGCCGTGGCGTTAGAGTTCACGGGGAACCGGCGCACGCTTGGCATCGGGCCTTACCCTCATTTGTGGTTATCCAGTTCTGGCTAGGGGATAGGGCTGTGACAACTCGGCGATACGACGACCTTAAGAGCAATGCCGTCAACTTCTGGCCATCAGAACTAGCGGTGCGAGAACAGGAAGCGAGCATAATTCCCCGCCTTGTTGAGACGCAAGACAAGTTCATCAGTCTTCTACATGTGGCCGACTCATCGCCTATCTGCTGGAAATCAGTTTTGACCAGCACAACGGGTCTTTCAGCCAATCTTTTCCTCAAGCACTTGATGGTCCTGACGGATGTGGGCGGGGAGAAACTGAGACGATTCAAGACAGAACTTCCTGCTGTTTTCGCGGATGAGGCGATGCAATTCGTGTGGCGCGATCAAGAGGAGAGATACCGATTCCAATCCTTCGGGGGTTCAGGGCGCTGGGACAATACGAGCCTGCATGTGGACGGCAAGGGACTCATGGCGCCGCACGAGATCACCGCCGAAATGGAAGATGTGGCCATGTTGCTTTTGTTTGGAGGGGCGGCCATCAATTCGGGCCTCCCTATAGTGCTCCCCGAAATTAGGACCAGGCGTTAAGATGGTCTCGCGAGTCCGTGCGAAGGCATGGGAGGCGAGACAGATGGGTCAGCGGAAGCGTCACGGCGCGGCATTGAAGGCGA